>JAAHTH010000169.1_pt1 | contig 60786 bp, 88 predicted proteins | sample 6116091 | NCBI WGS metagenome assembly JAAHTH01 (sample SAMN13939990, study PRJNA603662) | sponge metagenome | isolation source: marine sponge | host: Mycale hentscheli | place: New Zealand | collected 2006 | reverse complement strand
CAGAACCAGTAATCCAAGTTTTGTAACGTCTGTCTTCAGTTTCAGAAGCTCTGTAACGAACATGAAGGAAAGGTCGCTTAGCGTTCTTACCTAAAATTTGGTCGTATACAGTTGTAGAACCAGCTGGAACTAAAAGTCCATTGATTGCACCTGCTTCAAGACCTCCACGCATTGTTGGGTCGTTTAAGTATTTCCAGTCAGACTTATAAAAGTCATATCCTCTACGGAATCCTGTAAATCCTAAATTAAGAGCCATGTCTTTATCGTTGTCAAATAAACCATAAGAAGTACCACCTGCTCCGTAAGAGTTTTGTGATGCTAACATATCGTCAATATCAAACGAGAATTGTCTGTTTACGAAAATTACATTTTCTTCAATAGCTCCTTGCTTATCAAGTCTTTGAATAACATTATCAAATTGAGCTAATGCAACTGGGTTTCCACCACCGAATACATTTCCTCTTGTTGATACGCTAAAGAAAATACCATCAGAACCAGAAAGGTTAGCTGCACCTGCACCTACTCCTACTCCTTGTAGGAAGTCTGCCGCACCTGATGCCGCCTCAGCAGGAACTGCCTCAACCATCGCTGTTTCTAAGTAATCTTCAAATCTTAATCTTGTGTCGTGTTCAGATTTTAAATACCATAAGTATCCGCTTACGCCATCCTCACCTGTAACTTCAATCCATCCAATCTGAGCCATATCAGAACCAGAAACAGTGTATTTGTCTTTGATAATAATTGGCTTGTTGTCAAAAATAAAGTCATCAGCTTCGTTAGAACCAATCATTCCATTAGTTCCTTTTGCAAATTCAGATCCATAGATAAATATATCACATGCTGTGGCTGGCACTACTGCCTGACCTGCTGCTTCGTAATATGCTACCGTAAATGTACCTGGGTTAGCTGATGTTGGAGCTACTTTTACAATTGCTTTGTTTTGTAAAGTAGAACCTGGTGTATTGTCTGAAATCATAACTGTTTGTCCAACTCTCAGTGAAGCTAAAATTCCAGAGTTAGCATTTAACTGTGGGTTAAAGTTAGCTGGGTTGTTCGCTCCTGCTCCTGGTGCTACTCCAACTCCTGGAATAGTCCATACGCCATCTACAGCGTTCTGCGCAGATGCTGAAGTACAGTTTTGATATTTAGTGTGTAATCTTCCTTGCTCAGCCCATTTAATAAGGTCAGAGTTAGAAGGCATTTCAGCGCCTACCATTCTTAAGAATGATGCTACTGATCTGTTTCCATAACGCTCAAATTCCTTTTCGTAAGTATCCGGTAGGTACTGATTCAAGAAATCAAAGTTGTTTATGTAGTTTGTTGATAGTGGAGTTTGCTGCGCACTTGGCTGCAAGTCAAATCCTGGTGTCAAATTTACTGCCATTTTTTAATTTTTAATATTGTTTAACTTTTTTTAATACTTCTAATTTTGAGTCCTCTTCCATCGTTTCTAGAATTATTGCTCATAGGGCGAATTTTCATTCCATCCTTAGTTACGGCTTGTGATGACTGCCTAACATCCATATTTATGTTTTTAGATTTCCTAGAAACATTATCTACAGCGCTAGCCACACCTTGGTCGTAAAAATGTTGAGCAAATTTATCTGGATTCATAGCAACCGATAAGGCTCTATGGTATCCTTCTGCATCTGCCATCAAGCCGTCTTTATCCAAAAATTTATTAACGAAATTGTTAATATTTGATTGAATATTTTTCAGCTCTTCATTTGCACCTGGCTTAAAAACCATTTTACTTTCCGACACATCAAATTCAAAACCTTTGAACTCGCTGTTAAACAATTTATTTGTTTTGTCTAAAAAATAATTATAAGTTTTTTTCTGCCTTTCTTCCGCGGTTTTAGATTCCTCAATGTAACTTTTATAAGCATTAAGATTTTTTTCTTGATCCTCAGATAACCCACCCCCACTTGACTCAAGAGGAGCTTTATATTTATCTTTGTATTCATTTAAAAACTTCTTTGCTTTCGCAAGTTCTCTTTTTTTGTCTAATTTTATTTTCTTAATATCTTTTGGATCATCTAAATCTTCGTCAAAACTAAATTTATCCTCAATAATATCTTGAATATCTACAGCGTCCAGACCGTCTTCTGTCATGCCATAGTAATCAGACAGTATAGCATTATCGTCCATAGAATCAATATCTTTTTGTAATTTATAAAAGTCTTCAATTCCACGCCCGGTTTCCTGCTTATACTTAAAATACGCCGATACATCTTCAGGTAAATCAGGGTTTGCCTCTTTTTCCGCAAACAAATCATCAACTGAATTTATATCTTTATCATATCTATTTTTTATATATGAAAGAACGTCTTCATCATTTAACTCTGATGAGGGAGTCTTTGTTTCATCAACCGATATTTCTTCGGAAGGTGAATTTTCACTTTTGTTTAAGTCTATTTTTTCAGGTTGAGTTTCTTTTTTAACATCAGAATCCTCAAACTTTTCTTCGTGTTTTTTTAGTAATTCATTTTCTACTTCAACACGAGATTTTTCTTCCTTTAATACTTCTTTTACTTTAAATTCCATTTGATTTTATTTTTTACAAAGTTAATATTTATTTATTTATTTTTTTTGGCTTGTTTTCTCTCTTTTTTCTTTTTCCTATAAGCCTTCATAGCCTCTCTTTTTGCCTTACCTTTCTTCCAAGAACCAGCTGCAAATCTTTCGGCTCTTTTTTTTGATTTAAACTCATAAACTTCGCCTGCCGCTAAAGCCTCATTAAAGCTTTGAGGTCTTGCCTTTTCTTTACCTTTGAATGTAATAGTAGGCGCAGCGTAGTTTTTACGTTTACTATCTCCACTATATGTAGCCATTTTTACAGTAGCCTTCCTGCCCGACTTATTTCGGTCAAGATTTCTTAAATGTTTTTTTCTTCTTCTCTTTACTGTAGGCATATTATCTTGGGTTAAACTCAGACAAGTCAAATCCATCTAAACTATCTTCGTTAGATTCAAAATTAATTGAAGGTAAGTTTCTTTTTCTTTGCTCAATCATTTTAGACTGATTAGAAGACTGTTGATTTATACGATTATTTTTTTCAGTCTCTCTATTTTTTTCCCGAGCGTCTATTTGAGATTGCTCCAAGCCTTTTAATTGCATTTGGTAACTAAACTCTTCAGCCATAAGCTTTTGTTTTAATTGAGCTTCCATTTGCATTTTTTGCATTTGCATTTGATTTTCTACTGTTATTAATTCCATCTTAACAGCGCTTTCTTGTTGCTTAATATCCATGGCTTGCTGAGCTGCCGCTTGCTGAGCTTGCATTTGCTGTTGAGCTTGCATTTCTTGTTGCTGCATTTGCATCTGCTGCTCCTTGTCTTGCTTTTGCTTACGTTTTAATTTAAGCAACTGATTAGCCATCTTTAAATTATGTATCTCTCTAATGTCTATAGCGTCTTCAAGACTTATGTTTTCTTTAGACAAAGCCATTTGAATATTTTGCTCAAGCATAGCTTTTTCCTCTTCGTCTGGCGACATTTCTATAAATATGCCAAAGTCATATAAATATAAATCTTTAATATCTTCAATTATTTGTAAATTATACTTACCTATTTGCATAGCAAACTCATCTTTAAAATCTGCATATTGCAAAACATCAGCAGTCCTAATAACTAAACATTCTGCTAAAGTTTTAGTGATATATAAGCTTGCCTGTAAAATATGTCTAGTTGCTGTATTTGAATTTAATGCAGCTAGCTTTTGAACGCCCACTAAAGAGTTAGGGTCAGGTGTTGTTCCGTCTCTAGCCTCATTCAATCCAGTCACTGCTCTTATCATGTCTAGATAGTGATTATAATTACCTATAAGCATTTGCATTTTTGAGGCCCCGCTATTTGCTGTTAGCTGAGTAATAGGCACACGAGCGTTATTAAATTCACCGTCCTGTGTGAAGCTTCTGCCCACCACGCTACCTGTTTGAAAATATAATCTCAAAGCATCTTCTGGGTTATAAGAATTACCAGTACCCAAGTCTACTTCGTTAAGCCCATCAGCGTCAATAAAAACTCCATCAGGCACAACCCTAGAAACAACTTGTTGTATTTTTAAATGACTCATTTGAATTAAGTCAGCAAAGGGAATCATTCTTCTTACCAGTGACTCTACAGCACCCTTATACATCCTAGGAGCGCAAGCAACATAATTTGGCCATGCATATTGATTTGCAGATTTTGGTCTAACCATATTTTCTCCAAGTTTCCACTGGAGCATTATGTTAGTTCCCATAACCATCACACCATCATACCATACATCTATTCTTTTAGTTACTTTTTCAAACTTGTTTTCCTCCATCATTTCTTGAGGAGGATTAAACTGGTCGTCTTTTTGAACTGTTTTAAAAGAACCGTCTGCTAATTCTTTTTTCTTATAAACAAAAGAATGAGTAGATTTATAATTAAAATAAAGAAGAGTAGCGGTATCTCTATGAAACATACTATTATTGTATGCTTGAGCCTGGTTGTAGTATTGATACCAGGATTGACTATATTTAGATATTTCGTCTAAGTCGGCATTAGTAAGGGTAGGGTCAATTTTTATTAATTCAGTTATTGGAACTGTTTTTATTTCACCCCAATAAAAAGTGTCTTTAAAATAAGGGTCTTCAGTATAGCTGTAAACAACATCTGCTGGATCAACATACTCTACCCTAACCCCTTCTCCAGGAAGAAACATATGCTTAGCAATTCCTATACCTAATACTGTTTGGTCATAGTCTACTCTTTTTCTCGTATCGCTGTAATGATTTGAATCTAAAAGAGTGTTTATTGCTTCTTCAGCAGCAATTTCTACCGCTGGCTTATATTTCATATTCATAAACAACTCCATTTCATCATCTGACTGAGGGAGTTCTTCTTCAGGAATAGTAAAAGCAGATAAACCAAAACTTTCTTCAATTTGCTTTAACAAAGGTCGGGCCAACATGTCTTTCTCAACCATCTCCTGAAATTGATTTCTTTTTTCAGCAGACATTGCGTCTTGAGCGTATGTTTTTACTTTAAATAGTCTGTCAGACATGCCATTTACAACTATGTCTACAAACTTTGGTATTATTGGAACTGGAGTCCAATCTAAGTTTAAATAACTTAAATCACCATCAATAGCTAATTCGTTTTTATATTTTGCAATTGACTGCTCTCCTCTAGCATAAAGTCTTAATCTATTGAAGTCAGCCCACTGATTATAGAATCTACATGAACCGCTATCTTTCCTAAACCATTCGTATTGAATAGCCTGTCCAACTTGAAGCCCGAACTCCATGGTATCTTTAACAGAATCTGATGCAAACTGATCGGGAAATGCAGCTGAGTTAACTTGTATTTTTACGTCTTTCATTTATTAAGTAATTGGCTAACTGAAGATTTGTTATTATATCTTGCAAAGTTAATGCTTATTTTCGATTTTTGTTTAGATGGCGTGTATAAGTGTTTTTGATTTGCCATAATTGCTAAACCTGAGCTGATAGATGCATCAAACTTAGTTCTGTTATTAATATCAAACTTTGCCCAATCCTCTAGGGTTCTTTGAAAATGCATTATACCCATATCATCTTTTTCTCTAAAAGTGCCATCCATGTCTAGTCCTATTTGTTTTTCTATATACGACTCTATCGCAGATGCATGAGATTGTTTTACATCTTCGCTAGAATTAGGTATGCCACCCAACTCCCTTTCTGTTTTAGAAAGTTTATTAAATTGTTTGTCTGGCCTGTTTACACTAAACCCCCTGTATCCTCTATTTTTTAAATGATACAACAACCTGGGTTTGTTGTTTTCGCACAAAATTGGCATTCCATAAAAAACACAAGCCATTAAAACTTCTTCAAAAAATATTTCAGCAGTTTGTGGTCTTGCAATATATTCTAAAAAAAACTCATTGCTAGGAGCGTCATCCATATTAAATTTGGTTAGCCCATGTAGTGATCCATTAGAACCCTTACCAACTACAACCCCTGAAATGTCATAAGAATCACACCCGAATGTGCCGATATGCTCATTGCCTGGGTATTTTTTTCCATTCTTTGTTATGACATTATTTTGCAAAGTGTTTTTCGGTAACCAAGTTACAAAAAATCTACCTCTTTTATTTGGCGACCATATTACTTTAGAATCCTTTATTCCATTTTCCCAAAAGAAAGAGCCTTGAGTAATATGGCGGTCTAAAATTAAAGAATCATTATAATCTATCTGTTGATATATTTTGGTTAAATTAAACAAAGATTGTTTTGACTCATCTCTAAAGGCGTGAGATTCAGTTCTAGGAAATTGTCTATAATATTCATTTAAAGCGTCTGGATCATTTTTTAATGAGTCTACTTCGTTTTCCCAATAGTTTATAGCTCCTTGAAAAATCATTTCTTTATCAATACCTAATACAGGTTCTTGCGGAGTCTTTAAAACAGGCATTCCATATAAATCAATAAACCCCTCCATGTTCCATTCCATAGGAATAAACAAACTGTAAAGCCCACTTTTTGTTTGACCATTTTGATTTCTTTTAGTACAATCAGAGTCGTAATAAAGTTTTTTAAAATTATTACCACCTTTGTCTAATGCATTAGATGTAGAACCCATCATACATTTGCCGATAATCTTACTTCCTAATCTTAAACAGGTTTTTGTAACGCGCCAGTTATTTAAAATGTTTTCAGGTTTCTCCCACTTACCACTTTCATCATGAAGCAGTAATTGTAGCTTTTCACCATCATAGCTGTTATCGGATGTATTTTTCCAATCTATAGTAGTATCTAAACCTTCTATGTCTTGCTCTTCAGTCAAGTACATGTTTTTTTTGGTTATTTTAGTTGCAGGAACTCTGTAAGCTAATTCAGTTTTTGGTTTATCCATACCATCTTGAACTGGCTTAAAAAAGAACGGATAATTATTTGAAATAGGCACTATTTTATCTGTAAACATTTTCTTAGCATCACTACCAGTTTTAGATAAAATTCCTATCCTTGCATCTTTAGTAATAGTCCCAGTGTTAACCCCTTCACAAGAAGCCATAAAAGAAAATCCAGAACGTCTTATTTTTAAATAATCCAAACCAAAACACCTCTTGTCTGCTTTGCATGCCTCCCAAAAAATGTAAAATAATCTATTAGCCTCTCTAAAGTCTGGAAGACCTACATCTATTTTTGTCCACTGAAGATACATATAATGAGTACCTGTTATATATGTGGGTTTTCCATTATTCATAAACCAAAAACCTTCCTCTCTTTTTAAGAACTCAAGCTCTATGTATTCAACCCATTTGTTCTTAAAAGCCAGGGGCGCAGCATGCCACTGAAATATTGATTTTATATTTTTTAATTCTTTTTTTAACGGAGTAGCCTCCCAATATTGATTTTCTTTTTTTAAATCTCTAGAGTATATTTTAGATGGGGTTTTAGGAAGAGCAATATTTAAGCCACTTAGGTTAATTATATCTCCTATTTGGCCACTCTTAGATATTACTACAAAATTATATTTTTCATTATATCCATAATCCCAAGACTTACCTCTGTTTTTATTAGATAAAACAGCTTTAGGAACTACGTTTTGTAATTCTAAATATAATTTATTTTGACCTTGATTCAGCAAATCCTTTTAAAGTTTTATTTCTTTTTATTTCAGCCCCTTCTATTTCGTCTTTTTCTTGTTGAATTTTTTTTAATATTTCAAAAGCATCCATAATGCAAAGCTTTTTGGTAGCTGCTGCATTTTTTAATCTATCCGCAGCTAACTCATCATCTTTGTCATATTTTATAATATCTTCTTTAGCTACTTTTATTAGCTGAGTAACAGCTAATTCACCAGCTTTGATGATTTCTCTTTTTATGTTTTTTATATCCATCCTTATGGCGATTAAATTTCATTTTTAATTTATCTATTTTTTCGTCCCAATCAGTTTTTTTCTGTTTCTTTTTATTAATCATAATCTGAAACTTTATAAAACATTACATACACTTTTCGACCTTCCTTCCAAGCAATATTTGGGTACTTGCTATGAAAGTAGCTTGAGGGGTAAGACACAAGTCTATTCTCTTCATAACCAACGACTGTACTTAATCTCCATTTTCTTAAATCATTTGCATCGACATCTATCATATTGTCGTAGTCTTCATCAGAAATCCCCGATGGTATTTCTCTGCCGTAAACATCGTGTTCCCAAAGAGCCGTTCCATGTAAGTCTTCTCTTTCTCTTGGAGACAAATACAAAACCAAAGCCCTATCGGGTTTTTCTCCATTTATATTTAAATCAGAATGTATCCTCCAATCTGAGTCGATTTCATCAGTAGCTATTCTAAAAAAACTCAATATATTATCAATTTTTTTACCTTCCATAATTGAAAGCTTAGAACACATATAAGAATCAAAGTCTTCATTGGAATGCTGTATGTGAAAATTTTTATTTCCAGCTTTAATTTTTTCAAAATTCCCCTTGTCTAAATAAGAATTAATAATTTTAAAAAAACTTTTTTCAATAAAGTTGTCTACAATATAAATCATAAAGCAAAGGTTATATTGTTAGTAAACATTCTATATAATTTTTCACCGTCCACATTAAACTCATATTCACTTTCTGGTTGATAAGAAACTTCATCACCAACTTTTAATCCCATAGAAATAAGCTCATCATTAATATATTTTATTGTACCAAACAAAGGTTCTTCTGTTCCGTTTTTATTTATGTAATAATCTTTTACACTTGAAGGCTTTATGAAACAGTATTTATTATAACCCTTCCACTTTCCTTTTTGTTTATACAAAAAAAATTGATCGTGGTCTACAAAAAATAAATTGTCTTTAAAAAAACTTTTACCACTTTTTCTTTTTCCATACATGTCGTTATAAAATTTAAAAACATTATGATGAACTAAAAGTGTATCACCCTCTTTTACTGGGCCTTTGTATCCTATAGGTGTGGATACTACTGTCGCATATCTGTTTGAAACTGTATGGTCTTCTTCTGAAGTGCTAGTAATAAAATCTATATCTCCGTATTTTTTAATATTATCATACCTTCTATTATTCAAAGGAGTCACAATATACGAGAAAGGTGATTTCATTAAAAGTTTATGTTATACTCTAGGGATATCGGAAGTGTTATTTTAAATTCTTTCCATAATAAAACTTCATTCTTTTTCATAATCCAAATCTTATAAGACTTAGATTCGGAATCGTGCTGAATTAAGTGTATACCATAATTACCACCTAAAACCTCTTGGCCTACTATGTAATGCATTGCTCCAGACTTATAGTCTGCTCCTATAGAAATTTTTCTTATGTCCATTTAATTAAAATGTGGAGTCAACATTCAAGACTCTATAAAATATATTAAAATATGCTGTTCCAGTACCCTGTGATGGGGCGGATGAAGTAGTTAATGCCACACCTGAATTGGGAGCAATAATTTTAGTTCCGCTGGTCGCTTCAACTTTAGACACTACATCAGTCGCAGAATTTGTTTCGTTTGCTCCAAGCGTTCCAAAAACAACTGTGCCAATTTTAATTTCTAAATTGTTACTAAAATCATAAGCCTGACTGCCAGCCTGAAAAAATGCATTAATACTAATTAAATCAATTGCTTTTCCCGCTCCGGGTGCGCCAATAAGCCTAACAGAACTTGGAAACAAATTTAACAAGCCAGTGCTATTTACTGTAACATGAGCTGTCAAAGTATCAACACCAAACAAACCCTGAACCTGAGCTATAGTTGCAGTTTTCGTCATAAGATTATTATCAGCATCAGTTAAAACTAAATAATCTGATGCGTCAATATTAGTAATCGGAGGATATGCTGATGTATTGCTTATTCTTGCCATATTATTTTTCTTCTTCTTTTTCTTCTTCTGGATCTTTTACTTCTCCGTTTTGTAAATTAATGATAGCGTTTTTACCAAACTCTTTCATTAATGATTTTTCTTGTTCAGCAAATTTACCTTTAATGGCAGCTACGTTAGAAAGAAGATCAGCTTTTTTAATCTCTAAATCTGCTATTTCCATTTTTGTATCGTTGAACTGCTTGTTTAAACTTTGCAATAAAGTTAATTGTGCTTCACTTAATTTTTTTGACATTTGATTTTATTTTAGTTGTTAATATTTAAACAAAGATAGTAAATTTTTACTTAAAAAGTAGAACCATCAAATAGCCTATATCTCAGCTTGATTGATATGCTTATTACACCAGCTGGTAGAGCATCGTTTGTAGCCTTATGAAGTGTAGTTGCTGTATTGGTTTTATATGTTCTACCTTGAGAACCAGAACCTGTGGGGATATCTCTTGTATAAAATCCGTAACTTGGATTTGTAGGAGTACCTTGGCTTGCATTTAACATTTCATTTATTCTTAAAGCTGGCAATATTGATACGGAAGCTGCCGCCTGTGGTATATTTGCTTGCCTTACTACATATGATTGACTTGTGCTAACTGCTCCAGTTGCGCTATACTTTATCATCCAATCAGAATATGTAACTACAACCGCTTTGTCAGCTCCTGGAGCTGCTATTAAAGTATTGCCTAGGGTTGCATTAAGTTGCGCTCTTGTAAATGTCCAAGTAGCTTCTTGCTCGCCTCTTACAACATTACCGCTTGGATCAACAGTTAATGTAGCTAATGTGTCTTGTGTTGGTGCTTGAAAGTTTTGATTAGCATTTATTGATCCGGTTGTTGCAACTGATGCTGAATCATATTTGTCGAGAAACATTCTACCATCTGCTTGCATGGAAAAAACATCTTTAGTCCCACACATAATACCAACTGTATTTGCTACATTGCCAGTTCTTACTATTCCAGTATCAGTATCTCCTTCAAAAGCAAAAGAAGGTGTTGATTTGTCCGGTGTCGCTGTGTGCTGCCCATATGTTGCAGCGCCTCCCGATGTTGTTGATATTTTCTTATCATTGTTGTTAAATAAAATTACACTCCCACCAACATTAAAATCAGCCATAACATCAGCAGTCGATGATTGGACTGTAACTTCATTATCACTAGAAATTATTAAGCTTCCAGTGCCTGTTTCAGCTATATAAGAATTACTCCCGTCATGATATATTTCTAAATCTTGAGAGTTCCCAAAAGTTGCTTTTGAATTATCGCCCCATGCTCCGCTTGATACAAATTTAATTGACATATAGTTTTATTTATTATTACAAAGTTAAACTATTATGGCAACTTATACACTAATACTTTTACTTCGTTACTAGTTAATGCTACTGCTGTCTTTATTGTTAAGACTGATGCACTTGTTCTTTCTACATCCATAAACATAGTGTCAAATGGAGCGGAATTTCTCATACATTGAACTATAAGATCTTGAGTATTTAAAGAACTTACATCAATAGTGTATGTAGTTGCCGAACCATTTCCGATAGTTGCTGTAAGACCATGGTCAGACACACAAGTATCAACTGCATTACAAAAATCACTAACTTGAGAAGCTGTAATCGAAATGGTATTTTCAGAAACTGATTGTGCTATCCCGTACTTATCAAAGTTAATAGTTAAAGATTTACTTGCTGCACCATAACTTTGTTCGGTAATGCTTTGATCAATTAATTGAATCCATCCGTTTCCAGTAGCAGTAAATACTGCACTATCAAATCCAGCAATACCTTTAGTTGCTGCGCCATCTGTTGCGCCTACACCTGCGATACTTTGTCCTGATTGAACAATTGTAAAGTCAGAGTTTGCAGGACTACTATTTGCTGCAATAGCTACGTTAGCAAAAATTAAATCACCAACTTCTAAAGCTACACCTAATTGAGTACCAGCTGTTGTTACAGCGTAAAAATCACCAAGACCTGTAGCAATGTTGCTTGCCCCGTTAATAGCTCCGTTTGGAGATTGATCAGTTGTTAAACCTGTATTAGCGTTATAACCACCTTCAAATAAACCAGTTCCTGCAACTAAAGCCTCTACTTGCCCTAAATTAACACCATCTGTAGCCGCCGAACCATTAGCAACACCTGTCAGTTTGTTAGAACCAAATGCAACATCTGCTTCAGCAGCACCCCATTGGTTAAGATGTACATTTTGATATAATATCTTTTCATTAGCCGTTCCGTCAACACCTACTAAGAAATCTGCAGCAGGATCAATAGTTGTAACTGTAGGTAATTCAGATAAATCAAGACTAACAGTTACTGTGCCTGCAGACTCTGCTGTGTCAATACCTACAGAACCAGCTATAGTTGCTGTGTCTCCATTTGAAATTGCTGTACTTCCACTATCCCCCGCTATAGTCCAATTATCCATTGAACCAGTACCACCAGTATAAGCTATTGTTACTGCTCCACTACCATTACCAGTAGTACTTATTGCAGTACCCGCAGCTATAGTTATTGTGCCGGTGTTTGTAATTGTAGAGTTACTGCCACTTGAACCTGCCAAAGTAAGACTGTCAAATGGGCTAGTATTCGTAATTGTTAATTTAGCGCCCGATGCTGCCACACAATCAATACCTGTACTCCCAATGAAATCAACAGTAGCTCCATTAGTTATAGATATTACACTACCAGAAGTGTCTCCGTCTAGTTTCCACCCTGTATATGCAGCTGGAATGGTAGGCATTGTAAATGTAGTAAGTGTCTGCCCTGTGACATGACCTGTACTATTAACGCCAACATTAGCAGAAAGAGCCGTAAATGTGCCGCCACTTGTTAATGTAGTTGAGGGTGTAGTATTAGTTTGAGATTGCGCGTCATGCGTAATTGTAACTGAACCACTTGATCCACCGCCACCAATTGGCGAGGTTGTGTTTATGTTTGTAATATCTCCCTGCGGAGCAGCAGCTACAAGATTAGCTACTGTAACTTTTTTGTTTTTACCCGCATTATTATCATAAATAACTAATGTGTCAGCAACGTCTGCGGTAGCACCTAGTGCTGTTAGGCCGTCAACACCTAAACCGACTTGTGGTATAGGGCCAGTACTATTACTTACCTCAATACCCAGTAATTCATCATCTGTAGAAGCCTGTACAGCTGTTACGTCTCCTTGAGGCAAAGTACTTATGAGTACTAAATCCCCTGCACCATTTATATATTGCGTTGAACCGCCATTCAGTGTTATGTCAACAGATGGATTTATTGTAGCGGTATTTCCTATAGAAGCAGTAAAAGCATTACCAGCGTGAGTCGCAGACACAGAAGTAACTGTTCCAGAGCCAGAGCCAGTTCCAAACACAACCCAATTGTCAGAGCCTGTGTGATATTTCATCTGATTAGTATCAGTTCTATATATCATTTGACCCTCACCACCCAATCCCGTTGGATCGGAAGTTACGTTGTCTACTTTAAAGTCTTTTAATTGATTATTACTTAAATCAATGTTTGATAAATATGATATTGCCATAATTTTTTTAGTTAAATGTTACTGTTCCAGTTATAAGACTTGTAAAAGTCAAAGTACACTGGTTTAAATTGTTATATGTTACTTCTGTGTACACTTCATTTTTTGTTCCGCTTTCAAAAACAGAAACCGCTGGGAATTTGTTTAAGTTGTGCGTTATTATATAACTTAATGCATTTCCCGGTAAACTAAATGTAAAATTTAAATCTCCAGTACCGCTTGGGTTATATTCCAACAAAGATATAAAATAATCTTTATCTGCTGTCAAGCTCCCTCCTCCTGCCTTAAAGGTTAAAACTATTGTATATTCGTTACCTCCACCCTTTGGGGTAGCGCTGTCCCAGCTATATATTGCCCAGTTTTTAATATCATCACATTGGGTTAATAGCACTTCTGAGCCTACAAGTGCATTTTTAAAAAAATCATCTACTTTTACAGTTGCGCTTCTAGTGTCGTAAGAACTAATATCGAATGTAACAATACTGCTTAGCAATACACTTGGCGCTCCGCCGCCTGCAAATTTTATTGCACCGCTTTCGTAGCTTGTCGTGTCATTATACTTATATCTTAAGTTTTGAGCTTGTCCGCCAATTCTATTAATAAACTTAGCCACCGAATCGGCAGTAAAGTTTTTAGTCTGCATATTGTTCTGTGAGTCAGAACCAATCCACTTATCATTAGCTACTACGTCTACATCCTTTGGATATGTACTTATTCTTGCCATTTATTATTTTTTTCCTATTGATTTTCCCTTTTCGTAGCTACGCCCTCCAAAGTATGAAGCGATAACTGTCAGCAAAACAATTTGCAGCAGTTCCTTCCATTCGTCATCTACTGCAAAGGTAATAAATCCTGAGTCAATAAAGATAAGCGCCATTGTACAAACTATAACAAATATTAAAACAAGAGGCCTTACAGATTTAGATAACTTATTATCACTACTCATGTCAGCTTTCCATCTCTCAGACACCTGCTCCATCTCCACCTGTTGATGGTCATATATCATTTGCTGTAATTTAACTTTGTCTTCTGCTGGAGCATCAGACTTTGTTATTTCAGCCAAGGCTTCTTGAGGGGATGTAACACCTTCTAATACCCTTCCCAAAGTAGGGTTAATTGTAGACGCCACACCTAATAAAAGTTTGCCAACAGTACTGTCTTTAAATTTTTTTTTCTTTTTATCTTCCATAATTAACACTTCCATCTTTTTCGAGCCTGTCTTATTCTCGAGTTTGGATTATTTCTAGTTTTTGCGCTAGATCTTTTTAGCTGCCCTAAACTTCTGGCGCAATAAGATTTTCTTCTTTTAGCTCTCTTGCTCCCAGGTTTTACCTTACCAGTTACAGCAGTTTTTAACTTACTGCCTGGATTAGCCCTTCTATATGCAGCTACACCTTTCTTAGTCATACCTGCGCCTTTTTTTGTAGGACGATAGTTTGCGTTTTTCCCTTTAGTAGTTTTTCTTATTGCCATTACCTTACTCCTTTTACATTTCTAACAAACTGTTTTCCTTTAGAGCCTTCTCTTTTTTTCTTTTTAGCCGTAGCTTTAAGCTTTTTTTTAGACAGCCTTCTAGCTTTAGCTAAAGGCAAACAGCGGTCTGGGTTCTTCTTATTTTTAGAAGTACCGCAAGGGCCTTTTATTTTTCCATCAGTTCCAATTCGTACCCAGTTTTGATCACGCCATTTTTTCAACTCTCCCATTATAATTTTTTACTTCCTTATTTTTTCTTTTTAGGCATTTTTTTAATCATTCTTTCAATTTTTGCCGCCTGTTGTGCGTGCATTTTTGAAGCTCCTTTAAGTTGCTTCACCACCTCTTTCATTTGCTTTAAATTCATTTCTTTTTCTTTTTCATTGTTGCGCCAGCTATTCTATCCGCTTTGGTTATTCCCGGATTATTATCAATGCCAGCTTTTACGCTTAGCATTCCAAACTTATCGATATCTTTATTCTTAAAGCCTATCTTGTTATATTCTTTTTTACTTCTTTTTTTTGCCATAATTAGGGTCTTTACAATATTTACTTGCCGCCATGTTTGCATATGCAGACGGATATTTATCAAATGTTCTTTTTGCCCAAGCTATTCCGGCTGAACAAATTTTGTTTCCTTTTTTTTTAGTTCTACCTGCCACCTTTTCTTTTTTTACTTGTTGTTTTCTTTTTTTTACGACCAACTTTATCCGCCGCCTTTGCGCTTCCTTTTTTTGCAAATTGCTTTGAAAGATATTTAACTACTGCTCTTCCTCCTTTTAGCACAGCGCCACCACCTATCATTCCACCTCCTACTGCGCCTCCTTTCCTATAGTCTTTGGGTCTTATTTTTACAAGATTCTTAGATTGAGCTTTTAATTTAGCAGCCTTAGCCGCCGCTTGTTTTTTTGTTAGCGGTTTTTTTCGAGCTTTTTTAGGCGCTCTAGATGCTACAGCTGTAGATGATTTAACTACTCTTCTTACGGGTTTTTTAATTTTTCTTTTTGCCATTTTATATAACTTTATATTTAATCTTACCGTCTTCTTTGTATGCTTTCAAACATCTACCTCTATTGTCTTCTTTAGAGACATATGAAACATGTAGCCAATTAGGATTCATGTCTGTTCCAAACTCCCAAATTAGTTGATCAAAGTCACAAATTTCTTTAATATACATAAACATTTCCGCATTGCTTTTGTGTCCATAAACATCATCGATATCAATTGCTTGACCCTTACAATGCTGGCTAGAACTTACGCCTCCAATAGCTTCATTTAAAGCAGCTGACCTAAAAAAAGAGTTAACTTTTATAGGGCCGCCAACCCATTTTCTTAATGGCTCAAATACATTTTCAGCTGTTAACTTCATATTCTCAACTTGAGCTGGATTAGGCGTGTTATCTATTCCTTTTCGTTTAGCTGTGCTTGAATGTATCGCTTCAGCATAAGTAATATGTTCACTTATTTTCATAGTTCAATATTAATTCCAAATGTTGATTTATATAATTTTGTATCCCAAAACTCTGTATATTCTCCTTCTATGTATACGCCAAGTCTTTTGGTTAATTTCCAGCCCATCATTAATCCAAACTGATAATCCTCCCACTGCTCAAGGCTTGAACCTTCAATTAATCCTCCCTTTCCCCAATTGTTTCTATTCAAAAAACTTAATGACTCGTCACCTTTAAAATAAGTGTGATAGGGTAGTATATAATTAAAATAAGCATGACACCAAAATTTATCGGTGTAAGTGTAATAATCAAAACCTACAATAGGAGCGTACTCAGCAAAAGCATCCAGCAAGTCCCACTGTTCATTATTATACTGAAGCATTAAGTCCCCAAAAATAGTGTTACGAAAATCAATATCTGAATAAGCCACTATTTCTCCGTCTGAATCTCTCCAAATCCAATCGTATGAAACCTCTCCTGTTTCTTCGTCAGTATAAGTTGTATAATGATCACTGTAACCATACAAAAATCCTAAGCTATACCATGGATTTGATGGATATTCAAACTGGTTTCCATCTGGGTCTGTGTAAATTTCTGTTTCGTTTAACCATATTTCTACAGGATTATATCCGTAAGCTGTTTCGTGAGTACGAGCTATAACTCCAGCTGATATACTAAATTTCTTACCAATTGGTAATCTTGCTCTTAATTCAGCAGAATTATATTTAAAACCTACATTCCCCTCTTCTCTTGACTCTATTTTAGCAATGTGATACTTACCAGTATGCCTAAGAAAGTAGCGGTGATTAGTAAATACCTCGCCCCTTTGTCTTTCTTTTTCATAATGAAACAAATATTCCCACCCGCTAAATGCGGCAGTAGGTGCAGATAGCGCTACATTAGTTTCAGTTCCGTCATAATATTGTTTTTCTTTATTTTCATAATCAAACCTAGCTATTCTTCTTATGCCTATTCCTATTCTATAATCGTGAGGAAAATACTCGGTCACATCTACAACCGTAGGTATGTCGTAAAGACCGCCGTCAACTGGAGGCCTTACAAAGTAATCCTTTCTGGTAGTTTCATAGGCATTAGAAATATCTCCAGCAACATAAAATGTTCCGTATTTAAAAAAGTTTTCGTAAGCGTTTTTAAAAAATTGTTTTTTTTTAAATTTTCTTTCCATCTTAACTTCTAATTTTTTAGAATGATCTATTAGGGGCTGGGCGGAAAGATTAAATGAAACAATAATTAAAAGTAAAAGTAGGTTCTTCATATTTAAAATTTCTTTTTAACTAATTTATCAATTTCTTTTTGAATTAAACTTAAAGAATTTTCAGGAAGTTTTAAAGTAATATCGCTTTCTACCTTTACAATAAGCTTTCTATTTTCATACAAGCATACCGTAGGTAAAAACTTTATTTCTTCTTTTTCAAAAATTTTGGGGTGTTCTGTAAGAGATAAGCGAATCATATCCGCTCCTTTCAACTTACTTATGTCAATTTCGTTAGCACTAACAAAATCAGCAGAATATTGTACAACTACTATTCCGTCTTTAAAAGATTGCGAAAACGCTAGCGATGGTATTAAAAATAAAATTACTATCCATAGTTTCATCTGTCTTTTGTTAATTCGTAGAGACGCTCTTCTAATTTGGATAAAGTTTCTTTCATCTCCTTAACGTCTCCCTGGGTTGTCATTATCGCATCTCTAATTATTTGATCTTTATATGTAAATTCTGTTTTTGTAACCTCTGGCTTTGGAAGCTCCATAGCTCTGGCGATATCAGACTGTAAAATAAAATACATGCTACATAAGGAGACGGTAAAGCCTACGATCATTGAGATTGTTTTTAAATCTAATGTAACTTTTGTGTCTTGTCCTATTTCTTGTGCCATTATATCTTTCTTTTAACGCTTCTTCCACCTATACGCTTATTCCTGGCTCTTGCCGCTGCACTTACTTTAGCTTCACCAGCTTTTCTAACTTTAGAAATAATGGCTTTTCTTTTAGCTACTGCTTTTTTATTTACAGGTTTTACTTTTACATTTTTCTTTCTCATTTTAGCTCTATATTTTGCTGCTGCTGAGGTTGGTTTAAGCTTCTTTTTTTTCATGATTATAATTTTACCAGATTGCTATACACACTTGATTCTTAATTGAAGCACTACTTCCTGCGTTTCTTAATTTTACAACTTGAACTGGAAGATAATTACCTACTTTAAAGTTTTTGAATGTTACGGTGTTAGGGGATTGTATTGTTCCAGAAACAGTGTCTACACATACATCAACATACTCATCACCAACTGCAGCTATTGTAGCGCTTGAACCAATATATAGTAAACATCCTGAAGATGAATCTATTCTTGAAGAACCATTAGGGCCTCCTTCAAAAACAATAAAAGTATCATTTGGTGCGTTAGTAAAAATATCAGAAGTAAGCTCTAATATAGTAGAACTTTCTACAACTTTTACTGAAGAAATACCTCCCGTAGCTGTATTGTAAACAATATCATGCACGCTAACATTAGAAAAGTCAGCAGCAGCTGCGACAAGTTTATCCGTAGTATTTGCAGAATTATTTCCCGTTACTTGCGGTAGGTTAGCGTCTGGAATTGGTAGTGAGTCCGCGGCTATAACTTGAAGCGCTAAGCCGGTGTTTACGGTAATTTTTGGGTATGCCATTTTTTATTTTTTGAGGGTTAAAAATCTCTTTATCTATTTATTTTGGTTTGGTAAGGAATAACACGATTTAAAGTGTCACGCCTTTGGTTGCAACCACAATCTCTTCCGGTTGCTTTGCTTACTTTGTCAACAATAGTTTTTATTCCTGTTGCTTTAGTAAATTTTTCTATACTATCGCCTAAGCCTCTTGATTTCATTTTTATTTATTTTTACAAACACACTGCGATACAGGGCATTCATCAACATTAACTATTAATTTTGATATAATCCAATTCCACTTGCATAATAATTTACACCAAGCTTTTTGAATCCAAAGTCCTAATTTTACTAATAATTTTCCCATTTTATTTTCTTAAAGGATTGTATTTAGGATAAACTCTAACATGTTGGACTGTATCTTTCAATACTACTTCTACAGGTTTTTGTTTAACTTTTGTTTTTTTAATTGGCTTCTTTTTTGCTAAAGAAGCTTTTTTTACTGCTTTCTTTTTAGCCATTATATTTGATTTAAATTACTTTCTTTTAAAGCCGCCCTTAGAGCCTTTTCCTCTACCGGCTTTTAATCTTGCATTTACAGCAGCAGCTTTACGCGGTTTTCTTCTGGTTACAGATTGACTTAACGCGCTTTTCCTTTTAGCCTTACCCTTTACCTTTTTTAGTTTAGGGTTTTTCTTTTTAGCTTTAGCACTCGCTTTTCTTGATGCTGATGCTAGAATAGCAGATGCTGCCTTTTTGGAGTATCCGCCTTTTCTTGCAATTTTTGCTGCTACTTTTTTAAAACTCATATTTTACTTTAAATGATCGTGAGTTTTCCAACTAGATGCGTGTCTGTAAGACATTGACTTGTCTGCGCCATAAGAGTGTCCATACATTTTTTTAGACATTGCTTTGCTTTCGTCTCTACGAGATTTCATAGATTGAGATTTCTTTCCATTTCTAGCTCCTAAAGATTCGTCTAGTCTTGCGTTATAACCTTGTTTCATGATTTTATTTTTTAAATTAATAACTATTTACAAATATAATAATTTTTATTATAATTTTTTTATTTCCACTTAGCGTTCCATCTAGACAAATTCTTTAAAATTTTTCCAGCTTTTGTTTTTTTCTTTTTCTTTCCCTTTGAATCGTCTAGAGCCTTTTTCTTTTTATTTTCTATTAAACACTTTTTTTTCTTAATGCCTTTAAGTTTACCGCAAGGGCTTGAGGTTGATTCTTTTACAAATCTTTTATCAAACTTTCTTTCAAGCTTAGACACAGAGCTTCTTACCTCTTTTAAAGTTTTATCGCCTAATTTAGGCTTGTCTTTTTTTGTAGCCATTTTAGTTTCTTCTTCTTCTTCTGCTTCTGCTTCTTGGAGAATTAACTGCACATCCGGTAACTCTACCAGCTCTATTTCTTATTGCTCTTGAGCCTTTTCCACATGAGCTTCCTCTTGCCTTACCTCTTAATTTTCTTGCTTTAGCAGATTTCCTTTCTGCTTTCTTAAATTTTCCTTTGCTTCTAGCTTTAGAAGCTTGAGCAGATTTTTTAGCTGCTCTTTTCATTAACCTATCGTATCTTGGCATAATTTATTTTTTTATTTTTTTATTTTTTTTTACTTTTTTAAATCCAACACTATATTCCATCATTCTCTTTCTATTTTTTCTAGCAATAGCTTTTGTTTTTCTTGCTACCTTTTTAGATGCTGAGTTTACTTTAGAAACTGTTTTTCTTTGACTAGTACTCAATCCTTTTAGCTTACTGGTTCTAAGTTTTTTATACTTAGCAGCCCCTAACTCTTTCCTAAGTTTTTTTGAGCCTTTGGTAATAACTTTATTAGCTTTAGCTATTTTTTTCTTTTTTCTATCTATAGCTTTTCCTTTTCTGGCAGCTTTTTTTGATGGTGGTCTACCCACTTTTGTTCCGTACGTTCCTTTTCCTTGTGGCATAATTTATTTTTTAATATTAATACATTTTAGAACCCATCTTTTGCTCCATTCCGTAATTGGGGTTGTTTTTCATACTGCCGTTCATTGTTCCAGCAAAAGCACTAGCTTGAGCTTTTCCCACAGCGTTGTAAGGGAATTGCTTTTTTTTCATTTTTCCTGTGTCTCCACATTTGTAAGTTACTGTTGGCATAGTTTATTTTCTTTTAATTCGTTTAACTTTAGGTTTTTTTGCGTAAGATCTTTTTGCTGTAACAGCTTTAGCCACATTCTTTACTCCCTTTGCGGCAGAGCTTATCTTTCCTTTTTTTATTGCATTGTATGTAGATGCGGCTGCTGTGGCTATCTTACCTAGTTTGCTTCCTTTTATTCTATCTACTTTCTTTTTAACTTTGGCAGCAGTTTTTTTAACTTTACTTATACCTCTACCAGCACCAGTTTTTCCTGTTAAAACAGTTTTAGCAGCTCTCGCTGCTACTTTTTTGGCTCGTTTTCCTTTGCCTTTTGACGTTAATCTTTTTACTCTTTTTAATTTTCTTGCGACTGATTTTTTTGCCGCTTTGCTCATCGCCATAATTAAACTGTTTTAAAAATTAGTTTTATATTTACACAAAGATAACAATTTAATTTAATGAAATTTAAAGGAGTTTACACTAGACCCAATCCCAACAGGAAGATACCTGATTATGATTTTTTAAAATACTGGAGGGTTATAAGATACTGGGCAAAAGCTAAATACAAATTAAGTACACCTGATTTAGATATGCTTTTTTTTCTTTACAGTGAGCAAATATTTAATAAAAGTCAGTTTAAAGAATACGAGCAAATTATGTCTTGGGATGTAAAAAGGTTTTCTAGTCTACTAAAAAGAGATTGGATTCATGTTTGGCGAAAAAGAAAAGGATCAGAGACAACACTCTACGAGCTAACATACAAGGCTAAAAGACTGGTAAACAATATATACAAAAAACTTAATGGTGAAGAAATATCTGAATCTGCACAAACAAATCCTTTATTCAGAAACGATGCTACCTACATGGATAAGGTTTACCGCAACATGATAAAAGAAATAAACAAAGAATTAAAATCTTAAACTTTTCGGCGTCTGCCCATTTGAGAGGCCTTAGAACCCGAGACCTTACCACCATGCCCCTGGTTTTTAAAATAGGGGGAGGGGGGTGTTTTAGGAGTGTTTACTGAACTTCCTGTGTATTTTTTATTTCTTTTTTTTGGCTTTTTTTTAGACATAATACTTTTAAAGAACAATTACAACATCTCTTTCAGATATTATGGTGTATGTTTCTTGGTTTATAATCATAGAATGACCAGCGTTTTTATCGTAATAAATTAAATCATTCTCCTTTACTACATCTACAGCTGTACCTGGCTTTATTATAGTTCCTTTTTTATATCTAAACTCATCAACATCTGATGCTGACAATAATAATCCGGATGAAGATTTAACTTCTTCAGTAATAGTTTTAATAATTATATACTTACCTACTGGTTTCATAGGTTATCTTTTTATTTTTATTATATACCATATAGCCTTTAGACTCTAAAAGTTCTATCGCATCGTCTATTTCTTTTTTTTCAGCCCTAAAAGCTGCAAATATTTGATTATCAATTACCATTTTATTTAATTTATTTTAGTTATTATTCTCTACTCTCGCATGTGTTACTATTGCGTTTGTTGTTAATATTGTTGTGGAAACACTTATTGAATTTCTAAGAGCTGTCTTAGTTACTTTTAAAGGATCTATAACTCCCATCTTAAACATGTCTCCATATCTTTCGTTCTTAACATCATAACCTTTAAAATTACTGATTTTTTTTGATTTTGTATTAAGCGCTTTTTCATAACACTTTTCAAAATCTAATCCAGCGTTATCCAGTATTTGTAGTAAAGGTACTTTAAGCGCATCTTTTAAAATCATTACAGCAGTAACATAATCTTGGTTTGAGTTTTTCCCGTAAGTTATTTCTTGTGATATATAGTATAGGGAGAGTCCTGCTCCAGCAACTATGCCTTCTTCCAGTGCGGAACGCACTGCACACACCGCGTCCTCAACGCGGTCAAATTTTTCTTTTTGCTCTACATCAGAGTTTCCTCCTACATAGATAGCACCTATAGAACCAGACAAGCTGGCTATACGTTCATTAATAAACTCACGATCAGAAACTATATCTGTATTGTCTTGCTGAACCTTAAGCTCTGCTATACGTTTCTCTATTTCCTGAGTCATTTGATTGCTCTTTATTATTACCGTTTGGTTTTTATCCGCAATAATTTTATCTGCATGACCTAAGTCATCCATAGTAATTAAGCTTAAATCATCTCCTGTTTTTTCTGAAAAGTATTTAGCCCCGACCGACAATGCGATGTCCTGCATAAGCTCGTGCTGTTTATATCCAAAATTTGGAGGTATAATATTGCATAGCTTAAGTCCATTGCGCACCACATTTGCCGCCAGGGTATTCACAACATTGGTAGAGCATGAACCAATGATGAGAAGTTTTTTATTTTGCTGTATGACTGGTTTAAGAACATTCTCAACTTGGAGTATATTACTTATTTCTTGGTCACACACCATTATTAGCACATCCTCTAAAACACATTCATCATTTTTTTGATTCGTGATAAACAAATTAGAAGTGTACCCCCTATCTACTTTTATTCCATTTGTAATAGTAGCATAAGTTTCATGATTCATAGAGTTCTCTACAGTCACAATACCGTTTGTGCCTACTTTTTTATATGCATCAGCTATAATGTCGCCAATCTTAGCGTCATTGTTAGATGATATTGTAGCTACATCTTTTAAACGACTCTCATTTATTTTTTTACTACACCTTTCTAAATTAGAAAATATATAAGGTAAGTGTCCTTTTATATTTTTAACAACCTCAGTTACGTTATTGGATGAGGTTATATGCTCCTCGCCAGCTTTAATTAAAGCTTCAGTCAAAACAATAGCTGTAGTTGTTCCATCGCCAGCTGCATTTGCGGTTCGCCTAGCTGCATCCTTCATCATCTGTATCGATAAGTTCTCTACCGGATCTAATAAAGATATTGACTCAGCTACAGTAACACCGTCTTTTGTTATTGTAATGCCGTTAGTGTGATTAGGAGACTCTATTAATACAGTCTTACCGCGTGGGCCTAACGTACTCTTTACTGCTTTTGAAATTTTTGTGATTCCCGATATTAATCTTTCTCGGGCAGGCTCATCAAACGATAAGTCTTTAGGAATGTAGTTGCTCATTTTAGTAAATTTAATTTAAACAAAGATACAAATTATTTTTTAAATAACGAATGTCGAGTGTCAAAATAAAATCTCAATATATATCACTATATATTTATTTGTTATATATATATTTATTTATCTATAATATCCTTTATTTATCGACATTTTCGACATTAATAATAAATAGTAATATAAAGTATTGAAAAAGAGATAGTTATGAAATGTCGATTTTTATTTTAAATAACATTATAGTGTCGATTATTATACATTAGGTGTATAAAAAAAGAGAACCTATTAAGATTCTCTTTCTCAAAACAAAATAAAGGTAGACTAAAAATATAATTCGTTAAAGTTCTTTTTGTTTTCTGCAACTTGAATACCCTCTGCTATTTGGTTTATTCTTCTGTCGTTTTTTACAGACCTTTTTATAGAAGCCGCTTTCTGAATACCAGTCATAGAGTCTGGACGATCATTAATAAGTCTACCGTTCTTAACGTATAGTCCATTTACAAAATCATTTGAGTTTAGGTTTTTATAATGCATAGCTTTCTATTTAAAGTTAAAGTACAAATATAGTAAATTTTTTTTTATGTTCAGATATATAGGGGTTGAGGGTAATATATCATATCACAGCCACCCCTCGCGAAACGAAAGTCATTATTTTAAAAAAAATCTCACAACTTTCAAAAAAAATTTTCCCAATGTTTTCGGCTTTTTTCTCACGCTACCAAACGCCCAGCACCAACCCGCCGACACGCTCCAGCCGTCCCACGATTCGCCCCAGCTGGGGCAAACGCTCCCCACATTTCCACGCCTCGCACCCCTTCCCCCCAAACAAAGAGAACTTCAAACACTTTGAACACGTGCAAAGGTTGAAGGTTACACCAGCACGACACCCAGCGACCCCAAACAAAACGCCCCTAAAATATGACCCTTTGATTGTTTATTTATCATCTGAAAATGAACATTTTATATCTGTTAAATAAAAGTTTTTACTATATTATTTGGTAGTTAAATTCTTTTAAACTATCTTTGAACAAATAACAAACATTAATTAAACTTTATATTATGCAATACACAAAAGAATTAAACCTCACATCGTTCAATTTTTGGAGCGGAGCAAAGCAGCACAATTTTAGTTATTCAGAATTACAAGAATTGGAATTTCATTTTGAAGATTTATTCCACGACAACCCGCCAACCGAAACAAAAATAAACGACATATTTTGGTTTGAACAACAATTTCTGTGCGAATGTCTAAATATAGATTTTGAAGAATACGAAAACCGAACCTAAAAAAATGGGGGTTCGTGGTTGACTCCCTCATTTTGTGCCTTGCCTCGCTAAGAAATTAGCGGGGTTTTGGTGGTAAAAAGCAGTAACAAAATGAAACAACCTTTTGAAACAATCGACCCAGAAAACCATTTGAATTGGTTAATATCTGCCGATTATAAACATACATACAGACCACACCTCCAACGCTCAGAAACAGACCAACGTTATATAAATAATTTTTGCGATGTCAACGGCACGAGCATTGCCCAATTTTGGAAAGAAGAAGCAGAAGCCAAAGCACAAGATTTGCCGACATACGGCGAAAAATATTGGACTCAAAACGATTTTTGTTTAGCGTATTGGAACGCAAGAACTCACGCCCGTAATTGGATAAAGGGACAAATGACGAAAGAAAAATTTGATAAATTAAATTATTCTGACAAACTAAATAAACTCATTGATAATGATTCAGAAGTTTTGAGATTACACAAAGCATTAAATCTAAAATGCGAAGAAAACGAAAAAAACAATCCTACTGAAAAATTTGAAATACCCTACACACTAAAACCAAAGACAAAAGAAATTCAAACCAGCGGACAATTAACTCTGTTCGCATAAATTAAAAATATGTTAAGAACAAACTCAAAAAAGTATTTACAAAACATGCAAAAATTTGTAATTTCTGCAATCTCTGAAGATTGCCCAAGCCAAGCAGACGCCGACAAATTGAAATATTTGTTTGATTGCTATGATTCAGAATTTAATCATAAATTCAACGCTCAGCGATTCCCAAACGAACAAGAGCGATTTGCTAATTGGTTGGCTGGATTGCCCTCTGCAATCTCTCTGCCTTGCTATTACTCAGACATAATAGATCTCGCAAAAGAACTGCAAGAAGTGGACGAATACGACACCAAAACAGAAAAAAGAATTTGTGAAAACTACTTTAATTTTATGGCATTTCACATAATTAAAATCAATAATAATTTAAATAAATAACAAAGATGAATTATAAACACATAGAAGAAGTAAGCGAGATTTTAAATGAGAATTTCACCCACGCAAAAATTATTGAATGGGGGGAATCTAAAGGGTTAAACATTTTTGACGGCGAAGAATTAGCGAGTCGAATTGAAGCGTTTATTGTCCAAGAAGTCAAAGAATTAATTGAAGTAAGACAAGACGAATTTATCGACTTTGACAAAGATTGAAGAGATTGAAAGAATCGAACAAGACAATAATTAAAACTAAACAACTATGAAATGCTATGACGTTCAAGACGTAATAAATTCTGAAATAACACTCCAACCATTGACTTGTCGTAAATGTGGCAGTCAAGAAGTTATGTATCATCAATACGTTGGCGATGCATATTGCTCTAAGTGTGGAGTATGGCAATTAGATAATTAATTTAATTTAAATAAATAACAAATGACAGAAATGGAACAAGAAAAAAGAGTAAGCCTTAACGCAGATGTGATAATGCGTAGAGCATTAGATTTGAAAGCAGAATTTCATCAATTAAGATATGATGATAAAGATTTTGAAAATCAATACAATGCAGATGAATTTCAAGAATGGTATATGGACTATATAAATACTAAATAAAAAAATAAATAATTATGAGAAAAATAATTCTATTGATCCTTTGTCTGCTCGTAGTAACGCCTAGCGTTAGTAGTTGTGCGACAAGTCGAAAATGTAAAGCCGTTAAAATGAAAAAGAAATGGGCAAAGAAAAATTATTGGAAACCAAAAAAACATAATCGCCGAAGATGATGACCGAAATAACTTTACTCAGACGGATGATTTATTTATATAAGTATCCAGCTAACAAACAAGAATTTGAAAGGGCAAGAAAGCACCTTAATAAAGTGCATAAGCAATACGGAACAATAGACATTTCTTCCATTCAAGAATTAATAAAATAAAGTTTATAAGAATTGCATAATTCGTTTATATTATGTACATTCGTTAAAAATTAATTAAAATAAAATAACTATGAAATACTTAACAGAGAAACAAATTATTGATTATGCGAAGTGGGTCTATCACGAATGTGATGACCCAATTTCAGAGATAGAATGGTTGGTGCAACAACTACTTGACACTAAAAATAATAAAACAGAAATCATAAAAGATTTTTCCGAAAGTGTAAAAGGGTTTATGAATGAATTAAATTAATAATAACTAAAATCACATAAATAGAAACTATGTACAAAATCAAACAAATGACAAGTCCAGCAAGTGGAAACCCTGTCGCAAATCAATTTGAGATTTACACACCTAAAGGCGTTTATTTTCAATCCTACGATAGTATAATTGCTCTTGTAGATAATAAGCGTAATATCATTTTAGATGAATATTATCACGACTATTCAAGAACGACAAGCAAATATCTAACAAAATTTTTAGGCTTGAACACACAAGAGAGAAAAAACCAAATAAAGAGCAAAAAAATAAAACTAAAAAACTTAAATAAAAACTAAAATGATGAACTTAAATAAAATTGAAAAACGACTCCAGCTACACGCTGAAACAGAAATTAAAGAAATTGTAGAAAATTTTATGAATGACATTGACACTAATTTATTAGACAAATATGGGGGTGCAAGTGATTATGTACATTTAAAACTTAATGATTCTGAAGGCTTATCTATAAGTATTCAAAATTTTGAAACAATGTTAATCTATATGTTAAAAAAAAGACATTTAGAGGCAATGGTAGAGGTAAAATCAAAAGAATTAATCAAAAAATTAGATTTAATATGAAAGCAGAAAGAATAGATCAAAAACTAAAAGTTACCAGCATAAGGTACTTTGAAACTCGCAGGGGTTTGGGTTATGAATGCAAAACCAATTACAAAAATGTTGTTATTTGGAATGACGGCAATGGTGGTGGGACGTTCATTGAGCCTAATGAAGGTATATTTCCGTTCAGAGATTTAACCGATTCCCAGCTGGAAAATCTAATTGACAATTACGAATTTGAACAAACGGCATCAAAAGAATTATTAAAAAAATATAAAAAAACTATATAATTATGGCAAATCATTGTTGGAATTGGATACAATTCTCAGGTAAAGGAAAAAAGGGGTGTAAATCTCTTAACAAATTAGTGGATAGGTTGAAAACCTATGAAGAAACAGATTATTTAGCAGAATGGGGAGATTATATACTCGACAAGGGTAAGATAGGAGATTCTATTGAAATTTTAAACAAAAGGCACGACAATAATTGTGGATATGTGTATGGCTCAAGGTGGTTTGATTTCAATATTGATGACGATATACAAGGAGAACACCCCATCATTACAATAATGGGAGATTCTGCTTGGTCGCCTATGTGTCCACTTGTGGAGGAGATATGTGAGCATTACGGCTTAAGCGGAGAAATTGAATATGAAGAGCCAGGTTGCGACTTTGCTGGTCGCCAAGCGTTTAATGATAAGGGAGCAGTAGTTGAAAATATTGATGTAACCTATCACGAATGGCGTTACATAGACGATAGAAGCTATTGGTTTGAAGATTTGCAATATAATTACGAGGGTTGTGATGAAGAAGATTATACCATAGAGCAATTAACAGAGGATCATTCCTACGCTTCAAAATCAGACATTAAAGAACTAAGAGAATTAATACTTGATTTGAATACTTAAAATAAATAATATGACAAGCAAAGAAGATTTAATGCAACAATACAGACAAATGATTGAGGCGTTGCAAAGTGAGAATAATAAAATTAAAAAAGAAAACGATAAGCTAAAGGCTTTTATTAAAAAAAGCAATAACTCCTTAGAATGGTGGTCGCTTTACGGAGCGTGTGTTTCTGCCAACAAACCTAATGCTGATAATTTTGCATCTCAATATGCAGACGAACAAATGGGTTTATTGACCGATAATGGATTAAATGCTGAGGAAGTGAAGGAATACTATCTAAATTCTGGCTTTCCAGAATACGAGGAAGAGCCTTATACATCTTACACAGATGCAGATTGGATAGAATGTGCTAACGAAAATGATTTGGAAAGATGAATATTAACGAAAGAGAACGTAGAAAAGTGATTATAAGCACAATTCTGCACTTAAAATCTAAAGTCAAACAAACTCCTTCAATAATTAAACAGATTAAGGAGTTACAACAAAAATTATAAAATGGGATATAGAAGTGAAGTATTTATTGGCATACCAGCCGACAGAAAGCAAGAGCTGGAAGAGTTAATTGATGGCATGTTGCAGTTAGAAAAAGAAAACAAAGATATAGCCATCTATTATGGAGATTGGCTTAAATGGTACAAAGGTAACTATAAAGAGGTAGATCAAATAATTAATTTAATTGAGAACTTAGTGGCTATCGATGATGATGCATTTATTGTGGCTCTTGGCGAAGACGGGGCAATACATAGCACTGTGGGATATTACGAGGAATGGGTAGATATTCGTTTGGAAATAAATATAGATATATGAAAATAATTAAAGAAAAGAAAATCAAACTAAAAACCTATGTTGTTGAATATTGGTTTTTAGTGTTTATTGACGGCGAAGATATGGGTTATGACTTTAACCAAGTTGAAGTTCAAGCTATCAGCCCATCATCTGCTATCAGAAAAGTAAAAGACAACGCACAACACGATTTCCCCCACGCTTTAAATGCAAAAAATTTTAAAGTTGTTAGGTATTTCCGAAATTAATTACTAAGTTTACAAACTAAAATTAAATAAAATATAATAAAGTTATGTACTACAATTTATTAAATCATCTTAATCAAGACCCCAGCGAATTAGAACTAATTCATATGGAAAAATGCACTTTAATTATTAACCAAAGCCATCAAGAAAATGAGTAAATACGAAAAAAACCTTAAAGGGTGTGCTTGGGCGGGGATATTTTTAATATCTCTTTTTTTTGCACATTTAGTTTATGAATTTATATTGTGGTTGTTATGATGGATTGGAAAGAAAACAATACGGGAGGTATTGTATTTGTGGAAACACCGGAATATTATAACGGGGACAATAACTATACTGCTCGTGAAGTTGTAGAAAACTTTGATCTTAATTATAACTTAGGAACTGCTTGTACTTACATTTTAAGAGCGTACCGAAAGCACTCATCTCCAAACGAAGACTTACAGAAAGCAATTAATCACTTACAATTTGAATTAAATAAACTAAACAAGAAATGAAAAAAGAAATATTTGATAGCTACGCAAAAAAAGTAGCAAAACAATTTCATCTAACTTTAGATGAAATGTTCACAACAACAAGGCGTAGGGATGTGGTAGATGCCAGGCAGATGCTTTATTATCTTTGTATGGAAAGGCCAATAAGAATTTCCTATATAAAAAGATTTTTAGAGCAATATGGCTTTAGCGTTACGCATTCGACTATAATTCATGGATACAACAAAGCGAAAGAATTAATCCAGCAAGACATAGATGTAAAAGAACTTGTTTCTGAACTCCTTAATAATGATTAAAAAAAATTTTTCTTTAAACGAAATATTTAATCAAGCAGTTAGTAAAACAAATGCAGTTGTAACTGAAATGCCCCTTGGCATAAATGTTATATACTTAGGAATTAAGATTCAAAAGTTTGAAGATCAAATTCAAATATTAGATTTAAACAAAGGGGGAAGCTACTATAAGTTAATTGACCCATCTCATTATCAAGTTTTTTATGATTATGGCTGGAAAATTGGTTGTTTAAAAATGGCTATCTATAATTGTGTTTACAAATTAGAGCTGGTTGAAGAAAGAATAAAAACTGAAGTCAATACTAGAAAAAACGACAAGCATATACAGAATTTAAAGAACAAAAGAGAAAAACTTTTACAAAAACATTACGCATACAATAATAAATTAAATCAAATACAAAAACAAAATGAAAAACTACTTTGAAGAATTAGCAAAAGTCAATGTTAAGGACAAAATCGAAAAAAAAGGAAACTTTAATTATTTGTCTTGGGCAAACGCCTGGGCAATGATTAAAATGAAATACCCAAATACTCAGCGAATAGTTTATGAATCAGAGCATACGGGTTTAAATTTTTTTACTGACGGCACTACTGCATATGTTAAGGTTGGGGTAATTGTTAATGGAATTGAACATATTGATTATTTACCTATTATGGATTATAGAAACAAAAGCATAACTATTGATAAGATTACGTCTATGGACGTAAACACCGCCATACAAAGATCTACTGCAAAAGCAGTTGCTATGCATGGGTTAGGCTTATCTCTATGGGTTGGAGAGGATATAACACAAGTCATTACGCCCAGCGCTCCAATCATTAAAAAAACAAGCACTACTTATGCTTTAAAAATAGGAGATGATAATTGGACAAAAGTATTGACTTATGTTTCTAAAAACAAAAAATTAGGTTTAGAGCAAATTGTCAAAAACCTATCTACAAAATACAAAGTAACTAAATTAGTTAAGGATGCTATTAATAAAAAAATAAATGAGTAAAGATATCTTAGACAAATTAAAGGATGATAAAAATTATTATGGAGATTTTGGTAAACAATTCTTATCTAATTCTGACATAATAAAACTACTAAAAGACCCTTCGTCTTTTAGACAACCGCAAGAACAGACAAAGCCAATGCTGGAGGGAAGATATTTTCACACAAAAATGCTTGAGCCTGACAAATTAGATGAGTTTACAATTTTAGATGTATCTTCAAGAACTACAAAGGTTTTTAAAGAACTTGATGAAGACGTAAAACCTAATGTATTACTACAAAAAGAAAAAGATCATTTAGATTTTCTGGTAAACAAGATGTCATCAAATATGGAGTTGTGTGATTTAATTTACGCAGAAAACAATGAGTTTGAAGTTCCCGGAATTTGTGAAATTATGAGCGAAAAATGGAAAGGTAAAGCTGATATTATAAATAAAGTTGATGATTTAATTATTGACATCAAAACAAGTTCTGATATCGATAAATTTTTGTATAGTGCAAAATCATATAATTATGATTCACAAGCATACATATACCAGCGTATGTTTAATAGACCCTTAATTTTTATAGTAATAGATAAACGCAACGGCCGATTAAAAATAGCGGACTGCTCTTCATCATTTATTGATTCGGGGAGAGAAAAAGTTGAAAAAGCTATTGATGTTTATCATAAATTTTTTAGTGATGAAAAAACTGAAGACATTAATACTTACATATTTAAAGAAACATTGTAGCTTAGCTATAAATCAAAAAAATTTATGGATGCAAGTTCCAAGCATCTGTAAAACTAGGCGTGATAAAGATGAAATTATTATGACTATGATTGAACATTTGGAGCAAAACATTAAAATAAAGTAACTATGAGTAATTACGAAACAAAGCCTGGAAGTTTTTCATTATTTAAAAACGAAAATAAAAATGATGAAAACAACCAGCCACACTACAAAGGGAATGGTAAAGACATTAATGGAAATGACTTTCAAGTTTCTGCGTGGTTGACTACAAGTAAAAATGGTGTAAAGTATTTCTCTTGTAAAATGCAAGAGCCATACAATAGCGAAAACAAAGCACCAGCAAAAACAAACGATCCGGTCGCCGTTGATAGTAACGAGGACACAGGTTTACCATTTTAACCACCCAACCTGAAGTTATTGAAAGGGAGTCGCTACTCCCTTTCTTTAGCTTTTTTTTTGTGTCAAATGACGATTAATATACTATATTAGTCAAGGCATAGCAATATGCTTCAATTATTTTTTATTTATATATATATTCTTTTATATTATTGACATTATCGACATAATAATATATAAATAACTAATTATCAGTAAATTATATTTAATAAAATCAACATTAAATCAACATAAAATGGACATAACCATATTCCAGGATATAAAAAAAACATCCCAACCCTTCTATAGAAATGTAAACCTAGTACTTAAAAGAATACAAGATGGAGCATCTAAAGATGTAGTTAAGAAAATTAGAGCAGAAAAAGACAAGAGCAATAGAAACATATTAAAGCAAAAACTTCCAGCCATTTGCTTCAGCGGTAAATTTACCAAGAGGAGCGATAAAGCTATTAAACAGCATAGCGGATTAATTTGTTTAGATTTTGATGGTTACAAAACTAATCGTGATATGTTGCAAGAAAAAGAGAAGCTATCAAAGGATAAATTTATTTATTCTGTATTTATATCTCCAAGCGGTAATGGTCTTAAGGCCTTGGTTAAAATACCTACTTCAACTGAAAACCATAAAAATTATTTTCTCAGCCTTCAAACTTATTTTAATAGCGAATACTTTGATAAGACTTGCAAAAACATATCAAGAGTTTGCTATGAATCATATGACCCCTTAATTTATGTTAACGCTCAGTCGAGTTTATGGGATAAAATTCAAGAGCAAGAGTTTACTGAGGTTACAAAGCACTCAGACATACCTACCATTCCCGTAACGGATGAAAACAAAATAGTAGATATTTTAGTTAAGTGGTGGCAAAAAAAATACCCAATGATGGAGGGAGAGCGAAATAATAATGTTTATGTTTTAGCATCTGCATTTAATGATTTTGGTATTAATCAATCTTTAGCTGAATTTGTTTTAGGTAATTACCAAACTAAGTCATTTAATCAAACAGAAATAAAAAGAACTATACAATCAGCATACGCTCAAAAGCAAAACTTTGGCACGAAATACTATGAAGATGCTGATAGGGTCAATAATATAAAGATTAAATTAAAACGAGGCGTACCAAAAAAAGAAATTAGATCTCAGTTAGTCGAGTCAGATATTGAGGTCAGCACAGTTGACAATGTATTGGCTCGTTTAGATGAAGAGAATGCCAATAATCAATTTTGGACTAAAAACGATAAAGGTGTAATAAAAATTGTACATATTTTATTTAAGCAGTTTTTAGAAGAAAACGGATTCTACAAATTTAATCCTGAAGGTAGTAAGAATTATGTGTTTGTAAAAGTAACCAACAACCTTATTGACCATACTTCTGAAAAAGAAATAAAAGATTTTATTTTAAACTATCTATTAGAAATAGACGACTTAAGTGTTTACAATTATTTTGCTGAACACACCAGGTATTTTAGAGAGGAGTTTTTAACACTTTTATCATCAATCGCAGTATACTTTATTGAAGACACCAAATCTAGCGCCTATTTATATTATAAAAATTGTGCCGTTAAGGTAACACACGATGAGGTTGTGCAAATAGACTACTTAGATTTAGGTGGTTATGTATGGAAAGATCATGTAATAGACAGAGAGTTTAGTAGTTGTGATAGTGGAGATTGCGACTATAAACAATTTGTTTCAAACATTTGCGGAAAAATAGAAAGCAGAACAAACTCTATGCGTTCTACTATTGGCTATCTTTTACACGCTTGGAAAAATTTATCATATTGTCCAGCTACAATACTTAATGATGAAGTAATATCAGATAATCCAGAGGGAGGGACGGGCAAAGGTTTGTTTATGAACGCTCTATCTCATATGAAAAAATTAGTAGTCATAGATGGCAAGTCATTTAATTTTGAAAAGAGTTTTGCATATCAGCTGGTGTCTGCGGACACACAAATATTATGTTTTGATGATGTAAAAAAACATTTTGACTTTGAAAGATTATTTAGTGTAGTAACTGAGGGATTAACTTTAGAAAAGAAAAATAAAGATGCAATCAAGATACCATTCAGTAAAAGCCCAAAAGTAACTATAACCACAAATTATGCCATAAAAGGTAAAGGCTCATCATTTGAAAGGAGAAAGTGGGAGTTAGAATTAACACAGTACTATACTAAAGACTTTACACCTCTAAAAGAATTTGGTAAACTTATGTTTGGAGAGTGGGATGACTTAGAGTGGTGTAGGTTTGACAACTATATGATAGAGTGCCTACAAATGTATATGAAGTTTGGTTTGATTAAAAGTGAATTTGTTAATTTACGAATCAGACAACTTTCAGCAGAAACTTGTCACGAATTTTTAGAGTGGAGCGGATTGATTGGCGAAGGTGGGCAAAACGAAAAACTAAAGCCAGGAGGTAAAATTTATAAAAACGATTTGTATTTAGACTTTTGCGATGACAATCCTGACTTTGCGCCTAAGTCAAAATTTACTGTATCAAGAACAAGATATTATAAATGGCTGGTTGCATACTCGGTGTACAAATATAATTGTAACCCCGAAGAAGGGCGTGATGCTGGAGGAAGATGGGTGAGATTTAGAAATAAACACGAATTAGAAACAAACGGCTCACTTGAATTTTAATGGAGTTTAGGGAATATCAAAAAGAAATAATAAATAAAGCATTACCTCTGTTGAAAAAAGATAAATTTGTTTATCTTGCGATGGAGGTTAGAACCGGAAAGACGCTTACGAGCTTGGGTGTTAGTATGCTTCTGCCGGTTCAGAACCTCTTGTTTATTACCAAAAAAAAAGCAATTAGTAGTGTTCAAGACGACTACAAACTATTAAACCCATCATATAATCTTACGACTATAAATTATGAATCCCTACACAAGGTAGACCCAAGGGGATGGGATATGGTTGTGTGTGATGAGGCTCATGGCCTAGGGGCGTTTCCCAAAAGAAATAAAAGATCAAAAACGGTCAAGTCTTTAATATCTGAGAACAATCCTTATGTAATTTTTTTGTCTGGCACACCCACGCCAGAATCTTATTCTCAAATGTATCATCAAGTTTCTGTATTAAACAAAAATCCTTTCTCGGAGTATAAAACATTTTATAAGTTTGCTAAAAAATATGTAAACATAAAGCAACGTAAAATCAATAGCCTTCTTATAAATGATTATAGTCAAGGCTTAGACTCTATTATAGACCAAATGAAACCTCACACAATTTCTTACACTCAAAAAGAGGCTGGGTTTAAAATAAAAACAAAAGAACACACTCTTGTAGTTGAAATGTCTGAGCTAACTTATAAGTTAACTAATAAATTAAAAAAACATTTGGTGGTTGAAGGCAACCCAAATATAATTTTAGCAGACACTCCCGTAAAACTTATGATGAAGCTTCACCAAATGTATTCAGGCACAGTAAAGTTTGAGTCGGGTGAATCAATGGTGTTAGACTATTCTAAGGCAGAGTATATTCATAAAAAATTTAAGCATAAAAAAATAGGAATATTTTATAAATTTAAAGAAGAATACAATGCCTTAAAAGAAGTTTATGGAACACAACTTTGTAACACACTTGAAGAATTTTGTAACTCAAATAAAAATATAGCACTACAAATTGTTAGTGGTAGAGAGGGAATATCACTAAAGGATGCTGACTGCTTAGTGTATTACAATATAGATTTTTCAGCAACCAGCTATTGGCAGTCTAGAGATAGAATGACTACCAAAGAGAGAACAGAAAGTGATGTGTATTGGGTGTTTGCAAGGGGTGGTATTGAAAGTGAAATTTATAAAGCTGTTACCAAAAAGAAAGATTATACATTAAAACATTTTAAAAGAGATTTATTAACTTTATAAAATATTATGGTAGTACAATTAGACCCGAAAGAGGTAGAGCTTTGCGAGTATATTGGAGAACTTAGATCAAGTATAGCCAGGCAAAACAATGTGAGGGATGCAAAAATAGGAGACCATGATGGGGTAAGCGCAGATATTCAGGGGTTCAAGGCTGAGTATGCGTTTGCTAAACAAAATAATTTATTTCCTGACTTTGGTTTATCTCCTAGAAGTGGTAGCGCTGATGGAGTGACAAAAAACGGAAGTAGGTATGATATAAAATCTACCAGCCATAGGTATGGTAACTTATTATCTACATTGAAAGCTAATCAAGATATTGATATATATGTATTAGCTTATGTGGATAAAAATAAAATTGAGTTTATTGGATGGGCGACTAAAGAAGAACTCATTAATAAAAAAAATATTAAAAATTTAGGTCATGGGTCTGGATATTTTCTCAGCCGATACAACCTTCATAAATTTTAATATGACAGAACAACAAATACAGAACAAAAGAATCAAGGAGCTGGAGTTAGAGGGTTACTATGTTATAAAGCTCAAACTAACAAATAAAAATGGTATACCCGATTTAATTGCTTTGCCTAAAAATTGTGATGTTTTGTTTTCAGAAATAAAAAAACCAGGGGGTAAGCTTTCAGAGCTTCAAAAGTACAGGATAAAAGAGTTAAAAAAATATGGATTTCAAACCGAAGTATATAAAGGATAATGGATATGATGTGGCTGACGAATACCTGGAGGCTTTAGATGATATGGATTTTGAGTTATCATTAATAATATCAAATTATATAGACAAACATGTTATAGATATAAAACCAACAATTCACACCACACATGTTATAGGTGGAATAGTTAAGTACAATAATGAGTCTGTGCCATTCGCCTTAGAAATAATAAAAGAAAGGGGTTCGTTTTTAATTCTATCAGACATATGTTTAATCACAATAAATGAGTACCTTGATTTAATTAATTTAAATTTATACATAAAACAAAATGTTAAAAGCGACAAGAAGAAGAAAAATATTAAAACTGTATACTGAAAACCCAGAAATTGCTTATGAGCAAATTGCTCTGTTGGTAGATTGTAGCGACGGCTATGTAACGCAATGCATAAGGGATTATCATATCGACCAAGTTTCTTATTATAATTTTTGCTTAGCACCCAGCCTAGCTGATCCTGATGTTTATTTTTTGTTTAGTGATAACGGCGTTGAGAAAGTTTTAAAATTTAAGAACAACATCGTGTACCCTCAACACGATTTAACTCCCTTAGAAGAGCTTTATATTAGCTTAAACCTTAGCAGAAACATAGAGTCCGAGAAAAAAAATTTTTTTATATGATTTTTTTTAGTATATTTATGACAATAACAATACTATTACGCTCAATGGATTAATGGCTTCTAAAATTTCACCGAACGACATTCAAGCTATAAAGCACATAACTTATGTTGCCGATGAAATGCACGACCTCACTAACGAACTCTACGAAGACCTCATGGAAAGAGACCATGAAGAAGCAAAAATAAAAGCCACAAATATTATATCCATACTTAATGAGTTAATTTACGCATTAACAGATGAAGTATAATTTTGACGAAATAAGACCAAGGCTATCAGGTAACAAGCGCAAGGCGTTTGAAAATTTAAATAAAAAGGAGCGAAGGATACTCGTAATAGGAGATCTTCACGCTCCTTTTACTTTAGAGGGATACCTGGAACATTGCCAGGAAGTTTATGCTAAGTTTAATTGTAACCAAGTAATTTACATTGGAGACATTTTAGATAATCACGCATTTTCATACCATGAGCCAGATCCGTCTGGGCTTTCGGCGGGGAATGAACTTAAACTAGCTAAAAAGTTTGTAAAAAAATGGTACAGAGCTTTCCCGGTAGCAGATGTTTTAATCGGAAATCATGACCGTATGGCTGCAAGGAAGGCTATGACCGGTGGTGTACCTTCAGCTTGGATTAAGTCTTATAATGATGTGTTGGGTACACCTAAGTGGAATTGGATTGAAACCATAGTTTACGACAATGTTCTTTACGAGCATGGAGAAGGTGGTCAAGCAAAAACTAAGGCAAAAAACAATATGATGTCCAGTGTATGTGGGCATACTCATACTGAATCATACGTTCATTGGTTTGTGGGTAAAAAGTTTCGAGTTTTTGGAATGCAGATTGGCTGCGGCGTTGATGCTAAAAGTTATGCAGCAGCTTACGCTCGCAACTTTAAAAAACAAGCTATAGCTTGTGGTGTAGTTATAGGTGGGCATACAGCTATAAACTGCATGATGGATTTAAATTAAGTGAAGGGCCTTGCATTTTGCCCAATGAATTTCAGCACACTTGCTGTAGTCTTCTAATTTTTCAAAATACTCCCTAACATAATCATATACTCCGTCTTCCATAGGCACAACTGGAATTGTTGGATTAAAAACAAAGTAAACCTCCTCATCCCTATCTAGCATTTGATGATAAGTCTCTTTCCCAGTTAATATCTTATAACTGTTCATCATACATTTGTGTTGGTTAAAATTTTTTATTCCCATTCGCTTGGATCAAAATTATTATCTTCAAAGTATTCGTCTTGAAAAGAATCGTTTGCTTGTTCTCTCAGCTCTCTTCTGTATTCAGAGGGGTCTTCTGTTTTTAGATACTCTAAATATTCTCTTCTCTCTTTTTCTTCTTTTGATCTTTTTCTATTTTTAACATCATCTGCGAAGAAGTCTTTAACAACAGCTCGTCTTATGTCTTTATAAAAAGGCACTAAACCGGAATTACCTAAAAGCTCCAACACCATTCTGTTGGTTAATTCTTTTTTATTTTTCTCTCTACTTGCTTTTGTTGCATTACCAACCGACCTAAACGACAAGTCAGTCATTCGTTCCAAAGTTTTTATTATCGGCCCAAACGGCCCAGCTAAAACTCCTACCGCCGTCATAGTAAGGCCTTTATTTTCTATTTGATCTAAACTTAGCTGGTTATATACTATTGAGTGCTTATAAGCGTCATAATCTCCCTCTCTTAAACCATCCAATGCTTTTTCATTAAACTGCTCTATCAACATAGATGGAACTAAATTAGGAATATTACCTATACTTTTTCTAGTCATAAGACTAAGCATAGTACCTACGACTTGTCGTGTTATAATATCTTCAATATCAGACTCATCCTCGGATTCATCATCAACACCAAATAGTTCTTGATCAAATGCTTGACTTAATACTGTATACATAATAGGATACATAGTCATACGCATACCTACACCTGCTAAAATACCTAAAGCTTGAGTTCGACTTATCTCTCCTTTTCTTTGTAAAGCTCCTACAGCCATTCTTGCGGTGGCATACTCAAATAAACTAAAGTTTGCCATAAATTTATTAGCAGCCCTGTAAGCATTAACCGCGCCTCCGCCGCCTTTACCTGTTGTTCGATACTGATTTTTAATTACACTATCAAAAGGATTTTTTGATGTACCTATCATGGTAGCGGTCTGGTCAGCTTTTTTAGTTGCTTTTTCTACCGCAGCTTTATATTTATCCCCTAAGTATTTACTCTCACCTCTCCCTATCTCTTGAAGATCTTTAGAAGTTAGCTTGATACCTGTTTCAGCCTCAAATGTTGTGGCAAACTTACCATACCACATTGGTATACTTAATGATTTATCTGGAGAAGATATAATTGTTGATGCTATTTTATCTACAACAGCTGCGGTTTGTTTAACCCCCATTCTTAATATCACTTGCATTATGTTAGCGACATGGCTACGAGCAGTTCCGTCTGAAGGTGTACTCTGTAAAAACCCGGTTACATCTGCAAAACGAGAAGACAAACTTCTTGTTTCAAAAAGTCGTGTTGTCATTCTAGAGCCTAAGTTATTAAGTATATCAGTTCCTTCTTTTCTACTTAAAAAAGATAATTTTCCAAATTTCGTAAATCCTCTCACAGCGGCTTTAGGGTCAGCTATAATCATTGACATATTTGACTGAATCTCCGACACCATTCTTGTAACTGAACCAAGGATGGCTTGATACGCAATTCTTTTTACTTTATTACTCAGCGAGCCAAATAAACTTACATCTCTTTGTGTCTCTCCAAATGTGACTTCTAAGATTTCAGAAACTGATTTATCTAAAGCTGATACCGCTGCTTTCTGTGCGTCAGTACTATCAGGGTCTGCCTGTATTTCAGCAGTGACCTTGTTAATTGTTTTCTTGACCCTTCTAACCTCGTTGGTCATAAAATAATCTAAAGCTATACCTGACGCCCCCTTTTCTAATGAATAAAAAGGGTCAAAACTTATAGGCTTTGCTCCGGGTGTTCTAGCTTGGTTAGCCCCACCTTTAGTAGATGCTTGAGAATATTGTTCGCCTCTTGTGTTTAAGTCATTTGTCTGTTGAATGTCTGACATTAAAACTACTCGGTGAGAGTATGAGTTATAAAGCTCAACTCTATTACCTCTCAAAACGGCTGAAGTAAATTTAGACAAGGGCGCTAACTTAGCGTTTTCAGTGTCTAATATGTTTAAAGCAGCCTTTTCGTTTTTAGTTAAACTTTTTTCTAGTTTATCTAAACTGATTTCTCCATCTACTGTAAACTGGTCAGATAATTCTTGAATTATTTTTCCATCTAAAGCTGTTAGTCTGCCCGTACCTTTTTTACTATTTATATCTTTAAGAGTGGCCTCAATAAATTCTACTGGATTAGGAGCTTTAGGATTAGCTTCTCCATCTACCATATTATTTAAATACTCCCTTGTTAGTTGTATAAGCCTGAGTTTATATCCTTTTTTTACAACTTTATTATCCGTATTTCTGCCTCCTAAAATTTTTCTAACTTTATTTACGCCGTCTTTTTCTAATAATGCTCTTGCTGAATCTGACTTTGCTCTCATTTTACCAACAAAAACATTGTAGGTTTCAAATGTTTTAGCCAGTCTTCCAAAAGTGTTATCATAAATAGTGGTGCTGTTTAAGTTTCCAAAAGCGTTATCGACACTTGTGGCTACTGATGATCTTATTTTATCTAAAATTAAATTTTTACCAGAACGAGAACTTGTTAGAGCTATTTTTATTGATGAGGTTATATTTTTAAAGTGTTTTAAAATACCATTTTTAGTTACTTTTTTCATCACGCTTGTAACTGGCTTAGAATCTCTGGTACTTAAAATGTCATTTAATATGTTGTTCGTGTCTACATTTACTACACCCTGAGTTAGATTCTGCATAACCACCCTAAGAGTTTCAAGTTTAGAATAATCAAACTCACCATCTTTTTCTTGAATTAGAGCGCCTATGTCTTCCTTTGTGATTTTAGTAAACTGCTTGGCTATTTCTATATCATTATCATCATTAAGCTTACTTAAGTCAGGCTTCTTGCTTTTAATTTCTTTTATGGCTTTTGTGACATCATACTCCTTAGTTTTTCTAGGCTTTTTGTCTTTCGCTTTTTTATCTTTTATGTTAATTTCTGTGCCTAACTTTAAAGATTTATCTATAGAATTTAAAATATCTAAGCCTACTTCAGTATCACGACCTATGTTTGTAAACTCTAGTTTGCCTGGTTTACCATAAAATTCAAGAAGCTGCACAGCTGCATCCAGTTTGTTTAGTGGAATATTACTTAGCTCTGTATTTGCTAAAGCTATAAGAGTATTTACTAAAGCATCATTGTTAGCTCCAAATTTTCCCTTTTTAATATTATATTTAACACCTCGACCTCTCTTATTCTTAATAGCGTTTTTAATTCTAACCAACTTAGTATTTATAGTAGCGTCATTCATTACTTTAGTAACATATTCTACTGTACTATCAACTTGCGAATCTTTAGAAAAATCAGTTCTTAAAATTCTATTAGACATTGCTAGCGCTTGAGAAGATTTAATAATACCTCTAGACTTCAGGCCTGTAATTTTATCTAACAGACTTTTTTGAGCAGCTTTGTAAGCATTTTCAGATTCCCTTGCTGCCTTAGCCTCTAGTTTTATCTGTGTTTTTAATCCATCAGAATCTATAATTAGGCTTGTTTTTTTCTTTTTGCCCTGAGTAATTCGTTTAGCCGAAGGGCCTCTTTTTTTACCAAATACACCAGGCTCTGAAGCCTGTTTCTCAAGTTGAGTTTGAGATTGTTTTTGAACCTCTACATTAGGTGATCTGTCTGGGTCAATTTTATTTACTAAACTTATATTAGCTTCAGTTGCTGGCATTCCTGTCAGCTGTGTAAATTTTTCTCTTAAACTAATTAATGTGTTTGATTCTGCGTCTAGCTTTAGAGCATTCATGGCATCTCTGTTAGGATTTTGCTTAATAAACTCTACCACCTCATCAGGAGTAATCTCTACATCCACATCAATCTGATCGGGGTCAGCAACATAAGATAAATACCCATCTTCTAGACTCACTCCTCCTCTTTCTTTAGATGCTATCCATATACTTGAAACACCACTTTCTCTAGGCGACAACCCGGTTACTCGTTTCCAGCTTTCTGGAGTAAACTTTACAACAGGGGATGCACTTTTTTTATCTCTAGATATTAAGCCTTCTAATCCAAACTCTACATCTCTAGATTCTAATTGTGTTTGCTCTTCAGTTTTAACACGAGTTATAGCGTCCGCTACCTCTTTGGCGTTCTCGGAAGTTTCTATTATTCGTTGATTAACCTCGCTGTCATTTGTTAAACCTTGTAAATCAGCCGGCTTACCATCGTTTACATCTATTACTGTTTTTAAAATAAACTCCTCAACCTTCTTCGGTATTTTTTTTAAGGGTCTACCTGTTTTTCTGTTAACAGCTTGTACAGTTCCGTCTTCATTTAGCTGAACATCTACAGTTCTACTGCCAGGAACTCTAAATACTTGAGGCCCTCCTTTACGTTGAGATGGAGGTATCGTTTGAAAACTTTTAGGAGCTGTTGGAGTTTTAACTAAAACTGGCAACTCTAAATCTATAGTGTAAGTTTTTTTACCCCTTTTAGATCCTCGCCTTTTTATTTTAACGTCAATCCCTGGGTATGCTTTTTTTATTTTATCAACTTCAGCTTCAGCCTTAGCTTTGTCGTCAGTTTGAAAAGCACTAAAAGCCGCTTCGTTACCCTTCTCTTTTACAGATTGTTGTGTTGCATCGCTATACTTTGTTGTTTTTGTAACAACGTTACCATCGCCATCTACCTTTTCACTTAAGGTTTTAGATTTATTATATGTTTTTAGACCACCTATAGATATAGTAGTCACCTCTATTACTTCTGCTCCTTCTGGCAAAGCGTTTTCTGCCTCGGTAATCATGTTTTTAAAAGCATCTCCAGTAGACTCCATTTTGGCAGTGAACTGATTTGTAGGCTTGCCGTTTTCGTAAACTCTTGTAAAGCCAACAAAATTAGCAGAATCACCACTACTACTTATAATAACATCTAACTCACCTGTTTGGGGATTATTGTACTTAGCTGTTTGTACACCTTTAGAATCTGGACTTGTTATGTCCGCTATAACAGCTTTGCCGTAAGGTAGTTTTTTATCAGTATGGGTTTTACCAAATATTTTTGGAGCTGCATCTATTCTAGCTTTTTTATCTACTTGCGTTTCCGCCTCCTCGGCAGCTTGAACTGCCTCTTGGGCTTCAACTTCTTGGCTACCCGTTTCGGCAGCTTCTTGCTGGATGTTACCTTCTCCCACTCCTTCGCCATCTTGGGTAGATTCTTGTACATCCAAGCTCTCTGTGCTTGACTTTTGAATGGCATCTTTTTTCTCTTTAATTAATAATTTTTTTACATTCTCAAACTCTTGGTCTGTGTATGTGTCTTTATCTGTGGTTTTATTTATTCTATCTATTACCTCCTGGTTAGTCACTGATGCTTCAGCTTGCGCTTCTGCCTCAGCGTCGGCTAAAGCTTTTTCTGCTGCTCTATCTCTAGATTTTTCTCTATCCATGAGAGCTTTTTGCGTATCACTTATTTGACGCTGAGTAGGGTCTTCAATACCATTTTTAGCAAGTTCTTTTTTAGCATCACCTTTTGTCACAGTAATAACTTCGCTGAAAGTATTTCCGTCCTGCTCTACCGTAACCTCCTCCGTCATGACTTGACTATAGTCGTCTACAATTTCAGCTATCCTTTGGTCTATCTGTCTTTTTCTAAGCTTTGTTGTTTCAGACGCACTATCTGGTAATTTACTTCTTTCTATTTGTAGTTTAATTATTTCACTCTTAGCCTCGCCCTGTGGTATCATAGGGTAGGTTTTTTCTATCTCTAAAGCAAATTGAGATTCTGCTTTTATATCAGTAACAACTGCCTTTAAGTCTGGATCATTAGTTATATCTATATCCATTTGAGCAATCTGAGTAGGAGTTGCTGTTCCTATAGTTGCTAATATATAATCCTTAGTTACAAAGTCTTTACCAAGTCTGTACTGTGGTGTAATAAATGCACCACGCGCCAAAGTTATTGGAGCTGAACCAGCTCCAGCAAACCCCTCTAAACCTATCTCAGCAATATCCATTTCCTGTCCAGCTAAAGCTCTTGCGGTTGCCTCACCAAGACTACCTCCACCAATCTCAACACCTAAACCACTAGCTACTGGAGCTATTCTTTTTCCGTATCTAGCCGCAACCTCAACTCCTTTTTGAACAGCGTTTTTAGTTACAGCTCCTTTACCAGCTTTAGCTAACTGCTTGGCAGTTCCTTTAGCTATTGCTTTACCAGTAGTACCTACCACTTTACCTGCCACACCAGCTGTTATTGCGTCAATCATACCGATAGCAAGACCTCTAGTTGCTGCCTTGTTTCTTATTCTTTGCAACGCTTCTGGATCTTCAAGAACAAGCCTTATACCTTCTGCATCAAACTTACCACCCTTTGACTCAACTTCTTCTTTCATAAATTCAGTATAAGACATACCGAACTCTAACGCTAAAGATGCACCACCAAATGCGCCACCAACCGCTCCTGCGCCTGCGCCAAATAAAGCACCTGGCCCCGATACGGCTGTTAGAGTAGCACCTGCCGCAGCACCTGTCGCTGCTCCTGCTCCGGCAGCCGCAGCTGACGCAGGATTGAGCATAGATGAAAAAGAATCAATTAATAATTCTGGAGCAATAGATAAATTTGCGCCGAAGCCTAGCATAAATCCTAAAAATCCACCACCATTTTGCTCATATATCTTTTGAAAGCTTTTCATTTCGTCAGACATAGTAACATCATCACTTCTTTTTACAGCTTCTATATATTCTTGTAAATCAGCGTCTGATATGTTTTTACCTTTAGCGAATAATTCGATAGATTCATCTACAGACTGCCCTTTGGTAAATCCATTACCAATAGCACGATACATATCTCCCCAAAAATCAGCACTAAGAACGCCCAAAATAGGCTTGTCATCAAACGCCCAATCCAAAGCTTGACCAAGCCAGCTTTCCTCTAACCAAGTTTCATCTTCTTCACTCTCTACTTTACCACCTGTAATAGAGGTAGATACAGTAACATCATCACCTGCTTGAAGTAAATTATCCAGTCTTGCTTGCGCTTCTTCTGGAGTCAATACTAATTCGTCTGCTCCTTGAACTACGACTTCCTCTTCCTGTTCAACAACTGGAGGAATAACACCCTCCTGCTCAACCACCACTTCCTCAACCTCTTCGACTGGAACATCCTCTGGATTTACATCTTGAACAGTTCTATTGAGAAGATTACTTTCTGGAATTACTGGTGAAGTATCCGAAGATCCATCCCCCACCGAAGGAGTTGTAGTATCGGCATCCGTATCGCCCTCTCCCCCAGTACCAGGTAATTCCTCTTCTTTTTTTTTTAAATTTACCTGGGTTTGAAAATCTTCTAAAGATTCAAACACCCCCTCTTTAACCAAACCATAAATAGTTTCGTCATCAGCACCGGAAACAAAATCCTTAAATTCACTACCAGAATTAAATAATCCCTCTTGTAAAAGGTCTAATTCAAATAAATCTTCTATTTCAAACATATACTATATTTATTGAGCATTCCACTTGTCTATAATAAACTTTTTATAAGCCATTTGGTTTCTACGATTATCCTGTAAGCTATTATCTTTAAGATACTTTGTATAGCTATTTTTCGCTTGAAGCTCATTTACTGACAGTTTGTTTGTTGATGTAGCTCTTCTGTTATCTGTTTTAGCTCTCTCTACATTTACTGCTTGAGTCATATCATTTACTGCTTGAGTTATTAATTGAGAAACCTGCCCACTAGACATACTTTGGTCTAACAGTACAGGAACTGCAACACCAGCTCCTCTTATCATAACTACTTCTTCTCCATTATCTCTACCGTCTAAGAAGTTAGGATTCTCTTCCATGAATTTTTTACCATATTCTGTTTGCTGCCACGCTGTAAGAGCCTGGTCTGCTTTTGAATCCTCAATCAAAGAAGTGCTTACATTAGATAACTCGTCATTGTTGGCAATATTCCTTTTAACTGCTGGCTTAAGAGCTTGCATAACAACATCATTAATAGATCTCATTGAACTAGCATCACCTGCTAACCAGTCAATTATACCACCAGTATTACCTTCTCCATCAAGCCATCCGTCAAACTCATCTACTATTAATGACTTAACAGTGTCACCGTCTTTGTTTACAGAGTCGGTTTCAGTAATTATTCCAAATGCTTCTCTAGGCGTTCCTCCTTGAAGAGTTCCACCACGCTTATCTTTTTCTGATAAGTTATATTCAACTTCTGCTAAACCTTCTTCTATTTGAGTTCTGTTAACCCCTTTCTCTCCAGTTAAAGATTTATAAACACCTGTTATTTCGTTTATTAAATCAACATCAGTATAAGCTTCATTTATGTCTGGAGTAGTTAAATCATCTAATTCGCCAGTTATGCTTCTTCTAGGAAGCGTGATAGGTTTATCACCTTCTCTAAAGAATGTAATTTCATCATCATCAATTCTGTAGTCTACTATCTCAGCCAACTCTGTATTTGCATTAGTTTGATTAATATCCGTTATCAATCCTCTTACAATGGCATCAGCATTTGCTGGATCAGCAGTAAGAGCGTCTGCAATTTGCGCAGCGAATCCTCCTACTTTTACTATTTTATCTCTGTTTCCAGTTGTTGCAGCGCTTTCTTGTTGACCACTCTTACCTTCAGTTCGAGTTCTCTTATAGCCAACTTGGCTTTCAATCTGCAATCTAACATGGTCTTGAGCTGCCTCAATCATCTCTTCTGTATAAGTAAATGTTGGAGGAGTAGTTGTGTAATCTATTTTTATCATTTTATCCAAGCTTCTACCTGGATACATTTCTTTAAACTGTTCTTCACTTTGAGCTAGCTCAAACTCTCCAATTCCATGCTGGATTAATATGTTTGCAACATTTGGTATATCGCTTTCACCAGCTTCGTCTACAGTAGTTAATACCACTTCATTTACAATACCTTCTCTTAATTTGTCAAAAGCCTTGTAAGCCTCGCCGTTCTCGTCTTTAAGTAAACTATTCATTTGTCTTGCGCCTTCTGTAGTTATTACAGCGCCTCCACCTTCAAGTGTTTCGTATCCTGTAGCATAAGACGTAATGAACGTACCTATGTTATCTACATTGTTAGCTATCAAAGTTTTGGTGTCGTACTTATTACCATCATCCATGTAGTTCAACCTTTGATTAACACTACTAAATGGTAAGTAATTTTCTGGATGAGTATCATAATCTGGCATAATTTGATTACCGTTTCCGTCATCAATCATTCTTACTTGATAAACATTACCTTTTGGTGAAACCCAAGGAACCATGTTATTTAAATTACCAAAAGATTGAAGTTGTTTTTTTGTAAATGTTTCAACACCAGATGCTATTTTAACTCCGTCTTCTCCTTGCTTTTGTCTGTCTGTGGCTTTAACAAATGAAGCATCCCACTCTTTGGCAGCGATACCCCAGTTAGCAATATTATCTTTTGCTTTTTGTATAAATTGCAAAAATTCAGCAGGCTTCATACCTCCTCTTTTAACAATACCATTTAGTGTAGTAACCTGCTCTCTCATTTGATTCGCAAGCAGAGCCACAGTATCCCCCATGGTTTGGGAGTTATATGCATCTGCTTTTTCAAGTTGGTTTAATACCGCGTCTGTTTCATCATCAATCTCTTTCTTTCTAGCCTCTCTATCTTCCGCTATTTTGTTAAAAGTTTGATTTATGCCTCTCGACATTTGATTCCAGTTTACCTGGGTATTTTCCCTACCTTGGTATATCTGATAATCTAATGCGGATTCTTTTCTACTAAATTCGTTTGCCATAATTTTTTTTTAAACTGTAGAATTACTCATTCTGTTCATGTAAGCGTCATCCTCTGGTGTAGTTTTAGCACCAAATAAAGGAGCTAAATTAGCTACACCTAGAGCAGTGTCTGCTACACCTTGAAAACCTTGCTGTTGAGCAAGAGCTGAGGCTTGTGCTGCTTCTTTCGCTATTAACTCTTGATCTTTAGCATAACCTAAATCCATTGCTTTTAAATCTTGATTAATAGCATCTTTAGCATCAGCCTTCATCTTGGCATTTTTTTCTAAATCCTTCTGCATTGTAAGCCTAGTTGTCTCTGTGTTTGCGTCGGCTTGTTGTTGCACAAGACCTATACCTGATGCTAAATTTCTAGGGTCACCTTCTTGAAGTGCTTGAATGTTTTGTTGTTGAGCCGCTAAGTTAGATTCCTTAGCAAATTCATAAGCTTCTCTTGAGACTTGAAGCCCTTCGTAAAAATTCTTTTCTGCTCTTTTTCTCGCCTCCGCCATAGCTTTCTTAGACTCTCTTTCTGCTTTTGCCGCCAGATCTGCCTGCTTAGACGCTTGACTAAAAGAAGATATTGTTCCTGCTGCGGAAGACGCTACTCCTACTACTGCTGCTGTTGTAACTGCCATATTATAATTTTTTAATCATTTCGGTTGAATAACTTGAAGCTTCTTCATACCCTACTTTTTTGTAAACATCAATTAAAGGTTTATTTTTAATTAATGCATATACATATTTTTTATTTAAATTACGAGCTTGCTCAGTAATTGTTTGCACTAATAAAGCTAACGCTTTTTTTCTGTTTGCCCTATCTTTGTAATGAATATTTGATATAATCCAATCACACCAAACTGCCGTTGAATTTGTGGTATACATAAATCCAGCGCAAATAGGTATCTTACCATCGTAAACCATGTATCCGCCTGTTCCGTTTTCGGGTAAAAAATCTTTAGAAGGAGGTGTCCATCTCCAGTCATTCCACCAATCTACTAATACGGCATCGTAGTCAGTTACTTTTAAAGGCTGTACATTTAATTTCATTTAGTAACAAAGATAGTAAAAATCTATGGATTGCTTTTCATCACACTACTCCCGACTGAAAACAGTTCTACTGGGCTAGTTGAGTCATTTTCTAGTTTAAATTGAAGAAAATAACCTCTAGCCCCATGCGATTCAGCTGTGGAGTTTTTTATGTACATAATAAATTGACCTACAGCAGGTGTTCCTACCCCTGTTGAGTTGTCTATAACGATGCTATTAGCATTGATAGCTGTAACTATTCCGGCGAGCTGAGGAGCGCCTGTAGCTGTTGGAGGCGTTCCAGCTAAAGTAACAAAATATACTCCGTCACCTATGGATATTATTGAGCCTGTTGGTACAGCAAAATCTATAGTAGTTGCAGCACCCACTACAGTAACTCCAGTAGCAGAACCTAAACCATTGGCAGATCTCATTTGCCAGTTTATCACAGCTGCATTAGTTCGTATGAAGCTAAACCACTCTCCTTCTTTTTGCTCAAAATAAGTTTCAAGCATACCACCTGGTGTTCCATCCGTTATATCTGTAGCCAGTTCAGTACATGCCCATCTCGCTTGAGTGGTATCTACTACTGTAGTATTTGACTCGTATGATAAAGTTTTAAAGAGCTTGATACTTAATGTTGGCTCTGGATTAAATACACTTGTAATTGTAGATGGACTAAATTGACCATAGTAAGTGTTTCGAGACTCATTGGTGTTGTGCCTAAAAAGATTGCCACCACTAAAAGAATAAAAATAACTATTCATTCCTATCATATATTCAGGAAAAAAAGAATAAAATGAAGGCCACCCACCCTTTCCTTGAGCGTCAATGGTTAGCGGTGCTGAGTCTTGGTTGTACGATAAAGTGTATTCTGATGCCATAGTTTATTTTTTAAGTTGGGTCACAAGATGTAACATTAATTACAACACCGTTTCTAACAGTAATGACCTGATTGTTATCCATGACATAGCGTTGCTGTGTAGCAGTGTCATTTAAATATGTTGCTCCGGAAGAATCTGTAAAAACAAAATTACCTACAACTGGCCTTGTGTTGGTATCAACAGTAAAAGGTAATTGAGTTCCTGTTGCGTTTCTTGCAAAATAATATGTTACAGTTGCGTTAGAACAACCCAAGCCTGTCTGTGCGGGAGAACCTAAAAAACTAGGCAACGCAACTGGACACGCTAATTCAAGTCTCCAAAGAGTCCCGCACAAAGGTGCGAAAATTTGAAGATTTAAGGATGTGGGGGTAACAGAGTTTTTTGGTAAAACCAATGTAAACAAAGGGCTGGTAGCTGCCACAGTACCCACTTGGTTATTAACCACATTTGTATTTGTTGTAGTGCCTTGGTCAACAAAAGCACCTGAAACATATAAAAAGTTTGATGGAGCGCCGCCGTTTGTTGGGCAAACCTCAGTTCCATCATAAGGGCTGAAATTTATTAGGTTAGCATTTTGATTTCCTACATATGTAGGTAATCCTGTACCTTGATTATTGAATCCAGCATAATCTACTGAAGTTCCAGCGCCGTCCAAGATAATAGTTCCGTCATTACCTTGACAAGTTAACCTGTTATAGTGAGTTCCGTTCCATACCATATCCACTCCATCTGGTATACTAGCTCCCATGTAAAAATAAACAACTACCGCGCCAACATCATTAGCCACATCAATGTCTACGCTAAAAATTCCACTATTGCTAATATTTAAATTTAAGCCAGAGCCACAAGGAACTAAACACGCCGAACAAGGCTGTGCATTAAGTAGTATACCATTTAGCTGTTGCCTAACAATTTGCCCCTGACTATAATATCCGTCTGGTGCTAGTGTTGTTAAGTCGCTACTGGTGTATAATGCATAAGCTTGTGCAAATGTATCTCCATCAAAACAAAGAGTTTGTATTGTTGCCATAAATTAAATTTTAAGTACAAGTTACTAATTCTGTTACTATTCCGTTTGAGGAACATCTAATATATTTATTGGTTTCTGATTTGTAATATCCCGAAATTAAAGGTACAGCTGTACTGCTGAAGCAATTAGTCGAACTATAAACAAAGTCACCTACTGCTGGGAATGTTCCAGACCCAGTGTGGTAATAAGTTTGAGTTAGAGGTTGATTACAAATTATAGTAGGGTTGTTCTGCAGTGTGCTGCAACTAAACGCCACACATGGAATTTCACATAAACAACAGGCATCTTCCGGGCTGGTTGCGTCATAACAAAATTGCTGACAAGAAGTTTTTCTGTAATCATATATTAAATATAAATACTGATTCCCACTTGGTAAAGACAAGTTAGTTACAGTTGCTTGATAAAGTCCAGTTGATGGGTTTACCACACTACTATTAGGTATAGTTGTTGCCGCAGCCAATAAAGATGCTATGTCAGGCTGAGTGTTTGCATATAATGTGTTTGATGATAAATATTTAAAATTATCATCTGGGTATCCCCAATCATAATCATCAAAGTTTATTTTATTAGACCTTATTGTTAAGTCGACCCCTGTATAAGGAAAAACACCTAAAGACCTAATCCCTACCTGAGCATCATAAAACGAAGCTGTAAGTGGGGAATTTAAAAATTGAACTTGATCGCTGTCTACTGGGCTTATATTTACAGTATCTTCCCAGAAATATTCAGCATGAATAAATTTGTTTGAATCTTGAGTTGATGCAATAGCCACCTTAACAACCGTAATGGTTTCTTGAGTAGGGCAAGATAGCGTTACAAAGAAAGACGCAGCGGTTTGAGCTGTAATAGTTACAACCGCATTAACAGGAGTGTTAAGGCTTTTGTTCCATGTAAAGTTTCCAGACCCAGTAAGTGTTCCACTTGTGGTTGTAGTTCCATTCCATAAAACACTGATTACAATAGACCCACTCGAAATAGAATAAGGAAACACCACATCGCCAATTACTTGTCCAAAATCAACCGTACTAACTGTACTAGTTCCAGCGGCAAGCCCTGTTCTATTTATTTGAGTTCCACAACTAATAACAAGTGGAGGTATAGGAACAGGTGTTCCGTTCATACCTAAAACATACTCATCCATATAAGGGTCATAGCCACCTAGTTTTTGAGTGTTTAAATTTTCAAAAAACCTATCTCTAAACCAAGAACGCATACCTTGGTCAGATACCACTGTCAACCTATCCGTATCGGGGGTTCTTCCGCTTAATTGAAGTACTGCACCTCTTTTTGTGTCGGTAAAATACATATCGTAACCATAAGCAACAAAACTTTCAGGATTAAAACTTATGCCATATTCTTCAATTCTAGCAACTTGTTCTCCTAAAACCTCTGGAACTGAAGTTACAACACCTCCGCCAACAGCATCAGTAAGAATATTTTTACCAGCAAAAACATAAGTTATTCTATCTTCTTGTAAAGTTAAAATATCTGTTTTTCTGGCGTGTAGCACCTGAATAGGCCCAAACGAAGTTTCGCAATCTTTAAAATTAACTAACCCTAAATTAAATTCATTTAGATTGTTTGTCCCAGAGTTACTACTAAAAACTCCACTATAAGTAATACCTTCAAATCTATCAGCTTCTTTGTAGTCTTGGTTAGATACAGCTAAGGTTCTTTCACCTAACTGCATACTTTTTGCAGCCAGCTGATCTTTTATTCTGTAGCTTTCTACACCATTACCAAAGGTGTAACAGTCACTAAAGTTTAATGTTATAACAGCATCTTGAGTTGCTGTTTGGTTTTGGTCTCCGTTATCTATATCTGTTCCTGATTGGTGAAATCCACTTGAATCTATATCATACATTTCACTAGCATCAAAGTAAAGTTCGGCGTTTGCATCTTCAGGTTCGGTTTCAAAAACCATTAAGGTGTTAGCCCTAAAAACAACTATATCCATTGATACACCAGCTTTTCTGTTATCACCAATTCTGTTACAACCTTTTAATCCAGTAGCAGTACCAAAATATAATGGCGAACTAGGATCTCCAGGAATTGCTTGACAAAACCCTAATTGAGCGCTAAAACCTAAACAGGGTAAATTGGTTGCAAATCCAAAAGGATTGCCTCCTATAAAAGGGCCAAGATTAATAGGCGTACTAGGAGTAAAATATTGAGAGTTATAATTAGCAATGTTGTCGTCTTCATTCCACCCTTCATACCCCCCTGGCTCAGCAGTATTTATATTTATATTATCGCCATCATACCATCTTTTTAAATCAGCGTAATCTCTTGTAGCGACAAAAGAAGCGCTCCACTCCCATCTTTTTTGCTCACAACTTCTTGAGCCTGCTCGTCTTCCGCTTGTAATACTCCACCTTATAATTGAGCCTCCGGGTATATCATAGTTTGTAGTAGCCCCGGTATCAGGGTCTGTTGTAAAACATGGGTATCCAACATTTCTAAATGCCTGTTGGCTACATCCGCTCGTACTTCCGCTTCTAGCTTCTTGCTTTCCAAATGTTATAACAGAGTCATCCGGTATTACAACATTAAAATTCTGATTTTTAATTTGCATATATAGGCCCGCTAATTGTTTCCCGTCGTCAAAACCCTCTTCTTGGTCTAAAAAATCACTACTTTCAGCTGTTATATCTAATACCTCGCATTTTTCCACAACTGACAAAGGCCCGTCTACATCCGCCTTTACTATTAAAGTCTCCCCTTTTGTAACTTTATTGGCATTGTCTCCTTCTATCTTAAAAAATATCATATTATCAGAAGGCCTAACATAATAGAAATTACTAAAAACAGTGTTATACTCCCCTAAACTAGGCTTTACTACAAATTTATATTTGCTAGCCCAATAAGGAGCTGTACTGCTTAGTTGAACTTGAATTTTATTTGCATTCACAGAGTCGGCTGGATTTATATAAACTGTATTGTATTCCGATACCAAAACCGTAGAGGCTCTAGCGTACTCGTCCATGTAAACAATTCCTGTTTCATAATCCCTGTTACTGTGAAGACTGGATGTATCTATATCTGATGTGAACTGTATTTCCCCCAGTACAAATCTAAAATACTCATATAGGTTTGTGGTAACAGGAGGAGTTTGAGTTTGATCCACATTTTGAAAATTCATTGCTAAAATTTGCAATTCAAAAGTGGTGCTACCTGGTGAAACCCCTGTCAACGCAATACCTTGTTGAGCTGTTGCGTCTGTTATACTGCTATTAAACTTGGTAAAAGTGCAAGTAGTTGTAGGGGAGCTTAAAAAATTATTAAATAAATCTGTAAATGAAGTTCCTGCATCAGCTGTAGCCAAAGGGTTAAATCTCCCGTCAGCCAAAATCCCTGTACCTATTGCGTCTAAAAACAAAGAAGAAGATAAAAAGTCATAAGAGTTTTGGTAGTCTTGGTCTAGCGTTACACTAAACTGAATATCAAAAACACCATTAGTAAACTCATTATTTGCCGTTCCGCAAGGAGCTAAAGCGGTGTCCCCGCCTAATTCAGCGTGTTCTATTCTAAAATTAAAACCTAACGCAGCGCCTTGTTTTAACTTTCCGTCTATTTCTGCTAAATCAATAGTTATTTTAGAATTTGTTATACTTACCGATGATCCAGATAAAGTGTAAGCATCTCCATTACCTGGTAGTCCTCCTGCTAATTCAAGAAACTCTACGCTAAGGGGTAAATATCTCGTGTTATAATCTAAAGATATGTTTGAGCCTTCAGCCGACCCTCTAGTAAAATTGTATCCATCTACATAATTACCATATAATAACCTATTACCCATTATTGTTTGAGCCTTTGCAATCCTAGGAACATTGTCATAAAGCCTTAAAAGCTCGTCATTGCCTATTACCGTATAAATTTTGCTGTTTGTAAAAGTATATGTCTTCTGGGTATCATCAGCCCATCCATAATCTTCTTTTTTAAATCTTTCAATTACATAAATAACATTAGAGTTTGTATCTTTATACAACAAATCAATTTCAGTAACTCTTTTACTTCCAGTACTAAAAGTTATAACAGCCCCATTGAACCTGTTAATCATACCACTATTTAAGTAGTTTCTAGTGTCAAATGCAAAATCAGATGTAGCAAAGGCTGGAACAGTAAAAAGAGATGTTGCGCTATAGCCGCCGTTTAAATATCGATACCTATAAGCAAAACATATAAATCTTTCTCTTATGTAGTTTTCTTGCCCTGGCAAACTAACTAGCTGTACTCCAGGAACAGACAAAGGAATATTTGAGCCAACAGCGTCTTCAAATCCAGGGGGTTTTAAAATCACACTTATATCCTCTTCTTCTATTTGATCAACCAACCCTATAGGATAAGGATAACTCTGAACCACATCTATGACTCGAGGAGGATTTTTGTCATCAGTAAAATATAAAAATTTTCCATCTACCAAATCAATACCGGTAATTAAAAACTCCGGGTCAAAATTTAAAACAGTAGTGGAAATCACATGATATTGAACAATTAAATTTGTAGTATTAAAAGAAACTATCATATCTAATTTTCCTGTTTTTACAGGATTATTACTATCATGGACAAACCAGTAAATAGTTTCTCTTTGACCATCCTCATAAGCGCCTATGCACTGCGCCGCAGATGACAACGCTTGTCCTTGAAATTGCAAAGTTGTTAGCTGGTCATTTCCTTTAGAGTTTTCTACCGCACCAATCTCAGTTGTTTCAGTAGCCCCTAAACGGACATTCATTGCGTCTATGTATTCTCCTGGGGGAAGAAGTCTTTCGTCAATAGACTTATTCATTCTTCCAGCCACAAAATTTGTAGTAGTTATTGGCATATTATTTTATCCATTTATTCTGTCCTCTCATATTCATTAATAATCGGCCAGGATGTATATTGCTTAATCTAATTTTTGCATTTCTAAGCAAAGATGATTTATCTTTTCTTGCTCTATTAATCACATATTCTGTTACACCTATTCTTCCGTTTAATATAGAATATTTAATGTAAGCATAAATATATTCTTCAAATAATTTATTAAGATTAATTGCTCCATCTGTTCCATTCTCCATACCATCTGAAACATATTCTAAAACCACTGAAGATCCACCAATCATATTGCTAAAGTTTATTACTCCGCCTTGCTTGTTAATAGTAAATGTAGGGTTTGAATTTGCTGTCTCTGTGTTTAATCCAAACCTAGAACCAACAGCATAATCAAAGTACCAACACCCGTCTATACAACACCCTTCCTGTCCATGGTATGGGCTGTTCTCGTTTAAATATATACTTCTAGCAGTTGTCGACATTTGATTCAAGTCTAGCTCTGAATCCTGCGGTCTTAAAACATTTCCATCTTGGTCAAACAATATATTAGAGTCGTTGTCCTGAAGATAGGCAGAACTCCAATTAGTTTGAATATTTTCAGTTAATGGTTGTAAGATTCCATTTACAAATTGAGATATACGAACCCAATTAACATAGTCTTGAGGCAAAATAAAGCGTAACTGATTTGACACATCTAATTGAAGAATTTTAATTTCCTTCATAGCGTCATAATTTAGCTCTTGTATTCCTCTTTTTGCATGAAACAAAACTTGATATCTTTCTATATTGTTTATTAATTCGTGGTTTCCTTGATACATTAACATAAAATTATTAACTATATCATTCAATGAAATATATTGGTACGACCCCCAATTTGAATCCGTAGGAGCTGTGCCTGAATTTTCGTAATATGCGTAATCTGTAATATAAGTCATAATTTATTTTTTATTGTTCGTCAACGTTTTCCATTGCTAATTGCTCTTTTCCAAAATTGTATACATCTGCTTCCCTTATTTCAATTCCTATAAATTGACATATTCTGTAAACCAAGGTAGGTTCATCTGACAAGGGTAATTCAAAATCTTGAAAATCTGCCTGCGTAGGATCAAATAAAGGCTCTCCCGCTTGTAATGTTGCATATGTCCAGTTAGGGTCAAGGGGATATCTCAAGTACTGAGAGTATATTTGACCAGGAGTGGTTATGGTTTCTGGATATACATTAATAGAATTTCCTAACGCCCCAACTGTTGCATTTCCTAAAACATAAGCGGGAAAACCTAATGATGGTGTGGTTAGTGGTGATGAGTTGAGATAAAATATTTTACTTTGTGTGACTCTCTCTACTTCTACAATTCCAGCGCTTGACACAACAACATAAGAGTTTCCAATTGTAGCTGCTGTACCAAATATATCAACAGAAAGAGTCAGCTGAGTATTAGAGTCCACGCTTAACACATAAGCGCTTTGACCAGATGTTACGCTAGTGGCTGATGTAGAAGACACAAGTTGACCAGCCGATACAGTAGTTAAAAAAGTAGCAGCTGCATCTGTTAAAGTAAATGCTCCTGCCGCAGAAGTTGTTCCGGTAGCAGTTGTAGTTGGATAATAATTAATTTTATTTATTAAATAATAATTTGATGGTAAAGAATATAAATTAACGCCATTGTTAATCAAGGCTTGAGTAGCAGAAAAACTATCTATAACTTCTATTATTCCTTTTGTTATATCCGCATATCCAGAGCCAGATTGACGCATATTTTCTTGCGTTAATTGACTATTGTATTGGTAGAAATAATTCTCAAACATATCAAGCTGAGCTTGCTTAGCGTAGAGATTAAAATCTTGAGGCGAAATATATCCATAATTGTTTTTGTTGGCGATTGCCAATACAGTATTTCTTACATCATTAATAGGCATAATTTCTTCTTTTTACAAAGATAGCAAAAAAAAAAGAGGCTACTTTTTTTTGTAGCCTCTCTTAGTTTTGATCAGTTAGTCTTAGATTTTAGAAATATCTAAGATTAAACTTGAAGGTAACCATTCGTCATATTTAACATAAGGCCAGTGTTGTAGTAAAGATTCTGTTATTGAATCTTCAAATCCATCTCTCATAGCCTCATCACCTGCTGCTACTGCTGCATGAGTAATTTTAACTACGATGCCTGATGGCCCACAATACTGAACATTAACTTCACTATTTATTGGGTCAGCAGATGCATTTTCTACAACTACCACTCCGTTAGTAGCAACTAATTGCTTAGAAGATACTGTAGCTGAATAGATAATATAATTTTTACCAGTACCTACACCATTTCCTTGCGCTGCTCCAATAGCAACCAAAGATAGGGTGTTTGCGTCCACAACACTTGCGACAGTATACATTCTGTCATCTGAAGTATCATGCACTACATCGCCAACACTAACTACGCCACCTGTAAAGGTAGCAGCACCATCCTGTAGCTCAAGGTTTCCTGATTCGTCTACTGTTGTCGTTCCACTTGCGACTGATTTTTGTACTGGAACTTCAACATACTTTTGCATAGCACTATACATTAGGCTATAGATATACCAGTAACGGCATTGCTTGGAATGTAGTCCACAGCCACATTAGTCCACCCTGTCGCAAGAGCTTTAACGATAGCATTTTGAACTTCATCTCTATAAGTTTCTACTCCTGCGCCTAAAGCATCAGTATAGGTTATAGTTGCAACTTTTCCTGAGCCATAAGACAAAGAAACCGTAGAAGTAGAAGCTTGTTCTACTAATTTAACATCCAGAATTGACAAAATTTGTTTTTGTTCATTTGTAACTGGAATTTGTAAGAATTTTTCCATAATAATAATAATTTATGAGTTAATAAAGTACAAAGATACTAAAAAAAAAGCCGCCCTTTTGGGCAGCTAATTTATATTTGGTTAAGTTTTACTTTTTATTTTTTAACTTATTTTTTAATAATTTAAAAACTTCTAAACCTTCATCCGACTGCATGAAAGAACCTATTATATAATTAGGGTCTTCTCCATAAGGAATGGTTAGCATTTTTTTCTTATTATTAGGTAAGTTGTAATATACATCTTTGTTTGCGTTTCTGTAAGATATAAATCCTGCCATAAAAAACTGATGGACAGTATCCATTAATTCTAACATTGGATCATTTATGGTATCCATAAAATCCTCTGGTCTAGATTTAGCATAAAGCAAGATGTCTCTTTTTAATTCAGGTATAGTCATTTTATCAACTCCATTACCCATCAACACTCGGCATACCGAAGTCAATTTTTGAACATCTTTAGTTATTGCTTTAGCTTCAAGCTGAGCCTCAAGCTCTGCCTCAACCCACTCAAGTTCTTGAGCCGCATCTCTTTCAGAATTAATTTCTTCAAACACCATTCCATTGCTTGGATGATAATGTAGAAATTGCTGTAAAGATTGATTTTGTTTTTCTACCAATAACATTCCATCTTCAAAAACTATTGGCTCTAATATAGCGTTCCCATCTTGCTCGTCTTCAAACGGGCTTTTTTGATTTCTCGCATATCGTAAAGGTCTGTTTATTCCTTGTTCTTCATCAAAGTATAGTAAAGGAGATCTAGATGAATGTCTAGAGGCCAACATATAAGATAGTGGCTGATGGTCTTTTAAAAGTCTATAGGCTTTATTCTGGTAAGTTTTTTTTTGATTTTTCATTATAATATAATTTAATTTGATTTAAAAAAAAATAATAACTACCCTCGTTAATACAACGAGGGTAACTATTACTACTATTAACTATGCATCTTGAAATAAGAAGAAGTTGTTTGCACCTAAAGTACATACAGCTCTTTCGCTCAAGAAGTTAACCTCCATTGCATCAAGATCATTAGTTCTTGCACCACCAGCAGAACCAGTAATCCAAGTTTTGTAACGTCTGTCTTCAG
>JAAHTH010000167.1_pt1 | contig 60824 bp, 82 predicted proteins | sample 6116091 | NCBI WGS metagenome assembly JAAHTH01 (sample SAMN13939990, study PRJNA603662) | sponge metagenome | isolation source: marine sponge | host: Mycale hentscheli | place: New Zealand | collected 2006 | reverse complement strand
AGTTGACGCATACGGAAGAGTAACAGGGGTAACAACAGGAGCTACAGGTCAAGTTAACCAAGTAAACTCAGGAAATTTATCTACACTTACAGTAGGTAGTGGTACAACTACAACAGTAACACCAATAACTGCTACAGTAAGTAGTAGTTCTTTAAGTTTAGCGACTGGACAACAAATACAAACAGCTATTGATAATGCTCTTACAGGAGTATTACAATTTGAAGGCACTTGGAACGCAAGTACAAACACACCAACATTATCAAGTGGTACAGGTACATCAGGAGACTATTATATAGTGTCTGTTGCAGGTAGCACAAACTTAGATGGAATAACAGACTGGGCAATAGGTGATTGGGCTGTGTTTGCTAATACAACATGGACAAAAGTAGATAACTCACAAGTAGGTAATATGTCTTCTTGGACGTTAAAAGAAGGTAATGGAACAGAAACAAGCACTGTTACAAATGGAGAAACAGTAACTTTTGCACAAGGTAATGGTATACAGTCTGAACTGACTTCTACTTCAAGTGGAGGAACATTAACTATAACTAATACAAAACCTAATATTGTTCAAACAACAGTATCTGGTAACGCAGGATCTGCAACTGTATTGCAAACGGCAAGAACTATAGCTGGTGTTTCATTTAATGGATCAGCTAATATATCATTAAATAATAATGCTATAACAAACGGAGCTGGATATATAACTTCAAGCTCATTACCAACTGTAAGTAATGCTACAATAACTGTAACCACAGGAACAGGTTTAGATGGAGCAACATCATTTACTCTTAATCAATCTAACTCAGCATCTATAGGATTAACTTTAGATTTATCAGAACTTACTGATATGACAGGTGGAATGACTGGAACTGATGAGTTTATAGTGTTAGACTCAAGTGCAGAACGTAGAAAAGCCGCTAATGAAATAGGTTTAAGTATATTTAATAATGATGCAGGATTTACATCCAACACTGGAGATATAACAGCAGTAACTGCTGGCACAAATTTAACTGGTGGTGGAACATCTGGTAGTGTTACATTAAATATGGCAACAGGGGGAATTGGTTCAGGAACATATGGTTCTACATCCAACGCTGTTAAAATAGATAACATTACCGTTGATGCATACGGTAGAGTAACTGCCATAACTACAGGAGCTACTGGAAATGGAGATATAACTGGTGTAACTGCTGGAGCAGGTTTATCAGGGGGAGGTACATCAGGTACACCTACTGTTAGTGTTGATTATTTAGGTACTGATAGTATTATAAAAGCAGCGCCAACCGCATCAGGTGCAATTGGAACAGGAGATTTTGTACTTGTTGCAAATTCTTCTGGTAATGTGTTTGAAACAGCTTTAAGTACTCTTCCTTTTACAAACAATTCAGGAGATATTACAGGAGTAACTGCAGGAAATAAATTAACTGGGGGTGGTACGAGTGGTACTGTAACTTTAGGTTTAGCAAGTAATAACATATCTCAATGGACTAATGACTCTGGTTATACAACTAATGTAGGAGATATAACTGGTGTTACTGCAGGAACTAATCTTACTGGTGGTGGCACAAGCGGTACTGTCACACTTAATATGGCAACTGGTGGTGTTGGAGCAGGTACTTATGGAAGTACGAGTAATGCAACCAAAATAGATAATATTACTGTAGACGCTTATGGTAGAGTAACAGCCGTAACTACAGGAGCTACTGGAGATATAAATGGAATTACTGCAGGTGATGGATTGACTGGTGGCGGATCGAGTGGCACACCTACTGTTAGTGTAGATTATTTAGGTAGTGATAATATTATATTGGACTCACCTACTGACGCTACAGGTACATTATCTGGTTCGGATAGAATAATGGTAAGTAGTGCATCTACTGGTAATGTATACAAATCAACGATAAGTAACTTGCCTTTTTCAAATAACTCAGGTGATATAACAGCAGTTACTGCAGGGACAGGGATGTCAGGTGGTGGTACTTCTGGTTCTGTTACTTTAAACTGTACTATTACTAACAACAATCAACTTACTAATGGTGCAGGATATACAACTAACGTTGGTGACATAACTAATGTGTCTGCAGGTAGTGGATTGACTGGTGGTGGATCGAGTGGAAGTGTTACATTGAATGTAGATTACGCAGGTAGTGACTCAATTGTTATGCAGGCAGCCCAAGGTGCGCCAGATGTTGATGATTACATAATTTTCGGTGCTGATTCTTCTGGTGGTGGAGATACTAAAAAAGTTCAGTTTACAGATGTTGGTTTAAGCTTGTTTGATAATGATGCAGGTTTTAAAACTTCTTCAGGAGTTACTTCTATTGCTACAACATCACCTGTATTAGGCGGAACAATCACAAGTACAGGTACTATTAGCCTATTAAAACCAGTAAGTGGAGCGTGGCATAATGGTGGAGTAGCGATTGTTGGTGCTGTAACTGAAATAGGTAGATATATAGATTTTCACAAGGACAACACAGGTACATCTGATTTTGATGTAAGACTCGATGCTAATGGATCTGAATTGAACGTATCTACAAACATTAGATCACAAGGAAACCTTGAAGCGGTAGGTAATATTGTTGCAGGACGTGGTAGATATACAAGTGGAAATGCTTTTCAACCAGCTATATCTTTTACAAGTGACACAAATACTGGTATGTTTAACCCATCAGCTGATACAATACAATTTTCAACTGGTGGAGCTTATAGAATATCAGTTAATAATTTTGCAACCATTATCAATCAAGATTGTGGTATTGGTGTAACACCATTAGCAAAGTTTCATGTAAACGGAACTTCGATAGTAAGAACAAGTTCTGGAGTAGGTGATTTCTATTTAGGAAATAACGCAACTGCTAATCACTTTAGGTTTCACACAAATAATTTCAATACTTATTTTGACATGAATTGTGGTAATGTATATTGGAGAGATGGAGGATCAACAAGATACACCTTCTTCCCTGCAACTGCTAACATGACTGTTAATGGTACTATAACTCAAGGTTCAGATGCAAGAGTAAAAGAGAACATTGTTGAAATAGATGATTGTCTTGGTAAGGTTAAAGAAATGCGAGGCGTTTACTACAATAGAACTGATATAAATACAGAGGTTACTAAGGTTGGTGTTATAGCTCAAGAGGTTGAAAAGGTTTTACCAGAACTTATATTAGAAAACGAAGAAGATGGACTCAAGTCAGTAGCATACTCAGAATTAACTGCTGTACTAATAAATGCTGTTAAGGAACAACAAGTAATGATAGAAGATTTAAAATCAAGAATAGAACAATTAGAAAAATAAAACTATGGCAATTAATTTTAAATGGGTTATTTCACAAATGGATGCTTATGTTGAATCAGAAGGCGAAAGCAATGTAATACACACAGTGCAGTGGACTTATGTAGGGGTAGATAACACTTATATGAGTGCTATAAATGGAGAAGAAAACTTTACTTACACCCCTGGGGATTCTTTTATACCATATGAAAATACGCAAGCTTTTGAAGACGTAGTTACAGGTTGGTTAACTCAATCTTTAGATGTACCCGAAATGGAAGCAACTATTTCTACAGACATACAGCTTCAAAAAAATCCAGTAAATGAAGAGTTGTATTTTACGTGGCAAGATTCTATATAGGCAAAAATAAATTTAGTATCTTTGTATAAATAAAATAATAAATTAAATTTAATATTATGAGTAAAAAAGAAGAATCCGTAAAATTGAATGCAGACGAATTAGTAGTTATTCAAGAATTGAATCAAAAATTTATGCAAACTAAAGTTGCGATTGCAGATGCTGTAATTCAACAACAACAATTAGTTGCAGAATTAAGTGAAGTTCAAAAAGGTTTTAAAGAGCAAGAAAAAGTACTTGCAAAAAAATATGGAGAAAACTCTACTATAAACTTACAAACAGGAGAGGTTACTCAGCCTGAAGAAAAAAAAGAATAAATGGCAAGAATAAGTAACACAACGGCATATCCACAAATACTAAATTTAGATTTAGATGATTATTTAATTTTAACTGACAAAGAAAATCAGTTAATGACTAAGTCTTGTACTATTAGTCAATTGCAATCATTTTTTGGGATAGACACGTTGGTGGCTCATGTAGAGGTTACATCAGCACAGTTACAAACCTTAGCTTCTACACCTAAAGTTTTAATTGCATCTCCTGGATCAGACAAGGTTATAGATATCTTATCTATTTCTATTAATTTTGTTCCAGGAACAACAGTTTATAATTTTGGAAATGACTTAACATTTGATTACAATTCTGTATTAATGGGAACTTTGCCTTTAGCAGCTGTAAATAGTGCTGCTAATAATGTTGCTAAAGTTATGGTAGGAAGCGGTAACTCCGTAGTCCTATCTCCTGGACAAGCTTTAAACTTAAAAACATCAGCCAATCCTTCGCAAGGAGATGGAAAAATGTTTATTAATGTTTACTATAGAGTTTTGACTACAGGATCTACATTTTAATTTAATAAATTGGACATAAGAAAAATCTCAATAGGATCAGATTATAAGTCTGGCGCAATGCATTATATTGTTGGCCAAGAGGTTTTAGGCGGAGCATATGCTATATATTTAATACAACACGATAAAGATATGGATTCATATAAGATATGGATTATGAAACAAGATGAGGTGTTGCTTTGGAAAGAATTTAAAATGACTATGCCTATTTCTTTGGAATATAATATAAACTTTTAATGCAATCTCCATATTCATTTATAGTAAAGCCAGTAAACGGCAGAAGATATGATAATATTAAAAACTATGGTGATAAAGAATTAATCATTAGTGTTTCTGAAGAAGATCATACAGTTTCAAATAGATTTGCAGAAGTAATTAATGTTCCTATAAATTATAAGGGTGAGGTTTCTATTGGAGATACTATATTAGTTCATCATAATGTTTTTAAATATTACAATGATATGTATGGTAGGCAAAAAAGCGGTAGAAGCTGGATTAAAGACGATTTATTTATTGTAGATTTTGATCAATTTTTTCTCTATAAGAAAAATAATAAATGGAATGCTTTTGATAAATATTGTTTTGTAAAACCTATTGCAAAAAAAGATTCTTATATTGTAGGTAGCGGTGTTAAAAACGAACCTTTACATGGAGAGTTAGTTTATCTAAATAAACAATTAGAAGAACTTGGTTTAAAAAAAGGTGATCAAATTTGTTATGAGCCTTTTAGTGAATATGAATTTGTTATAGAAGGAGATTTATTATACAGAATGTACACTGATAATATAACCATAAAACTATGATTTATATATTAGATGATGTTATAGATAAAGATTTTTTAAAAATAATTAAAGAATATTTAGATAATCCTTTCCAAAAGAAAACATCTGGTGGTAAGGATTTTTATGTTTTAGAATCTAATGAAGATTTTAATTATTTTATTTTAGATATTTTACAACAAAAAGAAGAAAGAGAATTAGAAAACATACTAAGTTTTTTTAGAGTTTCTACGGATAAATTAGATACAACTTGGAATATACACTCTGATTTAATTATTAAAGGACAAAAACCTGATAGGGCTATAGTATTATATTTGTCACCAAGAGAGTTAGAAAAATTGAATGGAACTGCTTTTTGGGAACACGATATTTATGGAAAAGAAATGCCAAAAGATATGTCTGATAATGACTATAATAAAATACTTAAATTAGATTCAGAAGATTTAAACAAATGGAGATTAAGTACGGTAGTTGGTTATGAAGAAAATAGATTAGTTTCTTATCCATGTAATTATTTTCATAGTAAATATCCTAATAAATCTTGGCAAGAAGGACGTAAAGTATTTGTAATGTTTTATAAATTTAAGTAATGGATATAGTAAGTTTAAAAATACAAATAATACAAGCAGGAGAAAAAGCGGTAAAGCATCTAATTAAAGTTGCAAATGAAAAAATTATTACTGGTGATCCTGAAGATGAACTTGCTGCTGACAGATTAAAAAATGCTGCTGCAACTAAAAAACTTGCAATATTTGATGCGTTTGATATTTTAAAACGTATTGAAGAAGAAGAAGATAAAATTAATGGATTAGAAAGAAAAACAAATAATTTACCTAAAGGATTTGCAGAATCAAAATCAAAATAGTTTATATATAAAAGTAAACAGTGTTGTGCCAAAACAAGCCAGGGTTTTAAAAAACCGTAAAAGGTCTTGGCAATATGGTTATAATGAAAAGTACGATATGGTTATTATATCTCGTGATGGAACAATAGGAGATATATATAAAATAAATAACTTAAAAGTAGCTCTTCCAAATACTCCAAAAGAAATATATAAAAGATCATCTGAGAAGTCAAAGCAATATTGGGAGGCTTCAGAGTATTCTAAAACACTAAAAAGAATATCTACTATATTTCAGTGGCATTCAATGCCTAATAGTTTTAAAGAACAGTGGGTTGATTATATAGAAAAAGAATTTAATAGAAGAGAGTTTGGTTATTGGTTTTATAATAACGGAGTTTCTACATATATAACAGGATCTCATTATATGTATCTTCAATGGACAAAAATTGATGTCGGTTTACCAGACTTTCGTGAAGCCAATAGAATATTTTACTTATACTGGGAAGCTTGTAAAGCTGACAAAAGAAGTTTTGGTATATGTTATTTAAAAATTAGACGTTCAGGATTTTCATATATGGGTTCTGAAGAATGTGTAAACTTAGCAACTCTTGCAAAAGATGCACGTGTAGGAATTTTATCTAAAACAGGTTCAGATGCTAAAAAAATGTTTACTGATAAAGTTGTTCCTATTTCTAATAATTATCCTTTTTTCTTTAAACCCATACAAGATGGTATGGATAAACCAAAAACTGAATTAGCCTATAGAGTTCCTGCTGCAAAAATTACAAAAAAAAATATGTTTGTAATAGATGAAGAAGAACAACTTGAGGGATTAGACACAACTATTGATTGGAAAAACACAGGAGATAACAGTTATGATGGTGAAAAATTAAAATTACTTGTTCATGATGAATCTGGAAAATGGGAAAGACCTGATAATATATTAAATAACTGGAGGGTTACAAAGACTTGTTTAAGATTAGGAAGTAAAGTTATAGGCAAATGTATGATGGGGTCTACATCAAACGCTTTAGATAAAGGAGGTAGAAATTTTAAACAACTTTTTTATGATTCTGATGTTTCAAAAAGAAACTCAAATGGTCAAACTAAAAGTGGATTATATTCCCTTTTCGTTCCGATGGAATGGAATATGGAAGGCTTTATAGATCAGTATGGTATGCCTGTTTTAGATAATCCAGAAAACCCAGTAAGAGGTATTGATGATGAAATAATAAATCAAGGAGCAATTAATTATTGGGAAAATGAAGTAAACTCTTTAAGTTCAGATCCAGACGCTTTAAATGAATTTTACAGACAATTTCCTCGTACAGAATCACATGCATTTAGAGATGAAAGTAAACAATCTATTTTTAATTTAACAAAGATATATCAACAAATAGATTACAACGACTCTTTAATTAAAGAACATTTTATAACACAAGGTTCGTTTAGTTGGAAAGATGGAATTAAAGATACTAAGGTTATTTGGACTCCAAATAAAAGAGGTAGATTTTTTGTAACTTACATGCCAAAAGTAGCATTACAAAATAATGTTATAAAAAAGAATGGCAGGTTTTTTCCTGGAAACGAACATTTAGGTACGTTTGGTTGCGATTCTTATGATATATCAGGTGTTGTTGTAGGTAAAGGGTCTAATGGTTCTTTGCATGGTTTAACTAAGTTTTCTATGGAAGAAATACCAAGTAATCATTTCTTTTTAGAATACATAGCCAGACCTCAAACAGCTGAAATATTTTTTGAAGAAGTTTTAATGGCATGTGTTTTTTTTGGTATGCCAATATTATGTGAAAATAATAAACCTCGTTTGTTATATCATTTTAAGAACAGGGGGTATAGAGGCTTTTGTTTGAATAGACCAGATAAAGCTTACTCTAAACTTTCTAAGACTGAAAAAGAATTAGGAGGTATACCAAATACTTCTGAAGATGTAAAACAATCACATGCGTCTGCTATTGAGTCGTATATAGAAAAATATGTAGGATTAGATATGGGTGGTATTTACAGAACAGAAGGAGATATGGGTGATACTTATTTTCAAAGAACATTAGAAGATTGGGCAAAATTTGATATAAATAATAGAACAAAATTTGATGCTTCTATAAGCTCTGGATTAGCTATAATGGCTAACCAAAAACACTTATATACACCGTCAAGAGAAAAGACGAAAATAAGCATTAAATTTGCAACATATAACAACACTGATTCTCGCAGTAGAATAAATAATAGATGAAAGAGGTAAATATACAAATTAATCAAGCCGCTTTTCCTGATCAGTTTGTTACTGACGCACAAAAAGATACCATAGAGTACGGCCTACAAGTAGGGCAGGCGATACAGTACGAGTGGTTTAGAAAAGATAATAGTACATGTAGATTTTTTAATCAATGGGGAGAGTTTAACAGACTTAGACTTTATGCTCGTGGAGAACAATCTGTATCTAAATATAAAAACGAAATTGCAGTAGACGGAGATTTAAGTTACTTAAATTTAGATTGGACACCAGTTCCTGTTATTCCGAAATTTGTAGATATAGTAGTTAACGGATTAAATGATAGGCTTTTTAAAGTCAAAGCATTTGCTGAAGATGCAATGTCGGCTGAAAAAAGAAATGAGTTTCAAAAACAAATAGAAGGTGAAATGATAGCTCGACCTTTATTTCAGCAAATTGAAGAAGATTTTGGTGTTAATGTTTTTCAAACAGAAGAATCAGAAATTCCAAATAATGACGAAGAACTTCAGTTGTTTATGCAAATGAAGTATAAACCAGCAATAGAAATTGCTGCAGAAGAAGCAATTGATACGGTTTTAAATCAAAACCAATATCAAGAAATTAGAAAAAGATGTGATTATGATTTAATGACTCTTGGAGTTAGTATGGCAAAACATCAATTCTTGCCAGGGCAAGGTGTTCAATTAGATTATGTTGACCCAGCTAATGTTGTTTATAGCTATACAGAAGATCCTTATTTTAAAGATTGTTTTTATTGGGGTGAAATTAAAACTATACCAATGTCAGAGTTGGTCAAAATAAATCCTGATATTACAAATGAAGAAATGGAAACTATATCCAAGTATAGTCAATCTTGGTACAACTATTATAATAACGCACAGTACTATGAGAATAGTATGTTTATGCGTGACACTGTTACTTTATTATATTTCAATTATAAAACCACTCATTCTTTTGTTTATAAAAAGAAAGAAATGGCGGACGGAAGTTACAAAGTAGTAAGTAAAACAGATGAATTTAATCCTCCAACAGAAATGCAAGAGGAAGGTAAATTTGAAAGAATAGAAAAAAATATAGAAGTTTGGTATGATGGTATCATGGTTATGGGTACTAATATTATGCTAAAATGGGAGCTGGCAGAAAATATGGTAAGACCTAAATCTGCATCTCAACATGCAATGCCTAATTATGTGGCTTGTGCGCCAAGAATGTATAAAGGAGTTTACGAGTCTTTAGTTAGAAGAATGATTCCTTTTGCAGACTTGATACAAATAACACATTTAAAAATACAACAAGTAGTTTCACGTGTTGTTCCTGATGGAGTTTTTATTGATGCTGATGGTTTAAATGAAGTTGACTTAGGAACAGGAAACGCATACAACCCAGAAGATGCATTAAGACTTTACTTCCAAACAGGTTCTGTAGTTGGTAGATCTTATACTCAAGATGGAGAGTTTAATAACGCAAGACAACCTATTCAACAATTAACTTCAAGTAGTGGTGCTGGAAAACTTCAAATGCTTATAGGTAACTATAATCATTATATGGATATGATTAGAACAGTCACAGGATTAAATGAGGCACGAGATGCTTCAAGTCCTAATCCAGATGCTTTAGTCGGTGTTCAAAAACTTGCAGCTCTTAGTTCTAATACTGCTACAAGGCATATATTAAACAGTAGTTTATATATGACTAAAAGATTAGCAGAAGGTGTAGTTATAAGAACCGCAGATATTTTACAATATTCTTCATTTAAAGATCAATTTGCTATGCAAGTTGGTAAATACAATTTAAGAATATTAGAAGATTTGAAAGATTTTTATTTATATGATTTTGGTGTTTTCTTAGAAATGTCTCCTGATGAGGAACAAAAGCAAATGCTTGAACAAAATATACAAATGGCTTTATCTAAAAATGATATAAGCTTAGAAGACGCTATTGATATTAGGGAAATCCATAATTTAAAAATGGCTAACCAGTTATTAAAAGTAAAAAGAAAAAGAAAGCAGGATGCAGAAATGCAACAAATGCAACAACAGCAAGCAGCACAAGCTGAACAACAGCAAGCTGGTATAATGGCTCAAGCTCAAGCTGATCAACAAAAAGCACAAATGGAAATCCAAGGTAAGATGCAATTAAAACAACAAGAAGTTGCTATGGATATCGAGAAGCTTAAAAACGAAGCTGCATTAAAAGCACAACTAATGGAAACTGAATTTGCCTATAATATGCAACTGAGAGGTTTAGAACAGAAACAAATTGATTTACGTGAAGAAGCAAAAGAGAAAGGTAAGTCAGATAGAATAACTATGGCTAATACACAACAATCAAAAATGATTGAGCAAAGAAAAAGAAACTTACCTCCAATAACTTTTGAGTCTAACGAGGACAGTTTAGATGGTTTTGATTTAGCTGAATTTAATCCAAGATAAATAAAGCAATGATAGAAAAATCTGCAGGCCCACAATTAAATCAAATACGAAATGATTTTAATAAAAGGGTAACAAAAAAAGCAATGTTAGGTAGGACTAAAAAAGTACAATGGGAGGCCAGAAGAAGGTATTCTAATATTTAAAACTACCTAAAATTAAATTAAAATAAATATTAACTTTGTTAAAAATTAAATCAAATGAAATTACAAGTAAAAGAAGTTAGTGGAAACGAAAAATCTAAAGCTGAAATAGAAGAGCAGTTACTGCAAAAACACGAAGAAACTGCATCTCAGGAAAAACCTGAAAGTAAAGTAGAAGAAGTAAAAGTAGAAGCTCCAGTTGAAGCAAAAGAAGTTGAAACTAAAGAAGTTGAAACTAAAGAAGTTGAAAATACTTCTAACGATATACCTGAATCATCAGGGATAAATGATGATAACGTTCTTTCATATATTAAAGAAAGATACAATAAAGATATTGAATCAGTTGATCAATTATTTGAGACCAAAGAATCAAATGAAAAATTACCTGAAGATGTTTTAAAGTATTTTGAGTATAAAAAAGAAACTGGTCGTGGAATCGAAGACTTTTATAAATTACAAAAAGACTACGATAACATGGAAGAAGACGCAGTAATAGCTGATTATATGTCTATTCAAGAAGAAGGTTTGGATGCTATTGATATTCAAGACTTAATGGATGACAAGTTTGGATATGATGATGATGATGATGAAAAAGATATTAGAAAATTAAAATTAGCTAAAAAAAGAGAACTTGCTAAAGCACGTAAGTTTTTCACTGAGCAGAAAGATAAATATAAAATTCCTCTTGAGTCAAGTGGGGGTGGATTATCTGATGATCAAGAAAAAAATTTAAGTGCCTATAATAAGTATATAGAGGAATCAAAAACAATTGCTGAAAGTAATGAAAAGCGATATGATTACTTTTTAAACCGCACTAAAGAAGTGTTTAACAATGAGTTCAAAGGTTTTGAATTTGAGGTTGGTGAAAAGAAGATTAATTATAAACCAGGTACAGCAGATGAATTGATGAACAAGCAGTCGGATGTAAACAACTTTGTAAATAAATACATGAACAAAGATGGTTTAATGTCAGATGCAAATGGATACCATAAAGCCTTATCGGTTGCAATGAATCCAGAAAAGTTTGCTCAGTTCTTTTATGACCAAGGTGTTGCCGCAGCAGTGGATGATGTTACACGTAAATCTAAAAACATAAATATGGATGTACGTAAATCGCCACAGCTATCAACAAAAGATGGTTTAAAGATTCGCCCAATTGGTGACAGTAGTAGTGGAAGAGGACTCAAAATTAGAAGTATTAAAAAAATTAACAATTAAAAATTAAAAAAATGGCAGTAAATGTAACCCCTGGTTTCGACTTACAACCTTCAGCACAACAAGTGCCGTTGGAAAGCAACTATATTACAGACTTCAATTTCTTAAATCAGTATTTACCTGACACTTATGAAAAAGAGTTTGAAAGATATGGTAATCGAAGCGTATCCTCCTTCCTAAGATTGGTAGGAGCTGAAATGCCTTCTAACTCTGACCTTATCAAATGGGCTGAGCAAGGAAGATTGCATGTAAAATATCAAAATTGTACATCTGGATCAGCAGCTGGAGCAGCAACAAGAAGTGCGGTATGGACTATTCCTAACAACATTTCTAACTTTAACCCTGCATTAGGTGGAACGCCTAATACAGCATCTTTAAGAGTTGGACAAACAGTAATGATTTCTGATAAATCAGCTGGTTCAAATTTAACAAACAAAGGTGTAATCACAGTAGCACCTACAGCTGGTGCGCCAAACGTTGTAACAATTGCTTACTATGAAGCAAGCGGACAAACTATGGCAGCTGGAGTAGCGTGTGATATCTTTATCTATGGTTCTGAATTTAACAAAGGAACTGATGGTATGATAGGATCTAATGAATCTGACGATTTCATTTTCGATAACAAACCAATTATTATCAAAGACAAATATTCTGTTTCTGGTTCTGATATGGCTCAAATCGGATGGATCGAAGTATCAGGTGAAGATGGCGTAAGCGGATACCTATGGTATTTAAAATCTGAGCATGACACAAGATTACGTTTTGAAGACTACATGGAAACAGCTATGATTGAAGCTGTTCCTGCAGAAGCTACTTCTGGAGCAGGAGACTTTTTCCAAGGAGTTGCAGCTGGTAACTCAGCAGCAAACTTAAATGGTTCTGAAGGTGTATTCTTTGTAGTAGGACAAAGAGGTAATGTATTTGGTGGAGGTAATCCAACAACTCTTGCTGAATTTGATTCTATTATCCAAAGATTAGACAAGCAAGGAGCTATAGAAGAAAATGTTCTTTTTGTAAATAGAGATTTTTCATTTGATATTGACGATATGTTAGCAGCACAAAACTCTTACGGAGGTGGTGGTACTTCATATGGTTTATTTGATAATGATGAAGAGATGGCTTTAAATCTTGGATTCTCAGGATTTAGAAGAGGTTATGACTTTTACAAGTCTGACTGGAAATATCTTAACGACCCAACAATGAGAGGTGGTCTCGTAGGTGGAGCAATCAACGGAATGTTAGTTCCTGCTGGTTCAACTACAGTTTACGATCAAATCTTAGGAAAGAATGCTAAGCGTCCTTTCTTACACGTTCGTTACAGAGCTTCTGAAACTGAAGATAGAAGATACAAGACTTGGATCACTGGTTCTGCTGGTGGAGCAAAAACATCTTCTTTAGATGCTATGGAAGTAAACTTCTTGACTGAAAGAGCTGTTTGTGTCTTAGGAGCAAACAACTTCTTCTTATTTCAAGATGCATAGTTAATAGTAGTAATAGTTACCCTCGTTGTATTGACGGGGGTAGTTATTATTTTTTTAAATTAAATTAAATTATATCAAATGAAAAAAACACAAAAGTATATAGACGTAGCTTATAGACTAATTCAAGAGCGTGCGCCTTTAAGTTATATGTTGGCATCTCGCCACTCAAAACGTTCCCCTTTATTATACTTCGATGAAGATAAAGGAGTTAACAGACCACTAAGATATGCAAGAAACCAAAAAAGCCCGTTTGAAGACGAGCAAGATGGAAATGCAGTATTAGAACCAATTGTATTTGAAGATGGAATGTTATTTGTTTCAAAACAAAATCAAGTATTACAAAAATTTTTACACTATCATCCTTCTAACGGAAGAGTATACGAAGCAGTAGATAAAGCTCGTGATGCATCAGAAGAATTAGAAATAGTAGAACAAGCTGTAGAAGCAATGATTCAGGCTAAAGAATTAAAAGGAGATAGCTTATTAGCGGTAGCAAGAGTTTTAATAGGAGCAAGTGTTGATCGTATGTCTACGGCAGAAATAAAAAGAGACGTAATGGTTTATGCTCAAAATGATCCGTTTGACTTTATAGAAACATTAAATGATCCTATGTTGGAATTGACAAATGATGTGGTTCAGTTTTTCAATCACACATTTTTAACAATGAAAAATGCAGGTAAAGATGTTTATTTTAATCTACCAAAAAATAAAACCAAACTATTGACTGTTCCATTTGGCGAAGATCCATATTATATTGTGGCATCTTTATTTCAATCTGATGAAGGAATTGAAACGTACAAGTTGCTAAAAAAACGCTTGAAAAGTAATAAATAATAACTTGTATATTTGTATTGAGAATAATCTCATATAACATTTATTTTTTTTTATAACGATGGAAAAATTTTTAAAAATCAGTCTAAGTGACGCTTATCACTTAATTCCAGTTAAAAACATTCTTGGAATAGAAGTAGGAGCAGACACTAAAGTTAACATTCTTTACAACAGTGTGGGACACAGAGCGACAGGTGCTTCTGAGGTGTTAGGTGTAGAAATCACTGCTACTACAGCAGCAGATGCAGCTAAAACTAAAGAGCAGTTAAACAGCATTGTAGATGCAATTGAAAAAGCATTACAAACAAGTTGGTTAAATCCTTATTACGTTCTTGAGCCTAAATTTGTTATTACTGGAATAGCTCAAATTGAAGTAGAGTACTCAGCGTAGATTACGTTAACATCCAAAAAATAGAAGAGGCTTAAAAAAAATAGGCCTCTTTTTTTTTTGCTATCTTTGTAAAAAAAGAAATCAATGATAAATTCTGTAAGAAATACAGTATTAGCTGTACTCAATAAAAACAATTACGGATACCTTTCTCCTCAAGACTTTAATTTGTATTGTTTGCAAGCGCAAATGGATATGTTTGAGGATTACTTTTACCAATATAATAACTGGATAAACAGAGAAAATAATAGAACCTCTGGAACAGGTTATGCAGATATTGTAAAAGGCTTAGAAGAGGTTATAGATACGTTTAGCGTTATTAGTCCTTTGTTAAACCAAAGTACAGCTCAATTAAATAAAAGTTTATATACACTTCCTACCACAACTTTAAATGGAAGTGATTACTATTTATTAAATAAAATATTAATTTATCAAAAATTAAAAACTACAGGAACAAGTACTTCAGTAGTTGGTAACAATCAACTTATTGATAGTAACGCTACCTTTGTAACAAATGGTGTTGTTGCTGGAGATATAGTAGGATATGTTGTTGCTGGTATACCTTTTAATGCAGTAGTAGAAGTAGTTACTTCACAAACACGACTTGAATTAGAGGCAACCAATTTAACTGCAACAGGAATAAGCTATTCTATATTTAGTAGTTCGGATATTAAAGAAGCGGAAAAAGTAACTCATTCTAAAATTACACTTTTAGATAACTCTCTTTTAACAAAACCAACTTTAACTTATCCTGCATACACTCAGGATGCTTTAGCTGCTAAAGTTTATCCTATTTCAATATATGAGCAAGGTCAAGTAGTCTGTCAGTATATTAGATATCCGTTTACACCTAATTGGACTTATTTAGAAACTTCTGGAAATGATCCTATATTTAATGCTTCTGATCCTTTGTATCAGTCTTTTGAATTACCATTATCAGATCAGCCTATTTTGATAGCTAAAATATTAAAATATGCAGGAGTAGAAATTAGAGAAGGAGATGTAGTTGAGTTTGCTTTAGGAGAAGAATCATTGAATACACAAGAAACAAATTAAGATGGCATATATAAATCAATATCAATATTATACTAATAACGATGCAAACCCTACTGATGCAAATTGGGGTTCGTATCAGTATATATCATTAGAAGACATAGTAAATAATTTTATGCTAATCTATCAAGGTAATCATGAATTAGTAAATAATTTGAATAGATTTCAAGTGTTATTTCACGCAAAACGTGGAATACAAGAGCTGAACTATGATGCTTTGAAAGAAATTAAAATATTACAATTAGATTTAGATAGTAACTATAGATTTATTTTACCTTCTGATTATGTGAATTGGGTAAGAATATCTCAATGGAAAAATGGAGTTTTACTTCCACTAACAGAAAATATTCAAACAAGTTTTGCTGCCGCTTATTTACAAGATAATAATTCTAATTTATTATTTGATCAAGATGGTAATGTTCTTAGTCCACAGGATAGTGAAGTAGATTTGGCAAGAATTACATCAGGAGGAAGAAGTATTTATTTAAACTCTAACAGTCTTTTTGACGGTCAAGAAGGATACAACGTAGATGGTTGTTGGTATTTTGATTATGCAGTAGGAGCAAGGTTTGGATTAAATACTGAAACAGCAAATGCAAATCCTGTATTTACTATAGATAAAAAGGGAGGAGTAATTAATTTTAGTTCTTCTGGTGGAGTAATGTCTATAGTTTTAGAATATGTTTCTGACGGAATGGAAAACGGAAACGATTCTTCTGTAAGTTTAAATAAATTATTTGAAGATTATATATATGCATATATCCGTTTTGCTATTTTAAATAGTAGATTAGGAGTTCAGGAATATGTTGTAAGTAGAGCAAGAAAAGATAAGTCTTCTCTTTTAAGAAATGCAAAATTAAGATTAAGTAATATACACCCTGGACGTCTCTTGATGAATTTGAGAGGAAAAGATAAGTGGATAAAATAAAAATATGCCAATAGTAAATACAAATTTTGTTGCAGGTAGAATGAATAAATCTGTGGATGAAAGACTTCTTCCACCAGGTGAATATGTTGATGCTATAAATGTACGTTTAGGTTCAACTGAAAATACTGATATAGGTGCTGTTGAAAATTCAAGAGGAAACACTGCTTTGACAACATTAAGTTATGGCGGTCAACCTTTGTCTCCTTCAGCTAAGTGTCTTGGTGCATTTGATGATGGTCAGTTAGAAACCATGTATTGGTTTGTTCATGATCCAGCGAATACAGTGGCTCAAGACGGAACGGTAGATATGATTGTGTCTTTTAATACACAAACTGAACAACTTATATATCATGTAATAACATTAGACGTTTTAAAGTTTGACCCTGAGTATTTAGTAACAGGTGTAGATAAAATTGAAAACTTACTGTTTTTTACTGATGGCAAAAATCCTCCAAGAAGAATTAATGTTGTAAGTAACTATGATTTTCCTACAGGTAATACAGATGGTATAGAAGAAGAAGATATTTCAGTAATATTAAAACCACCAGGGTTTGAAGATTTAATACCAGCAGGAAGTATTCCTTTACCAGCTCCTACGTTTTCTTTAATTAATGCGGCTGGAGGACAAAATTATTTAGAAGATAGATTTATAAGTTTTGCATATAGATATAAATATTTAAACAATGAATATAGTGCGACATCATTATTTACTTTAGCAGCATTTCAACCTGGTAATTTTAGGTTTGATACAAGAACCTATGACAACGCAGGTATGTCTAATAATTTTAATGGAGCTAAAATACAATTTAGTACAGGTAGCGACAGAGTAATTCAAGTGGATTTACTTTATAAAGACTCAAATACTAATAGTATATACGTAATTGAAAGATTTAAAAAAGAAGATTACGGATGGGCAGATAATACGCATCAAGAATATGTTTTTACAAACAGTAAAATATATTCAGTTATTGGTGCGGATGAATTACTAAGGTTATACGATAATGTTCCTTTAAAAGCGCAAGCTCAAACAATAATGGGTAACCGATTAATATATGGAAATTATAGTGATGGTTTTGATATATCTAATATAAATCTTCAAAATATACCTTTAGATTTTTCTACATCTTTATTTGAAACTTCATTAGATTTTAAAAATTTGGCAGGGCCTGTTTTTTCAACAGGTGTAAATTATACTATAAACGCAGGAGCTACAACCACAGTAACAAACTCTTTAGCTACTGTAAATTTATCTGAAATAGAAGATCAATTAAAACAAGGTTCACAGATTGCTTTAAATATTAGAATTGAACATGCATTAATAAATGGAACTACTTCTACTTCTTGTTATAGTGATAATGCTGGTTTTAAAACTGCAGATACTTCAATAGGTGTCGTAATAAATCTTACTCAAGATTATGCTAACACATATGATTTTGTTACATCATCTGATTTTGAAAATGCAATTGGAACTATTGAAAGCACAAACTTTGAACCAATGGCAACGGCTGATCAAGGTTTCTCTCTTACAGATAGATTTAATGCAGCTTTAGTGCCACCCCAAATAACATGTGCTTTTACAAAAAATATAAGTAGTGTAACATCTTCTACTGTACAGCAAGGGTTTAAAATATCAGCAACACCTGGTTCATCTTCATTTACAATTCAACTTTTGGCAATGAAGTATAGTAACACTACAGGTGGTGTTACAAGTGACATGTATGAATACTTTAGATTCATTAGATTTAATGTTCAGTACAGTAGTGATGTAAATAAAAATAGTTTACATAGTAATAGAGATTTTGAAACAGGTATTGTTTATATGGATGAATATGCCAGAGCATCTACAGTTTTAGTTTCTGAATACAATACTATTTATATTCCACCTGCTTCAAGTGTAAATAAAAACAGAATACAAGTAACAGTAAACAACTACGCTCCTGATTGGGCAACCAAATATAAATTTGTAGTAAAACCAAGTAAAGCAGGTTATGAGACTATATATACAAATTTCTTTTACACCAATCCTTTTGATAATGTAACTCATTTTAAATTAGAGGGAGATAATACTAATAAAGTACAAACAGGAGATAGAATTATTGTAAAAAGAGATACTGGGGGTGCGTTAACATCTTTAGTTGAAACGACTGTATTAGCTGTTGAAGCTCAAAGTTCTAATTTTTTAAATGGAGAACAAGAGCTTGGAGCAAACTCTGAGCAATTAGCAGGACTTTACATGCAGCTTAAAGCTTCTAATTTTAGTATTGAAATTAGTGATGACGCTATAATAGATTATGGAGAAAGAAGTCGAGGTAGTGATAGTGAAAATACTTGTGGCACTGTATGGGCTTTATCTTATCCTTTATTTACATTCGATAGTTCAAACAATAGTACTACTAATTATAATATCCCAGGAGGTTCTATAATAGAGGTTATGTTTGAATTTAGAAGAGGAGGAAATGGATTAGGCGCACCTATTAGACATTGGAGATTAGAAAAAACATTTGTTGCTTCTGAAACATTTAATGATTTTGCAGATTGGTGGACAGCATCTAATATTGATCTTGAAGCAGATTTATGTGATGGAGTAGAATGTACTGGTAATTATTCCAGTGCGTTTGCTACACCCAGTGGAAGCGGTATAGATCCATCAATAAGTGGGTCAGGCGGAACTTATAAACGTGCTAATAATGTTGATTGTAACGGAAAATTTACAATAACTTTTCAATTTATACAATCAGTTCCAGGAGATGTAACAAGTCCTTTATGGTTAGGTGTAAGATGTGGTGGGATTGGAGTAGACGAGCCTTTTAATATTGGCAATAAAACAATGGTAGTTAAAGCTGATATAGTTGTACAAAGAGCTAATTCAGTATTAGTTTTTGAAACACAGCCAGCTGATGCAAATGAAGAGATATACTATGATGCATCGAGAGCGTTACCTTTAGTTAGAAATGGAGGTACAGGAAATATGTTACATCAATCAGATAACGATACTGATGCAGGTGATCAAAACCAAACTTTAACTCAACCAGCTATCGTAACTTTAGATTTTATGGATTGTTACACGTTTGGTAACGGAGTAGAAAGTTTTAAATATTTAGACAGAATAGAAGGAAGATCTGTAGTAATGGGTCAAAGAGGATTGGCAGCGTCACAACAAGATTTTAAAGAAACAGATAGATTTGCTGATTTAACATACAGTGGAGTATACAGTAGTAGTTCAGGGTTAAATAATCTTAATGAATTTAATTTAGGATTAGCTAATTTTAAAACTTTAGAAACTTCATTTGGCCCAATACAATTATTGTTTGCAAGGGAAACAGATATTTTAACATTGCAAGAAGATAGAATAAGTTATGTGCTTGCATCTAAAAATATTATTAGCGATTCAACAGGAGGAGGTGCTATTGTGTCTGTGCCTGAGGTTTTAGGAACTCAAATAGCTCGTGTAGAAGAATATGGTATTAGTTATAATCCAGAAAGTTTTGCAAATTATGGAGCTTACTTTTATTTTACAGACACTAAAAGAGGAGCGGTTATAGAACTGGTTGGTAATTCTGTGAATGACAGATTAAGAGTAATATCTGATTTAGGTATGAGGTCTTGGTTTAGAGATCAATGGAACTTTCAGCTCAATACACAAAAAATAGGAGGGTACGATCCTTTTATGGACGAGTATGTAATAGGTACTAATTTAAACTCAGTTCCAGTTCCTCAACCAATTTTATCATGTGGTGTAGAATTAAATTTTGCTAATCAATCAGAAGTAATTTCTTCTACTTATGAATATGGAACTATAATTGGATCTTCTAACGTAGCTTATAATGTAACTTCAGGTAGTATAACTATAAATGTTGCATGGAATGGAAATAATTTTAATTCAGGTAACGTTACAGGATCTGGAAACTTTGTTTGGACAAAATCAGCTGCCTCACCTACACAAGCAACAATAAAAATAACACCTGTTGGAACAGCAACTTATAGTGTTACGCCTGAATGCGTAACAAAAACTCCATTAACAGTATTTAAGTGTTTAATAAACTCAAGTACTAACAGTGGACAAACTATACACGTAGAATACAATTGGGCAGACACAACTTCGATTAGCCCTATTGACAGTGACATGGCAACATTAGGATCTAATAATACTATATTTAGTTTTTATAATAGTCAGGTAGGTGTTAGGTCACAAGGAACTTTCCCTTACAATGGTGTGGATTTTACGATTAGAGTTAACAAAGTTAACTTTGACACATATGATTGGGGTTACCCTCAAGATAATTTTAGATACTTATCTTCAAATACTTTATATCCAAACACACCTGCAGGAGTAGCTTCATTATTAGCAGCTGCAACCACAATACCTGATAGTGCTGTTACGAACCCATCACCAAATATTCATTTAGCAACTGTATCAAGTTTAAGTTTGCCTACAAATAATCAATATTTATATGTGATATATGACGTAAGAGAAATTGCAGCACAACAATTATGTTATGATGCAAGTTCAGCTAATGATGCTTGTTGTTTATGTACATGGAGTTGTACTTCATTTCTTGCAAGTTCTGGAACAGAGCAACCACAGGATGCTTGTGGGTTAGTTAGATCAAGCACTTATTATCATAATAACGGAAGTAATGCTTTACCAATAGTGGGAAGTTCAATCTATACAAGTTCAAATTGTGAAGATAGTAACTTAGGAATAGTAAATTTATTACCTGTAGGTTACTATAAAATATCAAACACTCAGTACATGGAAGTGGGTACAAGTGGTTTAGTAATTCAAATAATTAATTGTTAAAAAAATAAAATGGCTCAATTAGGAATATATTATTTTAATGGAACATCTTTTTCTACTGCATCTGCTATATATACAAATGCAACATTGACTACTCTTGCGCCTGATGGATTCTATTCTAATGCAGGTATTGTAAGACAACAGTTAAATGGTATTTTGCTAAATTCACAATCATGCGATACATGCGCAGTGTCTTGTGGAAATGGAGTTTCTGCGGCTATTAGTAATCAAAACGGATGGTTTCAAGCTTCAGTTGATTTAGCTAATTCTACAGGTGCAGTTATATTAAGATGTTATTTAGGAGCAAGTATTCCTGATGGATTATTAGTAACTTACGATGGTTCTTATTATAATAGACTAACTGCTTTTAACAATCATAATGGAGTAACGTTAGTTGATGGATTGGGAGCAACTGTAGATTATGCAGGGCAAAATAATCAAGGAACACAATTACCTACATATGTTGGTAATCAAAATGCAAATTTAGTTGGTAATTATACAACAGTTCCTTCTGGAGGATGTACTCAAGGAGATCAACCTCAAGATTACGTATTAACAAGTGGAGCTTATGTAGCTCAAGGTACTTTTCAAAGTATTACTGTAACAAATAATCAGGTTGGATATGCCACTGATGCATCTTCCCCTTCTTCACCAGTATTTACTTTAGTCTTTCCTAAAACAAATGTTACGCCTACTTTAGCAAACGTATTAGTTGCTGCTCCTATGTGTGGAACAGCTTTTAGTTGGGAAGTAGATTGTCCCGCAGATTTACCATCCTTTACAGCATCTGCAGCAACTAACAGTGTACCAAATTGTGGAGCAGATACTCAAACTTTATATTTTGCCAGAAATGCTCAGGGTACTACAGCTCCATTTAATGAAGACACTAATACAATACCAAATGTAGGGAACTTTGTGTTTACTACGAGCAATGGCTCAACTTATTTAAACGATACAGTAACCCCTAAATTCTATTCATTACAAGCTTCAACTTCTTATATTCAAGTTAGAAGAGGAGTAGTAATATCAACTGGAAACTGTGTAACACCATAAAAAATAACTATGCCTATACCATCATTAAATAATCCATTTACATTAACCTACAGCGAAAGTGTTGAAGGTTGGCCGTCATTTTACACATACTATCCTGAATATATAAAAGGAATGAATGGTTTTTTATATACGTTTCAAAATGGAAATATATATAGACATAATACTTCTGTAACACGTAATAACTATTATGGTAATCAGGGAAGTTCACAAGTAACCAGTGTATTTAATCCAGAACCATCAAAAACTATTAAGTTATTTAAAACAATTTCTTTTGAAAGTAATGCGGCTTGGAATTGTACATCTTTACTTACAGATTTAAGCCAAGGTAATATAGCTGAAATAAACTTTGAACAGAAAGAAGGAGAATGGTTTGCTTATGTAAGACACAATACAGGTGTTACAAATTTTGCTTTAAGATATTCAAATGGCTTAGGAACTATAGCAAGTGTAGCTGGAAACGCCAATGCATTAGTCTGTTCTTTCAATAATAATATAGGAAACCTTATTACTAATGGTGCAAACGCTTATACTTTAGTTAATGGTCAAGCTCCTGTTCTTGCTGGACAAGTTACAGCAGTAACTAAGTTAGGAGATAGCGGAACTGTAACTTTAGATACCACTATAGCGGGAGCAACTGCTCCTGTAGCTAATAACTTTTTATTGTTTGCTAATAACACATTAGCCGAGAGTTATGGTATGCGTGGTTACTACATGGAATTTACTTTAGTTAATGATGATACTACTCCTGTAGAGCTATTTTCAGTCGGAAGTAGTATGATGAAAAGTTTTCCATAGAAATTTACTATCTTTGCTTTAAATGAAATTAAATGTAAAGCCTTTAAAGTTTGCTGACTATGATGATATATTATGTCAGTGGTGGAAAGACTGGAGATGGACACCACCTCACAGAGACTTTTTGCCAGAAAATGGTGTAGGAGGATATATTGTATATGAAAAAGATACTCCTATATGTGCAGGTTTTATGTATGAAACAAACTCTAAATCTGTCTGGTGTGATTGGATCATATCTAATATACATTACAAAGATAGACAAAAAAGAAAAGAAGCAATTGGATTATTAATAGAACATATAACTGAAATTGCTAAAACAAAAGGATATAAATATTCGTATGCATTAATACAAAACAAACCTTTAATTGATACCTATAAAAAAATAGGTTATGTAGAAGGTTCAAGTTATACGAGTGAAATGGTTAAAGTATTATAATATGGCAGTAACAACAGCAGCAGTAGTAGGTATCGGATCAGGTTTAGCAAGTGCAGGAATGTCTTTTAGTCAAGCTGCTCAACAAAAAAGAGCGGCCTCTAAAGCGATAGCAGAACAAAAAAAGCTTCAAGCTTCAGCAAGGGAAAGAGCAGAAAAAAACTTTTACGAAGGTCTTAACGTTCCATTAGATGCTTATGGTGAACAATTTAGACAAAACATTGCTAATCAACAACAATCTATTCAAGCTTTACAAGAAGGAGATCAAAGAAGCCTACAAGGTGGTATCGGTGCTTTAACCGCAGCAGGAGCAGCAGCTAACGAACAGACTCGTATTGGTTTAGGAGAAGCTTTGTATGACAATAGAAAAATGAAAGCTGATGCTAAAGATAACATAAACCAAGATTTAAAACTAATGGACATTGGTCAAGCTGCAGATCAAGCTGCAATGGCAAGAGATGCTGAACAAGCACGTGTTGCTGCAATAAGCAGTGGTATATCAGGTATTCAAACTGCTGCAAGTAGCTTAGCATCTGTCACAGATTTATATGGTAAAAGTGGCGGGCAAAAAAGAGCCGAAACATTATATGATGGGTTGAGTATGGACGCTATAGAAGCAGCGGCAGGTGGAGCGTTATCAAAAGCTCAGATACAAAATACGCTAAGAAAACAAAATTTTACAGGAAAAGAAACAAGAGGGTTTTTAAAAGACAACCAAACTTTTGACTACAGCATATTTAAAAATATGTATACACCACCCAAATAATAGATATGGCAGAAAGAGAAAACAACGATAAAGCAACAGCTGCGAATCAGTATTCCGTATATGTAAATAGAGACACTCAAGCTACGCAAGTTAATTGGGGACAGATAGCTAAGGATTTAACTACAGGTGCAAATGCAATTCGTGATGGCAGAGAAGCTAAAAAGCAAGCTATCACAGATGCAACAAATAAAGCTTTAAATGACCTGGCTCAAATTGCTGATGTTGATAATCAATCATTAGGTAAACTTTTAATTAATGGTTCAGATTATTCAAAAAAAACTTTAATGGCTAATATGGAATTGCTTCGTAATGGTGGTCTTGATCCTAAAGATTATCAATTAATTATGCAAAGTCAATTAGATGGGTATAAAAATTTAAGCTTGTACGCTGAAGGAGCTGATGAAAAATACCAAGAAGCTATGAAAAGATTAGAGCTTGGTGAAGACGGTCAGTCCATTGCTTCAGATATGGAAATGACATGGAATGAAGGGACGTTTGGTTTTGGTAATTTAAGGAATAAAAGATTAATTACTAATCCAAGAAACGGAGAACTGGTTTTAGTTACAATGGAAGATGATGGAACGGGAAATTTAGTTATGCCAGATCCAGAAACAAATCCAGAAGCTTTTCAAAACACAGCTTACATAAATGTAGCTACTGATTTTAAATTAGATAGAAGAAACACAAATGTATTGGCTGATAATATTACAGAAAATTTAGCAGATGTAATTTCATCGACAGCTGAAGAATATTCTGTTTTAAGTGGAGGGGGTCAAATAACTTCTATTTCAGATTTTAGACAATTGTTTGATATTGAAGATCCTGAAGGTAAATCCTATATGGATTTAAGAAATGATGATAATTCTAAAATGACTTATGATCAATTCATGAGTGATCAAGTTGACTCTATAACAGGTGATAAAAGTGATTTAAGTTCAATGAATGCTATGCAGGTTTTAACAGGTGCAGGATATAAAATGGTACAGTCTGAAGATGAAGCTAAGAAAAAAGGCATATCAAAGTATGTTATATATAAAAATGTAAATGGTAGACCAGAAATTCAGCTTACGCCAGATCAAATGCAAAAGGCTCGAAACATAGCTAAACGTGCTATTGAAAGTCGTATTGATTTAAAAATAAAACAAACTCAAGAAATGTCTGGTCAACAGAAAAAATCCCCAACTCCTGTTGATGTAGGAATTGCGGATAGAGATCAAAAAGCATCTAACTTATATAGCACAGTTGGTAAGTTTGTAACTGGAGATCCAAACGAATCTTCTTCAGCCGCTACTACTTTAGCTAATATATATAACAACCAAAGAGGAGAAAGACCTGAAATTACAGGACAGATTGAAAGAGTTATTGGAGATATTCAAGCAGATGGTAAAGCAAAAGTAACATATAGAATCCCATTCTCTGATGGTATTCAAGAAATAGATGCAAGAGCAGGTGATGGATCATTAAAAACTCCAACAATGATAGTAGAAGAAATGTATGATATTGTTAATCCTTATAAATCAGATGTTACTATAGCCAGAAGCGCATTTACTGGTAAGTTAGGAGATAATATTAATTATGAAGCTGCTATAGGTAAAATTAAATTCAAAACAATTGAAAAAATAGACTTTGCTGGAGACGTTCAAATTGATGGAGCAGTGACAACTCCAGCTACTTATCTTGAAAACCAATTAGGAGAAAATTTAGATGATGGTCAAAATGCAGAGAGTCAAGAAATAGAGACTTCTGTAACAAATATTATAAGTCAGTTAATGCCACAGGTTATGTTTGATAATGTAACTTTTACAGTTGAAGCATCAGATGCAGATGGCGGTGAGAGTATAGTAACTCAAGATGCTGATGGCAATGATGTAGAATTGAAAAAAGGTTATGTTATAATTAATTTTGATGTTGGTGGTCAAACTGTAAGAAAACTTATTCAAAATACAAACAACATGAGTTCTGCAAAACTTTTAAGTGAAGTAGAATCAGCAATGGAAGATGCAAGAGTGCAGTATAATAAAAACGAAAAGCCACTTTAATTATGAAAAAAGATTTAAAATCTTTATATGAAACTTTAGTAAAGCAAGGGTTGACTGACAAAAATTTTGATGAGTTCAAATCAGCAGCTGAAGATGAGGCATATAGAAATAAAGTATATGACGTTTTAATTAGCCGACAACTATATGAAGGAGAAAGAGAATCTTTCAATGACACTTACTTTTTTGAATATACTCCAGCAGACGTAAAAAAAAAAACCGAATTGGATGGTACTTTTCAAGAGGAAAGTACGGTATCCACTTCAGATCCAGCTCTGGAGAGTGGATTATTGGATTCTTCCACAAACACACCAGTTGATGCTGAAGCACCTGTTTTTACAGAACAATTTGACCCTAATGCTGACGTAGAACGTCAACAACCAAAAGTAGAAATAAAAAACCCTGTAGGGACTCGTTACGGAGCTAACACTCAAGTAGGTGAAAAGAATACCTGGCTTGAAGAAATGGTGGGTAAAAACACAGTTACAGATTTCTTTGGTGACATGTGGAGAGCTGCAAAGCAGGGTGTAGGTCAAGGCGCAACCTTAGACGATGCATTAAATTTATATACACGTGGTGCATCTATTTCAGAAGAAGATTTAAAAGAATATATGAGAGTTGTTGAAGAGATGGATAACGTTGGTATGACTGATGAAATGCGTGACTTCAATAAAATTTATGAAAAAAGTGGTGGTGGTGTACTTGGTTTTATAAAAGGTGTAGCATTTAATCCTACTGTAGTTAATCAACTTTTGATTTCATCTATTGCTTCAATGATAAACCCTACAGTAGCTGCAGGAGCAGGTGGTGGAGCATTAGTAGGGGGTGGTGTTGGTTTAGCAGCAGGATCTGTTGGAGGGCCTTTAGCGGCTATTACAGGCACAGGTGGAGCTATAACAGGGTCATTGATGGGAGCAGGAGCTGCACTTGAAACAGGTTTATCATTTACAGAGTTTTTAAAAGAAGCTGTTGAGAAAAAAGGATTAGAGTTTAACGATGATGGCATACGAGCAGTGTTGGAAGACCCTGAAGCACTTCAAGGTATTAGAAACAAATCTGCAGCAAGAGGTTTAGTAATTGGAACAATTGATGGCTTAACACGTGGGGTTGCAGGAAAATTAGGTGGAGCATCAGTTAAAGCAGCAAAAGCAGCAGGAAAACAAGTATCTAAAAAAATGGCAACAAGAGCAGGTTTAAAAGCTGCTGGTATCGAAGCTTTAGGTGGGTCAGGTGGAGAAACTGCAGCAAGATTAGTAACAGGTCAAGAATTAGATGTGGCTGAAATAGGTTTTGAAGGTATAACAGGACAAGCAAGTTCTGTATTAAGTGTACCTACAGCTGTCACAGGAACTTCACTTACAGATGTTGCTCGTAATGTATTCAAACCAGCAAAGTATGGAACTATAAGTAAAGGTGGAGATGTTACATATCAAAGTAAAGCTGATATAGAAGCTATGGTTGACACGATGACTGATGAAGAAATTAGAACTGCTCAGTTTGAAATTAAAAATGACCCAGAACTTTCTAATAAAATTACATTAAGAAAACAAGCTGCACAATTTGATTTAGATATTCCTAATTACATACAAGGCGAGGATCGAGCTAAATTAATTGCTTTAGAACAAGAGTCTGCTAATATGCAAGACCCTAAAATGAAAGTAAATAAAAAAAGAAAAGCGGACATAGATACACAAATCGATAAAATTTTAGATAAGTATGAAGGTGTAATTTCTGGGTCTGTGGAAGTTGCTGATGCAAAGGGTAATACTACCACTAACACAGTGAGTATTACCAAAGATTTTGCAATTGAAGCTTTAGAAAACGAAGGTATTACTGATGCTTCAGTTGAACAAATAGAAGCCAAACAAAAAGAATTATTTGAACAAGCTAAAAAAGATGCAGCCGCAGACCTAAAAGCAAGACAAGAAAAAAGTTCACAAGAAGGTGTGGAAAATCCTACCCAAGAACCCATAAAAGAAAATACAGATGCCATTCAAGAGCCAAGCACAACGCAGGTGGATGCACAAGAATCTACCCAAGATAGCCAAACGGTGGGAGAAGGAGACACCACTGCCAACGTCTCTACCGAATCGACTGAAGTCGAAAGCAGCTCCACCCCGCAGGCGCAGACCGAAACGGAAGTAAATGATGCAATCGAATCAAAAGATCCTGTAAAACTAAAAGATGTTAGAAATAAATTAATAGAAGAAAAACAGGAGGGTAGTGATTCATTTAACAATGTAATGAATACTATAAAAGAAGTTGCGGCTGAAGAAAATGTTTCAGTTGACGAGTTCTTACAAGCTGAACAGCAAGTAACAGCTGACCCTCAGCGTGTTAAAAATATAGCTCAAGATATAAAGAAAAAAATCCTTGGACGTAGACCTAAATCTATTAATCCTGCTTTTATAGTTAAGCAAGTAACTGAGTATTTAGGAGGTACTAAATTAGCTCAACAACTAAATCAAGTAGAATATGATGCTTTAGTTCGTGAAGTAAGTGAAGACCTTGGTATTCAACCACCATCAAGAGCATCAATAACTAAAGGTTTTAAACTTGCTGAGCAGAATAATAGAATGTTAGGCACTATAAACGAAGGTCAAAATAAAACTGTACCTCAAAAAAGAGTAGTTGTAAATGAAAGGACAGCACTTAAAGATCAAATTATAATGCAAGCTAAAGCTGCAAAGAAAGCAGTAAAATCTTATCAGAGTTTCTTAAAAAATATTGCTGCGGAAATAAAGTCTTTAAAAAAAGGCGGTAAGCTTTCTACTACTCAAAGTTCTACATTAACAGAAAGATTAGCGAAGGTAAAACCTTTTGTTAAAGAATCAGTGGATAGTTATTTGGCTTTTGTAGATAAAGTCATGACTGACGCTGACTTTGTGGCTAAAATTACAAGAGCTAAAAAATTAAAAACTCAAGCTAAGAAAAACATTAAAAGCAAAATTGGGCCTGTTTCAAATGATTTGAAAGTAGCTTTAAACGAAGTACTTGGTTTTAATCCATCAATAATACCAGATGCACAACTGGATTCTTATCTTCAATTAATGGAAGAGTTTGGGTCAACACGTGCAGTTTTAGATTTAAAACAAAAGTCTGAGACAATGCAACAAGCCTTAGAGATTATTAACGCTGTAGAAGCTGAGGTTGATGTAGATGAAAACTTATCTATTGATAAAAAACCAACGCCAAAGGGTTACAATGTCGAAGAAGGAGTGGCTGGTGTTAAGTCGGTGAAAATATCTGAGAAACAACTTTCAGAAATAAGCGATCCAAGAGCAAGAGAAATAGCAAGGACACTTTCTGAACTAAATAACAAAGAAATTAAAGCTTTAGGAAGAGAAAAGAAAGATGGTACTATGGATTATTCTGCTATCGAAACTTTGAAGAAAGTAAAAGAAAACATTCAAAACGGTTATGTTCCTGCAGCAGCGATGAAGCTGGTTAACAAAGTAGATATTAATAACAGAAAGATTAAAGTAGAGCCAGTAATTGCAAAAGTCAAGACAGAAAGCATATATCGTAACGTTAAAAGTGCTTATCAAAAACTTAAGTCACTGAGAACTGACAAATCATTTATATTAGAAAGAGTAAGGTCTGGGCCTTTATTTAATATTGATGATATATTTGGAAACTTTAACAGTAAAACTATTTACAATAATACATTTGGTAGGCTTGGTAAAGCTTTTGAAACTTACAAGTCTGAAACTAAAAAAGAAGTAGCTAAAGTAGAAGCTGCCGATAAAATATTAGAGTTTGATGGAGTTAATAAAGTAAGAAAAAAAACTCGTATGGGTAGATCTCAAAATGCAATTGTAAAATCTAAGTATAAAATTAGAATGTTACAGTTACAAAGAGAGTTCTTATCTAACTTTAAAAATAATAAACCAAATAAAAAAACTCCTTCTGCTTTAGAGTTTGTAGATGCTACTTTGAAAGAAATAAAAAACGAAGGAATACTTTCAGAAAAAGACGGAAAAATACTTTCAGAATTAAAAGAAAAATTTTTAGATGGAGATCAATTAAGTTTAGAGAAGTTAGAAAAATCTTTAACTCCAGCAGAAAAGAAAGCTTTAGCTTTATATGATGAAGTTAATAATGGATTAGCTCAAAAAGCTGTGTTTGTTTCAACAATGCATGGTAATCAAGTTGATTTAATTAATAATTACAATCATCACTCTGTTATAAATACAGACGGAGATGCTACAACAGATGTAGCTAACAGGGCAAAAGATTATGTTAAAACAATTGATGGTACTACAAAGTCTAAGACTATAATTGAAAGAACAGATGGCCCAAAAGCTATAAGTTTCGATCCTTCGTATTCTGCTATTCGTGGTGTTCAACAAATTAACATGGATTACTATATGACACAAGACTTAAAGCAAGTAGGTGGTTTAGTAAATAAAATAAAAACTGATTTAGAAAACAATCCTAATGCATCTCGGTCTTCCGTTATGGCTGCTAACGCTTTGACACGATCTATAAATGAAGTAGTTGAAAATGTGTTTATGCAATCTTATTCAGATGCGACTATTTCAGACAAAGCTTTACAAGAAGTAAAAAGAATAGGTTATCAGTCAGCATTAGCCTCACTTCCAAGAGCTGCCGCTGAATTGGTAGGTAACTTTGGAATGATGTTGTCTAACCCAGCTAAAGCTACAAGGGCTATGAAATCATTTGGAACATTCACATCAAACCCTTACAACACCGAAACAATGTTTGAAGCTTTGACAGCTTTAAATTCAGGAGTTACAAGTAAGTTAGTAGATTCAGATGCTTTAACTTCAAAGTATTCTGATATGTCAGATTTTGTACAACCAAGCAGATCTTCTGGGCAAGCAGTCAGTCAAATATCAAATGTTATGGGTGCTATTATGAGGTTTAGTGGTATCAAACAAACTTACACTGCAGTGAATGAAATAGGTAATAAAGTATTGTCATATCCAGATCAAGTTCTTTCAAGACCAATGTGGTTTGGAGCTTTTGCAGATTCTTTTGCCGAAACTACAGGTATTAAATTAACAGCTAAAGATTTTAAACAAATTGCTGATGGAACATCAAAATATTTAGGTTTGGATTTTAAAGAAGCAAGGGAAGCAGCGACAGAAAAAGCAGATGGTAGCGTTGTAGTTATGGCTACTTCTTCAAATCCCTTTGATGGTATCCTTAAAAATACTCCAAAAGTAAATGACTCAGGCTTAATGCAAATGTACAAATTGGCTAATTCTTATATGCAAAGATTTACTTTATTTGAATATGGTACTGCAAGACATGCAATCCATGCTTTACATACAAAAGGAGATTTAAGTAAACCTGAAGCTTTAGGTTTATTAGCAGGAGTTACATTTAGAATGTCTTCTTATATGGTTATGTATTCAATGCTAACAAGTCTAATGGATGATGAGTTGTTTGATGTAAAAGATGATAAAAGAGAAGATGATGACCTTGAAGATATGATGGTAAGACAACTTGTAGGATCATCTCTTGGTCTTATAACAGGAGGTACACTTGGTAACTTTGCTAAAATACCTATAAACTATATGCTTGAATATGGCATAAACGAGCCTTTGATGAGTGACTTTAGAAAGGGTGAATATGACCCGTTTGTACACAGTATGGTGTTTAGCCAAATAAATCAAGATGATTTGATGAGTGGTGATATTTTAAAAACAGGAGCAAAAATATTTGCTGGGCCTTACGGGCCTCTTCTTAAAACATTAATGAGAGCAGGTGTAGTAGGATCAAGATTAAGTAGTGATACTGCTAAGCCTGAAACGATAGCTAAATACGAAAAAGAATTAGAAGAAAGATTAGCTGTTGAAGCGTTAGGTAATTTAGGGTTACTTCCTTTTTATAAGGATATAAGAAGAATTATTCTTAAAGATATGTTTGGTAAACGTCCTCAAACTGCTAAGCAAAAAAGAGCTGTTGAAGAGTATATGAAAAACAATTCAAGAAGAAGAAAGCCTGAAGGAAGAAAAAAACCTAAAAAAGTAGAAAGTAGTAGAAGAAGTAGTAGTAGAAGAAATAGTAGTAGTAGAAGAAGAAGAAATTAAAATATGAGAGATATGTATAATTACCAAAAAAAAATAGTTTTAAATATATTTAAACACCCTTTCAAAACAGTTATAACATTTTTGTTAATGTGTATGTTTTGGTTAATAATTTTAGGCAGTTGTTCTGTCACTCATGAGCCTTTTCATTTTAAAAAAGTAATAGGCATCACACATTCAGGTGATACTGTTCTTATAGATGTAAATTCATTAAGACCAAAAGTATATAACACTTACCAATATAATAATACTATTCCTTATTATAACACTATGCCTTACGCTCCCCAGGTAATTATTAGACCTGTAGTTCGTCCAAAACCAAGACCAACTATAGTAACGCCAAATGGTCAGAAGCCTACAATAGTTAAACCTCCAAAAATAAAAGATGATTAATTCACAAAGAGAATGGGATTTTATGGATAACAATTACAACCAACACTCGAGTATGGTTCAAAGTTATGAGTTGTTAACTGGTAAAATATCTTTTGAAGAGCTTCTTGAAAGAGACTATAAAGTAGAGGTGGTTTTTAACCCTACAAAACCAGTTGTAGTCATGCAAGATGATGTATATGATTTATTAATGGAATACTTTGTTGGTATAGAAGAATATAATATTGCTGCTGAGCTTAGAGATCAGAAGAAATTAAATTCTTACTATAGTTTTTCCTCTCGGCCTCTAACTTATAATAGTGAAACGAAGCAAGACCGTTGAGGTGTGAGTCTGTAGGGAAAAAATATTTCCACCCTTTTGACATACCATTTGGTATATAGTAAAAAAATGCAGCTCCTATTTTATCAGTAGTCTTTCTGTAATACACACAAGCTGTATGGTCAGACATTGGTATTATTTCGTCTACTTTAAAGTCTTCATTATTAAAGTTTTGTTCTCTATCTTTTCGAGAAAATCTTTTTGCTACTACCTCTGCTTGAGCTTTTAGTTCAAGAGCTATCTTTTTGTTCATAATTGTTGTTGAAGTTGTTGTATCTGTTTTATTACCTTTGGAGTAGGAGAGCTTAAATTTTTAAGCAGTAATATTTTTTGTAAAATATCTTTTTTCTCCTGTGTTGTTTTGTTTTGTTTCATGAGGTTAATCCTACTACTACCAATATAAAAAGCATTGCAAGGTAAGATATTAATAGAACAGCAGATGATTCGCTGTAACTTTTATCTGTTCTTCCTTGTCTACCTCTATATTGTCTAAATTTTTTCATAGATTCATAAGTGAATTTATTGCAGTGTGACCTCCTATAACTACTCCGCAACCTATGGCTTGTTTTTTAAAGTTGCGTGCATATGCTGCCGCATAACTTTTAGAGTCAACCCCACAACCTACTTGCATTCCAAACACTCTAAATTTCTTTCCAACAAACCACATAGTGTAGGCTTCTGTATGTGTGTGTCCACAAACACTGGACATCATATTGTTCTTAGCTTTAGTTTTAGCTTGACCGCCTTCGCCATGTTCATACAACACATTATCATACACTATAGTCTCTACCCAGTTCCATTTAGGAGTGCCTAAGACATCGTTATAGGACTTTATCCACGCAGAGGGTACTCCACCAGTCATTGCTTTACGAGAGGCCATACGATCGTGATTTCCGATCAAAACATCTGCTATTGGAAATGCATGATACCAATCTTTTATAAACTTTTTAGCCATTTTCAATTCAGAGCCTGGAGAAAGTCCGTCAGGATCTGGCTCATGATAAGAAAACGCATGGTTGTCTAAAATATCTCCTATAAATATAACTTGATTACAATTATAGTTTGCGTAAGTTTGTTTACAGTGTTCTAAATATTCTGGTAAAACAAATGGTGCGTGTAGGTCTCCTATAATTAATATTCTTCTTTCTTTCTTGTTAAGGTTTTCAAAAGCCTGTCGTTTATTTCCTTTTAACCTTGGTCGTATTTCATTGCTGTCACTAAATGTCATCGCTTAAAGATTGAATTAATTCTTCCATAAGATTAACAATATATTTTGCTTTCTCTTTGGCCGATTGATTATCACGCTCCATTAAGTCTTCGTATAAATCATCTGTAAGGTCGTGAAGATTATTAGACACATAATTTATATGGCTAATGACCTCTACATCATTACGAGATATTCCTGACATACTAATCCATGTTTTTTAGCAACAACTCTCCTAATTTAGAATTAATAGTTTTTATTGCTTTGTATATAGTTCGTGAATTTGATTTTGCTTTACGTCTTTCTGAAGTACTTGACTCTTTTCCAAGATTACAATACATTACACAATCAATATGAAATAACGTATCAATTTTTCGTGTATCTGACCAAGAAGAAAAACTTATTATTTTCTCTACATCTGATGTATTGTATTTACATTCCTCGTAGGCTTTCATTATAGTTAGATTTTGTACAATGTACTAAAAATAATTTAAACATCAAAATTTATTCCCACATACCTGATTCGTGATCAGCTATTCTTTCACTTAAATTTAACTTCACATATAATTCCTCTAAATGTGTTAACTTGCTTTCAGGTGTTACAATATTGTTTTTATATTTCAATCTTTTTTCAGCTCCATTATCGGTAAATAAAAAGTATATATTAGAATCTATTAAACTCGGAGCTAAACACATATCATAATAAGTAACTAAATCTATATGGTATTTTTGTATACATTGAGTAACATAACCAATATTACTGTCTGTAAGCAATGCTATATCTTCATATGATTGACTAATATCTTTTATATAGTGCGTTATTATATCTTGTTTTTTAGATGCTTGTCTCATTTCCTTTTACAAATAAATTTAAATTAATTAAGTCTAAAAATTCGTCCATCTCAATAATAGAAAGATCAGTTAAAGTAGGGACATCTCCAGAAGCATGCATAATTTCAAAAATAAACGGAACTTCTTCTTCAAAATAATTAATTACTCCTGTAAATATATAAGTATGGTAATCGTTTTGTTTAACATTAGGCATATTATTTTCTATAAATACAGCTATTCTGTAAGCTTTGCCTGCTGGCATACTTTCCAAAGCTGACGCATAACCGTCTTCAATATCATATGTCATATCCTTTAAATACTTCAACCTTGACTCCATGTTTTTTTAATTCATCTATTCTATATTCTTGTAGCTTTGATAGTTTACCATTAGGTTTTTTTACCTCTATAAACTCTACATTACAATTTTTAGGTATAGCTATTAAATCAGGTATACCATTTTTATTAGTAAGTGTTAATTTAATTACATAATAACCTAAAGACTCTAACTCTTTAATCTTTTTTGCTTGTATTTGTTGCTCTGTCATTTCTGTAATCTAATACAAATCCAATTGCCACTACTAAATTCATTCCTATTGACGAAAGAAGTTCAATTAAGTCATGAAAATTATGAATAGATAAATGAATATGTCCTACTACCCAAAAAGGTATTGCTAAATTTTGACTAATCCAAATTAATAAAAATTTAATTAACCTCATATCACAAATTTAATGAATCTCGTTTAAAATGATTCAAGGTGTAGTCTTTTTTATTTAAAACCGCTTCGTATATATCTGATTCAATACCTCCCTTTGAAAAAATCCAATAGATTTTATTATAAAGTCTTTCCTTAGTAGTCATACGGTCTCTGCTTTGCCAATAGCTGGTTGCACTGAAGTCTATGTTGTAATATATTAAAGCTTCAGCTTGACGTAATGATATACCTTCTCTCCCACTAACAATTTGCAAAGCTATGGTTTTATTAGTTGAGTTAAAAGTCTCAAGATCAATACATAGGTCATCTTTATACACCTCTTTTAGTGCATTCAACTCTTCTTTGAACTTATAAAATATACCTACTTTTTTATTACCAAATTTTTTATGAATAAAATTAGCTTTACTGTAATCTACAACTTGAGACTTGCCTGATTCAAACTTTATAGTACCAGAACACAATTGATGTGTTTTTGTCATAAGCTTGACAGGAGTATCAGCTAATACAACTTCTTCAGAACCCTTGAGTATTCTATCTTTACTTAAAGTTTTAATCATTTCTTTTGTTGAGTCTTCTAAATTAACCAACAAAACTTCCTCGTTAGTATTGACTACAAACCCTGCTTCTTTTTGAGTAAACGATATTGTATATGGTTTCATTTCTATTAAAATAGATTCTCTACCTCTTGAGTAATCATTCATAAACAAACCATTTATTCTGCGTTGTTTAACATCTACATGATGTTTACAAAACTGATAAAAGTTTTTATAATCTGAGAAAGGGTTACCAGGAATAGAACAAACCTGATGATACATTTGAGAATAAGACTCTGGTGTTGGAGTACCTGAAAGCAATATAACTTTAGGGTCATGAATTAAAATCAAACTCTGTATTTGGAGACAACGTTTGTTTTTTTTGGGGTATGCTCCAATAGAGTGTGCTTCATCTAATATTAAAACATCAAAGTGTTGGTCTGTAGATATTTTATGTAAGCTCTCATAATTAATTACAGTAATTTTATAGTCAGGTTTTAAGGTTTTAAAATCATCTTCAATACTGCTAATAGCTTTTTTCTTTGTGATGAATAAAACATTATTAGATTTAATTTTACTGCAGATCCCTAAACTTGTAAAAGTTTTACCTGTTCTAACTTCCATAGCTAAGTATAACAAGTTATGGTTTTCTAATATTTTAGAACCCTGTCTAACAATCCTTTTCTGATAATCTCTAAATTTAAACTTCAAAATAAATCTCCTTGTTTTTCTAATTCATGTTTGTGTCTAAACCTTATCCACCTCATAGAGGCCTCTCTGCCCTCTTCTGGTGAACAATCATACTTAAACTGACTAAATGCTATCAACCATTTATTAAACCGAGTACGGCTCACTGTCATTTTTGATTTAGGCGCAAAATCTGGGTAGTCTTCAACAAAATCTAAATACAAATCTGACTTGTTTCTTTTACCGCCCACTCTTAATTTATCATGCATAACATCACCTAATACGCCACACCATTCAATAAACTCATGGCATGTTTCAGCAGATAACTTACGAATTTTAAGGTTTACAAATGTACTTTTTATCAATCCTTTTTCCAAATATAACTGAAGACATTGAATCATGTAGTTGTCAAACTGACACCACTCTTCATCATTCCAATCACCAAACATCATTTTACCAAACTCTTCTAAAGGTGTGTAATCTTTGTTATAATGATGTGCTAATTCTAATTCCCACTTTCGTCTTTCAAACGAAGTCCCCTTGCCCTTGATGGCATAGTTAGTAGTTATGGCAATTTTAGGGGACTTGCTGAAAGGTATTTTAATAGCATCTTTATTTTTCTTTTCAAGAGTTAATCCTTCTGTTACAACAGAAAACAATCTTTCAAAGTCAAAGTGTTTACGTACATCATCAAAAGTTAATACCTGTGTGTCTGCTGAAACAAGTTGATATGCAAAGCTTTTCTCAAAATTAAAAGACTTACCATCTATGACTACAACCTTTTTCATTTGGCTTAGTCCATTAATCCATAATCCTTTACCACTACCACCTTCAGGATTGTCAGATATGACTTCATCATTGAGTATTATAGCAGGACAATAGGCTAAGTTTTTCCAGCCATGTAACATATATCCTATGGTGCTTTTCATAGACAAAGTTCTTTCTTCATTGCCACCGCATATGTTACTTATAAAGTTTTGATAGTCACAATGAACACTATCACAAAATGCAAAATCTCTATCTATAACGTGGTCTTTCCATACATAACCACCTAAGTCAAGGTAGTCAATCATAGTTACACTGTCTTCCTTTATTTTGACAGCTCCATTACGATAATATAAGTATGATGTGTCTTTACTGTCTTCAATAAAATAAACCTCTATTGAGTTTAACAAGGTTAAAAACTCTTCTCTAAAGTACCTGGTATGTTCTGCAAAGTAATTATAAACAGTATAATCATCAACCTCTAACAAATAATCTAATATAAAATCTTTAATTTCTTTCTCTGCCGTATGGTCAATCAAATTATTTGTTACTCTTACAAATACATAATTCTTACTACCTTCTGGGTTAAACTTATAAAAACCATTCTCCTCTAAAAAATGCTTGAATAAAATGTGTACTATTTTTATAACACCTTTTTCATTCTTTGTCCAAAACTTGTGGTTAGATTGTTCTTCTTCTAATCTGTTTACAACATTTTCGACAATAATAGGGTCAACTGCATCGAGCTGAGTCTTAATTTCTTTTTTTGATACACCACGCTTTAATTTTACTTTAATCATGCTGACTTTTTCTTCGTCCTCATAATACTTTGTACCAAAGTTTTGTTTATTGTTATAAGCAGATACTATAGTCCTTTTAATTTCATCTTTTTTAAATGAAGCAGTTTCAAAGCTTGACATAATATACTCAGCCAAAGTTTGATTTACTCCAAAATCATTAAAAGCAGAGGCCAATACATAAATGTTATTGTTCCTTGCTCCTTCCATCATAGGATATTTTTTTTGCCACCACTTTACTAAAATTTCTACGATTTTATTCTCGTCAGTGACAGGTATTGTCTGTATATCTACGTGCTTTACAACTTCAGTGTACTCTTTGTCTTCTAATTTATCCCAAACACTTGCGTTTTCATTGAAATAGATTAAAGGATCATAACTTTCATAGCAAACACGTGATACATTTTTACAAGAGATGTCAAAATATTGTGAAGAAAAATGTTTTTCTAACCCAAGAAAATAATTCTTATGGTTTTCTGGTATTGGTGGTATTTTAACAACTGCTTTTAATCCGTTTCCACTTGGAGATATAAATACTGAGTACACATATTTATTCTTTGCAAGTTTTTCTTTTTCTTGAAGTAATTCTCTGTTGTTTGGGTAGCCATCGAAATCTAAACAAATTAATCCACTGTGTTGACTTAATGATTTATCATTTCTTTTTGTGAACTTACCACTGAAACATACAGCTGGTAGCTGTTGTTTTAAATTATTTATTTTTTCTTTATCTTTTTCAGAACGTATTCTTTTTATAATATCTTTTGAAGCACCGTCTCTTATCCTATCAAGAATAATATTAACGTCTCTGTAAAAAGGTTGAGAAGTTTCTTTTATATCTTTAAATATAGTTATTTCCATTTAATTATAGTTTATTTTACTTCTTTAATGACAGAAATGACAGAAATAAATAGATAATTATATATAAAAAATATATATAGTATTGTATTTCCCTTGTTCCCTAAATTAGTTGTTCTGTTTGTCATTTGAGTCATAAAAAAGAGGTAGGTAAGAGCAATCAAACATTCTACCTCTTAATTACAACACTTGATTTAATTAAAATGGCAAATCGCCATCATCTTGTGCTACAGGGTTAGCTACTTGTTTTTCATTTTGTTTCGGCTCTGGCTTCCACGTGTTAATAGAAACTGAATGTGTTTTACCATACTCATCTGTTTCTCTTTTACGATTAATCTTAAGCTTTGCATACCACTTACCATTGTATTCAAAGCGATGCTCTGCTGGTAAGTCTGATAAACAAACTGAAACTTCGATTAGATCCCCGTCAAACTTTTCTACGCCACTTCCGACATAGATAGGTTTTTGATTCTGATTGTTACTCATTATCTTTAATTTTAATGTTATGCTCCAAGAAATTAATTGTAGCACTAATAAGATTGTCCTTATCATTTCTACTCATGCAAGTATTTGGAACTTCTACTTGTATACTTTTATTATAACCTTTCTCTATATATGAAGCTATCAATGTCATCATCTGCTTCATCACTAAAAAACTTTTTATAAACTTTAATTGCATTTTCTACTTTTTGCTGACCGCTATCAATAAACTCTTCAGAGCAATCAGCGATTTTTACTTCTAATGTTGTTTTGTCAATAACAATAAACCTCATGGGCTTGTTAAATAACGTTTGGTATATGTATGCTTGAGCATCATAACAATACTCCTTGCATGACCAACGAAATTTATGAACGTTTCCTGAAGTTTTTAAATCATATACATAATCCTCGCCCAGAATATCACATTTACCTTTCCAATCTAACCCACCAATAGTTGTTATGTTTGGAACTTCAAACTTATTCTTAGAGTCATATATCATCTTATATAATTCAAAGTTAGATGTCATTTTATCTGCCCATCTATTAATCTTTTCGACCTCATGCGACAATAAAATATCGTACTGATGTAAGTTGTTCTCAGCTTTGTATCCATTAAACTCTTTGTTGTTTCTGGTTTTACAGTCAAGTACATGATAGTCTTTAAGTTTTTCTGGCTCAAGCATTAATGTATGAAAGTATCCCCCTTGTATTAACGGAAGAGTTTTTTCAAACTGACCATATCGTGTAGGCTCATATAATAAACTACGAACATTTGAAGCGGATAAATACTTTCTTCCAAACTCTCCGTAATAATGTTTATCGTTTTGTAGTTTTTTTAGTACGCTTTGCTTTTCCATTTAATTTAATTTTGATTTCATTTTCTACATCTTCTGTAATAATATACTCTTTACTAATATTATTTATAATCCAAGTTAAACCTTTGGCTTTCCACTTGACTACATATTCCATCATATCGTCCCACTTTTCGGGGTCATTAATTAATATGGTATATTTATCATCTTTCTTCTTTTTAGCATTTGAGGTAGGTGGTGCATCTGGAGTTCCCCAACACTTAGTTGTGTCTTCATCAATCCATAAAGACAATGCAAGTCCATGAAGAGCAATAGCTTTAGCAGTTGATCTTTGTATAGCAGTGTTAACTTGAAATGAAGTTATTTTTACCAAAGGAATTGAGCGGTTTGAATTGTCAGTAATCGGTAGGTAATCAATATGTTCTAAGCCATTGATTATAATTCCAACTTTTACATTAGCAAACTTGCCATCAGTAAAATATGGAACTCCCTCTGGATTCTCATATACTTTACGCTGAGCATCTGGATAGTTTTGTTTTAAGATGTGCCATGCCCACGCCCAAGATAAATATGAAAATCTACCTTTCTTTTGGGTCTTGTCTGTAACTTCAAGCTTACCTAAAGTTTCATAAATTGTGTTCTGTTTCATTTATTTAATTTTAATTTAATTCTTGTTTAATGATGAAGTATTTTTTTAAAAGGTTCTCTCTTCTGGTCTTCATGTTTTGAATATGCTTATCATTCTTTCGGGTGTTCATCTCTTCCTTTATTCTTTCTTCTACAAGGCTTAATTTATGTAGACAATTATTTAAAGCAATATGTTTTGAGCCTTTAATCCAGCCATGCTCAGCAAAAAACCCATACTCTTCACTGTTACATTCTAAATAATACATACCGCCTTTGCCCATGTTTAGAATCTCTGTCTTATCTTCAAATTTTTGAATCTTGACTCCTCTTCCTATAACCGCTAAGCCTTTTGTAAGGATAGTTGTTATAGACTTTTGATCTTCCAAAGCTTGTTTTAATATATCCTCAATATCATGATACTTTTGCATTAGTTTGTCGAATTTGGTTTACAATATCCTGATAGTCAGGGTCATTGTCAATTAAACTTTTAGCTCTATTGTATCCATGAATAATAGTACTGTGCTTTACAGGACACTCATTCTCTTCCATAAATCTTTGAATGTAACTAATTCTGATAGGTCTTTCCATACAAATAAAGTAAAGCATTTGTCTTGCATCAACAATATCTCTTCTTCTATCTCCAGAAAACATTTGGTCAAGTGTGATATGAAATTGCGTAGCAACCGCATCAGCGTACATATCGAATATATTTTTTTTCATGTTTTTTAATTTGATTAAATGTTAATGTTTTGTACAAAATTAGTTTATATATTTAACATAACAAAATTTATTCCCCTCTATCTCTTGCATACTCAAGAGCTTCATCGTATAAGCCACTTCCGTCTAAATAATCCCAGAAAAAATCTGTAATATCCATGCCGTTGTATTCTATATCTGTAACTTCAAAGTCTTCTTCTGGAGGATTAAAATAGTCTCCGTCATCAGAATAATAAGTGTACGTTATAGCTATTGTATAATGGTCTTGTTCTTTTGTATAAGTTCCTTTATAATTCCGTTTCATAATGATACTCTTCTTTAATTCGTAGATAATATTGTTTCATGTTTTCGAGATTAGATGCTATTTCAGAATCTGTCTGCATAGCTAAATCCCATACATCTTCAGGGGTTTCAAATTCATCTCCGCCATGTCTTTTAATTATAAGAATCATTTGATACCTATTGTAAGGAGTTTTTAATTCACTATCGATCTCGTTGATAATTGAATTGACATAATTTTTGTATTTCATATTACATTCTTAATTTTATTTGTGAATAAATTATATTAGCTAATCGTTCAGCGTCATGAATATCTAAGTCATGACCGAACTCATCATATACATATTGCATAATGTCAAAGTTGTCTATAAATGTATCAGCACAGTTTAATATTTTCTCCCTGATATTTTTTACCTCTTTGGTTTCTCCGTAGTGTGTATTTAATTTTACTATCATGTCTATTTAATTTTTATAATGGTCTCTATATAAATCGGCTCTGTATGATATTTCACTACCATTTATTAAAACATGAGTGTCATTGTTTACTTCTACATACACACTTGTTTTGTCGCTATCTGCCCATGCAACTATATCGTTCGCTTCAAACCATTTTAAAGCGTCTTTTGTTTCTTCTATAAATTGTTCCATATTCTATTTAATTTAAAGTTAAGTGTTCTTTTTCATCAGCATATTCACACGCTGAATTATAGATATTATTGTAATTGTCTTGTACTAAATCTACAAAGTCATTGTACCACAATAACATCATGTCTGATTTTTTAAGTTTTTCTTTTAAAGATTTTATTTCTTTACGTAGAGCTTCAACCTCATAAGTTTTTAATTCAATTACTGAATCATAAATGCTCTTATTATAATGTCTTGCCATAATTTATAGTGTTTCTATTTTGTATTGAAGATCATCTATCGCACTTAAAATATCTTGTATATCATCTAATAGTTCGATATTTGGTTTAATCAAATTCATCATTATTTTGTACGCATCATCTAATAGTTCGATTGATGCTTTTATACTTTGCTTTTTGTTAGGTCTTGCCATAATTTATAAGTCTTTATAGTTTAAATTAACTGTTTGTTTAGTAGAATCTTCCAAAAGCGAATCTATAAATTCCTTTATATGAGTTTTACTTGCGTAGCTATGCCATTTATTCATTTCGTACTCAAGGTCTTCTCTGTCAAGCATTCCATTATTAATTTCAAATTCAAAATTCATAGCAAGGTTATCTTGCCACGACATCAAATCATCATTATATCTATATTCATGACAGGTCATTTCTTTGTGGGATATTATTCCTGTTTTATCAAACTTAACTATACCTGCGAAGTCTTCTGTACACTCCTCGTAATCCATTTCAGCAGACAATCCATATAAAATACAAATCTGATTTATTAATTCAGTTGGTGGACTCCAAGCACTGTCTCCAGCTACTGTGAAAGTGTTTTTATCATCATCTGGATAGTCTCTTAAGTCAAATTCCCAAGAACGTGTACCATAGTAGTAGAAATCTTTATGTTTTTTTTCAAGCTCCTGTTTAGTAGCTCCAATCTTACCTTTGTTTAAAACATAATCTCCAAATTCAACAAACCAATTCGTTTTGTCATATTGTTTAAACTTGTTTCTTAATTTTTTAATCTGTGTAGCTTTGCCATTGAAAACTACGTAATTCCAACAATAATTTGCCATATTTTATTTTTTTAAGTTATATTATTTGTAAATGTACAAAACGTAAACTACTTATGCAAGTGTTTTAAACATTTTATTAACATTAATTGATATTATATTACTAAATGAGGGATAAAGAGACATTTCTATATCATCAGAAATACTCATTAATATATAATTGAACATATAATTTAACAGTATTTCATCTTCTTTTTTTACCGCCTCAATACCATTGTAAAAGCTCATAAATCCGTCATATGACTTAGAGCTTTCATTAACATAGTCAATGAACTCTTTTGAGTTTAGATACTCTGACTTTAATTTATTAAATTCTTTGTCCGAGATTTCAGCCTCAATTTTATCAGTTTCAAAATTGTAAAAGCGTGGACTATTTAATTTAATAAACTTTAAATTCAAATCAAGCTCATGATTTAATATGTCTATATACATTTTACAATACTGATTATGAACAGAGTTCCAATCAATTTTATCATATTCATCTGAATCATAGAATGAATCAAAATCTGTATCATCTTGAAACAAATTTCTTATTGCATCATCAATAATATTTTCATGTATGGAGTGATAAAACCCCCCAAATTCTAAGTTAAATTTTATCTTCTCCATTTTGATTTTTTGTGTTTTTTGTTAGACTTCCAATAATTATCTTTTGCCCATTTCTTTTTCATTTTAGAAGTTTTGCAACTTCTTGATGATGAACAACTCGTTAGCGTGGGCGTAGCTATTAGCATACACATCACAATAATAAATACTTTTTTCATTTTAAATTTATTTTAATTATACGACTCCCACAAATGTGGGACGCTTTGAGCTTAACGTCTATTTTTAATCGCTCAAACGATTTTTTGATTTAACTATATTATAAACTAATCCACCACTGAAATACATTAATGAGGCAATGAAAATTAGTAAAGGGATCAATGTTATTATATTTGTAACAGAGTGTATTTCTGTCTTTATAATATGAATCATTAGTTTTATGATTGCTGAATGAACAAACAACCAACATAATACTAATAAGATTTTTTGTAATGTTTTCATCTAATTAAGTTTTTAATTGTGTTTATATCTATTGTGCCATAGCTTTTATGGACTTTCATTAAATGTTTTTCCGCCTTTGCAAATGCTATATAATTAGGCGGATTGTTATATATTTTTATATATTTTCTAAGTTCTGTTAATTCTGTTTTCATCTGTTTTCGTATTCTTCAAAGTCTAAGCCTATACACTCACACAAAAACGCTTCTTCAAACCAAAATAAGTCGTTTATATCTGTCTCTGTTGGTTGCTTTTCGTGGTATAAATCCTCTAAACAAAACTCTATTTCTTTTAGTTCTGAGTATGTAAATTCATGTTGCTTTGCTCCACTCCAAAATTTGAAGCTTGTTAAATTTAAATCTTTTGTGTATTGCATAATATTATTTATTAAGGTTAGTTAATTTTATTATACCGTCCGCAATCTGTTGCTTTGTCTGGGCAGTTGTTAAGCCTAAAAAATTATTTCTATACTTTGAAGTAGTACGGCTATAATTCCAATAATTAGAATCTAATTGTGTTAATCCATGATAAGGAACAAAGGCAATCATACTTTCGTAGCTTTGAAAATATCTTCCTTTGTTGGTTCTGATTGAAAATTGATTAGCGATATTATTACCGCTATCGCTTATTAAATTACTTACTTTAATGTTCATGATATATTTATTTATTGTTATTAATATGTTCAAATATAGTTCATAACTATACATTACGCAAGTATATTCATATAAATATTTAGTTACATCAACTTAATATATTGTAACTCGCTGAGCTTGAGCAAGTTATAAATTTAATTTATAGTAATTCTAAATAAGAAACGTTTATATTTTAAAGACTCCGCCCAGCTTTAAACGTGGGAAGGGGTGCAAGTGCATTATTTATTTTCGTAATGCGGAGAGGCGGAGCGGAAGCGGAGACCCAAACAACAGCCGACCAGCTACGCAAAGCGGTAGCGGTTAAGCGGTGCGGTAGCGTGTGCGGTGCGGTGGTGGTGGTGCTACGTCAGACCCCCAGAAAAAAAGCTAAAAAGTTTGGAGCGGGTCGAATTTTTTTGTCAAAATTGTTTTTATTTTTTTCGTTTTCGATTGGGGGGTAGCAAGTGTATAGTATAGTATTACCCTCCACTTCCTGATATCTAATAATTTTTTATTATCTTTGTAAAATCAACTATTAAAAAGAAAAGTTATGAGTCACTTTAAAGGAATGACACCGAGACAAGAAGGTTATACAGTAAAGAACGGTAGGTTAATAAATTTAGCACCAGATGGAATGACAGGCATTGCAAGAGCCTCGTCAATGAAGCGAGCTGTAAAGAATGATCGTAAGGTAAACCAAATAGCAGAAGCTATTGAGATGGCTGAAAACAAAAAGAATTTTAGACAATTATATTTTTAAACTTGATTCCCATTGTTCTGTTTTGATTAAGTTTAGGAAGAGGTTTCGATAAGAGACCTCTTTTTTTTTTACATATATATTTTGATTTGTAAAGATTTTTTATATTTTTATACTAATATATTACTATTATTATCTTTTAATGACAGTTTTAATGACAATAATAAATATATAAATAACTAATAATAAGATAGTTATAAATAAAATGACAGAAATGACAGTTTTTAAGTAAAAAAATATAATATAAAAAATATATAAAAAGAAAAAAACTCTATAGCTCAAAAAGGGAGAGCAAAGTTGTCATTCCGTCATTATTGTTTTGCCACAGCAAATGCGGTTGCATCAAATAATTTTCGTATATTTGTAGTGAATCTAATTTAATTTTAAATCATATGTCAAAACAGGGCTACATTCCAAAAGATTTACATTTCGATAAATCAGGTAGAGATAAATTAATAAGCGGTATTTCTCAAATTTCAAAAGCAGTAAAGAGTACATTAGGCCCAAGAGGTAAGACAGTTGTTGTAGAGTCACCTGAACATATGCGAGGCATGACTGTGACAAAAGATGGCGTTACAGTAGCAGCATCAATCTTCTTAGATGATCCAGTAGAGAATCTTGCGATTCAGATAATGAAAGATGCGGCCGAGCGTACAGCTAATTCAGCTGGTGATGGAACGACTACAGCTATTGTTTTGGCAGAAGCTTTTGTAAAAGCAGGGAATGAGTACATTGACGATAGTCATAACACATCAATGGTTGTTAGACACACTAATGCTTTAGTAGAACAAGTTGTAAATAGGTTGGAGAAAAATTCCAAAAAGATAACGGACAATAGTTTGTTAGATGTTGCTAAGATATCGGCTAACAATGATTCGGTAATAGGGGAATTAATTTCGGAAGCCTACAACAAAGTTGGTCGTGATGGAATAGTGACTGTTGAGAAATCACAAAACCATAAGACTTACGCAGAGGTTACCAATGGTATAAAAATAGATAGGGGGTATACATCCAATTTATTTATAAATAATCAAAAGAAAGACGAGTGCGTATTAGAAGATGTAAAGATTTTAGTATGTGATCAAGAGATAAGTAATATTTTACAAATCGAATCGGTATTAAAACCGATTATACAAAATAACGAGAAGTTATTAATAATAGCAGACTGCGGTCAAAACGTGATAAACACTTTTGCAGCCAACGTAGTTAGAAACAATTTGAAGTTATGTAATATTGCACCGCCTTCGTTCGGTTACAAAAAGAATGAACTGATGCAAGATATAGCAGCAACTGTTGGAGCTAAATACTTTTCAGAGCAAACGGGAGATGACCTAAGCCTATTAAGAGCTGAGGATTTAGGTTTTGCTGATAAAATCATTATTGGCAAGACAACTTCCGTATTAATTAAAAATGCAGAACCGACTGAAGAACTTAAAAACCGCATAAGCGAGCTTAGAGTGCAGCAAGATAATACTACAGACCCAGTGTCTCGTAAATTTATTGACGAGCGTATAGCAAGCTTAGCTGGAGCTATAGGCTGTATTTACGTGGGCGGTAACTCAGACGTGGAGCAGAAAGAAAAATTTGACCGAGTCGATGACTCGGTGTGTGCTGTTCGATCAGCTTTAGAGGAAGGAATTGTAGCTGGTGGAGGTATAGCATTATACAATGCCAGTAAAAATATTTCAGGAAGTAGAACATGGAAAGGAGATGCAGACTATGAAGTAGCACTTAAGATAGTAAAAAAATCTCTTTGTCAACCTTTGATTCAAATCCTAAACAACGCAGGAATCAATGTGAACGACATAATAGGGAAGATAAACAACAAGAATACTAAGAACTATGGTTTTGATGCTAAGAACGAGAAGTTTGGTAACATGTTAACTATGGGAGTTATCGATCCACTTAAGGTTACAAAGAATGCATTATTAAATGCAAGTAGTGTTGCTACTACAATTCTATCAACTAATGCAATTGTAACTCACAAAAGAATAAATCAAATTTAATATTATGGCACATATAAACGCAATTGAAAATGAAATTTTTGAATCGTACAGAGTTGATCAAAGAGAATTGAAAGCTGATAAATTAGCAGATAAATTTGCCGCTAAATTATTTGAAGATGGAGATGTTACAGTAAGACAAGCAAACACTGTATATGTTAATGTCAAAAAAATATTAATGAAAACTTTAAAATGACATGCAACCAATAGGTAAATACATTGTAATTACAAAAACAGAAGAAGAAGTAAAAACAGAATCAGGTATATTATTATCATCTGAAGATGTAGCTTCTATGAGATATCAAAAAGCTAACGTAGTTAAACCAGGTACTTTAGTAGATACCATTAAAGAAAATGATAATATATACTATGATAAAGCTGCAGGTCACTCAATGTTGATTGATGATAAGCTTTATACTGTTATTAGTGAAAGAGACGTAGTTGTAGTTATTTAATTGTTTTCCCTTATTTCTTTATTTATTTTTAGCATATACTGTCTAAAAACTTTATCTCTAAACTTAACATCGTGTTTAAATACAGGATTGTTTACATAGTTTTCAGGAAACTCTTCACCATTTAACTTTCCATATACGTTATTTATTAAACGTTTAGCTTTATATGTCAATTCATACATAGCAGCCTCTTTACCTTTTTTCTTTCGCCATTGATGTATCCAACCTTGTTTTATTAAAGTGTAAAATTTATTCTTATTCCAACTCATTAGCTTTTGATATTCTTCAAACTTTGTTTTATTAAACAGATGTTCACTGTATAGAAACAACATCATTTCTAAATCTTCTGTACTAATATTATATTTTCTTTTTGCCCAGTATTTAATTACTCGCCAGTATTTAAGATAATCATTCGTAGGTTGTTTACGTGAAGTATTGCGAACTGAAACGCTCATAAAAAAGTAGATTTAATTTGTTATTTTTGTAAAGATACAAAAGTAATGCAATGAGGAAAGAGAACGTAAAAAAAATCATTATTCATTGTTCCGCAACAAGAGAAGGAGATGACTCCATCAATGCTGAGGTTATAGATCGGTGGCATAAAAAAAGAGGATGGAAAGGTATTGGATATCATTTTTTGGTTTTAATAGATGGTTCTATTGAAACTGGACGAATGATAGATAAGTGCGGTGCGCATACTAAGGGTTTGAACTGTAGTTCAATCTCAATTTGTTATGTTGGAGGAGTAGAATCTGAAAGAGATTCAAAAGGAAAGTATCCTGCAAAAGATACAAGAACACCAGAACAAAAAGAAACACTCTTAGAATTATTGCATGTATTACGTAAAATGTATCCAGAAGCAAAAATTCATTCTCATCGAGACTTTGCTGCTAAGGCATGTCCAAGTTTTGATGCAACAACAGAGTATTGTAATATATAACTAAAAAATAAAAATCATGCCAGATCCAGTAAAGAAACAGAATAGAAAGAGAAAACCTACACGTCCAAGAAGACCAGGAGGAGTTCCGCAAAAGAAAAAGATAAAAAAGGGTAAACCACTACCACCACCAAAACCTCAAAGAAGTACAGGAGGAGTTACGCAAAAAAATAAAAAAATTATAAAAACAGGCTCAAGAGTTGGAAAAATAATGAGAGCAGGATCTCAAATGTCTCAAGCTCAATTAAGACAAGCGGCATTAAATAAAGCTAAGAAAAAAGGTGTCAAGAAACCAATGAAGCCAAAGAAAAAATCAACTGGGATAAGAAAAAAAATGTATTAAGCTATGCCAGATCCAAAAAGAAAAAAAAATAATGGCGGTGTAAAAGCTGCCTTAAAAAAACGTAAAGTAACAAAAGCTAAAACAAGCTCTAAGCCTCAAAACAAACGACAACTTGCTTTAAAGAAACGAGCATATAAAAAGAAATAATTATGCCAGATCCAGTAACTAAAAGAGTTAAAGACTCATTAAAGAGAGTAAAGGTTAGAAAAAAAATTGTAAAAGATTCTGCAAGTAGAATGGCTATGGTCAATGTCTTGAAAAAAGAATTAGGCAAAGAAAATTACAATAAGATCAGAACTAAAGAAGTTAAGAATGTTAAGCTAACTAAAAAACAAAAGTCTTTTATTAGTCAGATAAATCGTTTGGCTAAAAAAGAACAAAGAAACCGAAGAAAAATTAACGACAATCCAAGAAAAAGATAAAAATTATGGCAGCATCAGGCCCAGGAGGTGGCAAGAAAAAAATGAACTCATCTAACAAACCAGTTAAGATGACTATGTTGGCTAAAAAATCTTTAGCTATTCAAAAAAAGAAATTAGCTAAATGTGCTGCTGCTTCAAAAAGCTCAGGTAAAAAATGTAGTCTTAAAAAAATGTCAAGACTTAAAAAGAATATAGCAGCTTTAAACTCTACAGGAAAAACAAAAGTAAGAAGAGTTGTAGATAAAGGTGTAAAGGTAGGTACAAAAGTAGCTAACTCTAAAACTGGTAAAGTGGTACAAGGAGCTGTTAAACTTGCAAAAAATATAAAAAACCTTGATGCTAAAGGCGCTGTTAATACAATCAAAAAAACAGCAAAAGATGTTAAGAACGCCAAATCAGTTATTAATTACAGTAAAATAATAAAAAAGAAAAAATAAAACAATTAACAATTAAAAATTAAAAATTATGCCAGATCCAAAGAGATTAAAAGTAAGACAGAGAGTTTGTAGTACAACAAAAAAAGGTAAAAGAACTTGTAAGTACGTTATGAGAAAAAGAACAGCTAAAGAACTCAAAGCGTATGACGCAATGAAAAAGTCAAATGCAACACGCAGGTCAGGTTTCGGAAAACTAAGTGATCTTGATAACACAAGTCCAGCACCTATAGAAAGATAAGTTATGGCAAAATGTGAATATAGATATGGTGGTAATATACATACAGCTGAAACAAAAAAGGCGTGTGCAAAACTAAAAGCGGGATATCAGAAATATTTGAAAGATAATGATATGGATAACAATGAATCACGCTTGAAAAGAAACAGAACTCTTGTAAGGGGAGATGATTTCCAAGAAACGAAAAAAAAGAAAAAAAAGAAAAAAAGCTCTATAATTTCTAATATAAAAAAAGTTGTAAAAAGGAAAATTGCAGCAAAGAAAAAAAGAAAGGAAAGTAAAACAACTTATAACCCTTACGATTAATGGCAGGGAGAACAAAAAAGAAAGGAAATAAAATTTGCCCTGCAGGCATTGCTTGGGCAAAAAGAACCTTTGATAAATATCCTTCGGCATACGCTAATATGGCTGCAAGTAAATATTGTAAAGACCCTAATTATGGAAAGAAAAAAAAGTAAAAAAAAGCCAGCAAAAAAAGGATCTACTATGCGTGTTAAAAGCACACTGAAAGAGTCTATTAAAGAAAAAGGCAAAAAAGGAAAGTACAAAAGTAAAATTGTAGAAAAATCTTTAAAGACAGGTAAGGATGAGATGTCTTCGACCAAAGAAACTATAAAAGAAAAAGGGGGAAAAGGCACATATAAATCCAAAACAAAATTTATTAAAAAAAATAAAGATGGATCTCATACAGTAACTAACATTAGAGAAAAAGGTGAAAAAGGAAGAAGCACTGTCAGAAAATTAAAAAATAATGTTATAGGAAGAATGAGAGCAAAATATATTAAGGGAAGAATGGTAAGAAGGTATAAAAGAAATTAATGGGTGAATTAAAGAAATGGCGTGATCAAAACTGGGTTCGTATCGGTACAGACGGTAAGATAAAAGGGCCTTGTGGAACTTCTAAAAACAAGAAGAATCCTGATCGCTGTTTACCTATGGCTAAAGCCAAAGCATTATCTCAAAGAAAACTTGCTGCTACAGCTCGAAAGAAAAAAAAAGCAGGTGCAAAAGGAAAACAATTTGTTAAAAACATAAAAGGAGTAAGATAAAATATTATAAAAAATCAAAATGGCAGTTAAAGATAAAAGAAGTAGATTACTTAGAAAGGCAGAAAGAAAAAAAAGACAAGCTCAAAAAAGAAGAGACAGAGGCTGGCCTCAAGCAGCAAGAAGAAGTGAGCTTGAAGCATATGAACTAAAAAGAAAAGCAAGAGATACTTGTGGAAGAGGTCGTAGATCTGTATATAATGCTGCAGGCAAAAAAGTAGGCTGTAGAGTTGTAAAAAAGAGAAATGCTTAAGTAATGCCAGATCCAAAAAAAAAAAATAAAACTGTAAAGTTTGGAAGAAAAAAACATCTTAGAAATCTTGAGCGAAATAAATCAGGAAGAAATTCTACTGTAGTAATGGCAACATATACAGGAGAAACAAAAAGAACAGGTGTAAGAACTTTAGGCGGAGGACGAGCAAAAGTAACAAAACATTATGCAGCTCCTACAATTACATTCAAAGGTAAGGAGAAGGCAAAAAAACAATCATTTAAACAAGCATTAGAGGCAGGTGAGGTTTATGAGTTTAGTTCAAAAAGAAAAGCGGCGAATTTTGCTTGTGGATCATGGAAAAAAGGTAAATCTAAAATGACAAGAAGACAACTAAAAGCTTGTAGAAAAAAAAATAAAGGTTAATGGCAAAACCAAGACAAGGAAAAGCAAAAGTTAAAATAACTGCTTCTGGGAAAAAAGTAAGTTATGGACAAGCAGGTAAAGCTAAAGGCGGTGGCCCAAGAGTAAGGCCAGGGACTTCCAAAGGCGATTCATATTGTGCCAGAAGCTATGGAATAAAAATGGGATTACCTATTGGTAAGAGAAATGATCCTAACACACCTAATAATCTTTCAAGAAAAAGATGGAAATGTGTTGGTAAAAAATCTAAAAAATAATATTATTATATTTGTATAAAATTAAAAACTATGAAACAAGGATACAACGCAAGACTTGATGAGTCTTTAGGTTCAAAAAACGGAAAGAAATCTCAATCTTATAAATCAAGAAGAGATGAAAGTAAAGGTATGTCTAAAAAAATGTATGGACACTCTTACGGTGGAGATCATTCTATGAGCTACGAGCATAAATGCATAAAAGACGGAAAAGTTCATGAGCATTTAGGAAAGATTATTAGAAGTTAATGAGCAAAAAAAAAGGATTCATACAAGATGTATTTGCTAAAGCCAAGAAAAAAGGTACATTAGGAAAATGTACTGGTAAAAAACTTGGAAGTAAAACATGTCCTAAAGGTTCAAAAGCATATAACTTTGCTATGAATCTTAAAAAAATGAGAAAGAAAAAATAAATTAAATTAAATATAATGGCGAAAAAGATTTCAAAAAAGAAAGTTGCTTCTCCAAAAAAAACTGTAACTAAAAGTAAAACAGTAAAAAAAGAAGTAAAAAAAACCCCTGAGGTAATAGTTGCAACTAATTCAACAGTTCAATTTGTTCCTCATGTAAAAAGAAAAACAATATACAACACCTAAAAAACTATGGGAAAATTATTTGTAAAATTAGGAATCTGGATGCAGAACGTATGGTGTAAGTTTCAATGTAAATGGAATTGGCTAATATCTAAATTAATATTTGAAGTAGACCAATGTCCAGTTTCACAATGCGTTTGTAAACCAAGTTCAAATCAAGGAATACCTGAAGTAAACATGCCTGACCCAGTAAACATGGGTGGCAGCGTTGAAGAAGACGAATATTATGAAAACAGTAAAGAATTAAATAAATGAAATCAAGAGGATTAGGTGATTCAATTCATAAAGTAACAAAAGCAACAGGGATACACTCTGCTGTTCAAAGAGTAGGAAAGATAATAGGAAAAGACTGTGGTTGTTCTGAAAGACGTGATAGTTTAAATCGAAAGTTTCCTTATAAGAGATAATTAGTAAAAGAGATTTTTAACCCTCAAAAACAAAAAAATGGCATACCCAAAAATTACCGTTAACACAGGATTATCATTAGAAGTGATAGCCAGTGACACACTACCAATACCATCACCAAGTTTACCAGTATTATCTGGAACAACTACAGCCGCTACTACAGATAAATTAGTAGATGTAGGAGCTGATTTTAGCAACGTTAATGTAGGTGATATAGTTTACAACACAACAGATAATACTTCAGCTTCAGTAGTAGCAATAGATAGTTCTACTATATTAGAAATAAGTGCTGATATATTTACTTCTCCAGAAGATTATAAAATATTTTTAGGCGGCCCTAATGGCTCTTCAAGAATAGATTCTTCTGAAGGATGTTTATTATATGTAGGAAGTAATGATGCAACTATGGATGTAGCAAAGTCTTATGTTGATGTTAAAGTAAAAACAATAGCTGGAAGTATAGTTACATTTAGTAATTTTCAAGTAGGTAAATATCTACCAGTTCAAGTAGTACAATTATACGCTACTGGTACTGATGCAGCCGCAGATAATAATTGTATAGCAATTTGGTAATATGGAAAGCACACAAAACAATTCTTGGTCAGACGAATTAGTAATAACCTACACATATGTGGAAAATAAATGAATAACTGGATGTCAGATATAAAATTATATGTTCTTAATGCAGGAACTCTTGCGTTATCATTCACAAACCTTGACATGATTTTAAAGTTATTATTATTAATAGTCAGTATAGGTTACACAATAAATAAATGGTGGTTACTTCAAAAAAAATACGATCAAGATAAATCAGATAAATGATCGTAAAAAATGCCAAAAAAAAAATTTAAAGACACTACCTTTGGAAAGATATTACTGGGAGCTGCTCATGTAATAAATCCTGCTTTAGGTAAATTACTTGAAGGAGTTATGTCTCCTAAAGAAGCTATACAAGCAATTTCAGAATCAAAAATATCTGTTGAAGATAAAATAAAACTTCAACAAATGATATATGATCATCAAAACACTGAATTAGAAGAGATCTCTAAAAGATGGTCATCTGATATGTCATCAGATAATAAGCTTTCTAAATCAATCAGACCGCTCTCTTTAGCCTTTGTTTTAATAAGTACAATCTTGCTTATCTTTATTGATTCAGGATTTATTAACTTTGCAGTAGATAGTGAATGGAAAGAACTTTTAAAAATGCTTCTTATTACTATTGTTGCAGCATACTTCGGAGGGCGTAGTTATGAAAAAGGGCAATCAATAAAAAAATAACAAATGGCAAGAATAGCAACGTACCCCAATGACGTAAATATAGTAGCAGCAGATAAGTGGATTGGTTCTGATTCTCAAAATAATTTTCAAACCAAAAACTTTACTGCAGGAGATGTTGCGAATTTTATAAATATAAAAGCTTCTCAAAGTCAATTATTAAGATACACATACCAAACAGAGGGTACATTAAAACCAGCAAGTATAAGTTTTGATCCATATGGTGCAGACGTAGTGCAGTTTAGCACAATCAATGCATTTGTATTAAGTAAGTTTGATGCTTATAGTAATGAGGCTACTCCTCCTATAGATGTATCAGGACTATATAATGCTCCATTCAAAACAAGTAATATACTTATGACTCAGTGTAACGACATGAGTCAATGGGCTATATTTCAATGGGATAATGAAGCAAAAGATCCATCTAATAATGACTTTTATGACATAACATTAACCTTTAAAAGCGGCAACGGTAGCTTAAAGAAGAACGAAGATTATTTTATATCTTTGTTGACGTATAATGCTACAGCTGCATCAGATAAAAATTTTGTATTTACACAAAGCACTGCTGCATCAATATGGGTGGTTACTCATAATTTAAATAAGTATCCATCAGTATCAGTAGTAGATTCGGCAAATACTACAGTATATGGTGAAGTAGTATATAATAGTTTAAACCAAGTAACAATAACATTTAAGTCTGCTTTTACAGGAAAAGCATTTTTTAACTAAGTAAACATAATAAAATGGCAATAAGATATTTAGCAAATATAGATTTAACTAACGGAGAATTACAAAACTTTAAAGTTCAAAATCTTTCGGCAGATCCTTCAGTAGTAGGTGAAGGACAAATGATATACCGTACAGACACCAACGAAATGAAATATTACGATGGTTCTGCTTGGCAAACTTTTGGTACAAGCGGTGGTTCGGTTACATCTGTAGCACAGAGTCATGGTGGTAATGCTTTTAGTGTATCTGGTTCTCCTATTACAGGAGCAGGAACTTTAGCTATAAGTGTTGTTGGTTCTTCTTCTCAATATATTGATGGAGCAGGAAATTTAACAACATTCCCAACAATACCTCAAGGAGACATAACAGCTATTGTAGCTGGTACAGGTATGACAGGTACAAATTTATCTGGCCCAATACCTACTTTAAATGTTATAGGTGGACTTGGTTTAACAGCTAACGCTGATGATATACAAGTTGATTATACAGGAGCTGATAACGTAATTTTAGCAGCACCAAGTACTGCAACTGGAACACTTTCTGGTTCAGACAGTATCCTTGTAAACAACAATTCAAATAACAATGTTGCAGATGCAACTATTAGTCTTTTACCTTTTGATAACTATTCTGGTTGGACATTAACTGCTGACTCTGGTACAAACCAAACTATAGCAAGTGGAAACACTGTAGATATTGCTGGTGGTACAGCATTAACTTCAGTAGTAAGTGCGACAGATACAGTTACATTAAACTTAGACGATACCGCAGTTACTGCAGGTTCATATACCTCAGCAGATATTACGGTTGATGCTCAAGGTAGAATTACGGCTGCTGCAAGTGGTGGATCAGGAACAATGACTTCTTGGACTCTTGCAGGATCAAGTGGTACTCCACAAACAATTACAAACGGCAACACTGCTTCTTTTTTACAAGGAACTGGTATAACGACAGCGGCTTCAGCTACTGACACTATAACAATAACAAACAGTAAACCATTTGATAATTTAACATTAGTAGCAACATCTGGAAGTAACTCAACAATTGTAAATCAAGGTACAATAACTATTGCTGCAGGTGCAAACATATCTACTACTAATAATGGTAGTGGCACAGTAACTGTGGCTTACACTGGTGGTACTGGTACAATGTCAAGTTGGACAGCACGTGCAGATAGTGGTTCAGACCAAACTGTAACAAATGGTGAAGTTGTAGATATTGCTGGCGGAACTGGTATTGCAACAAGTATTGCAGGAGCGCAAGTTATTACTGTTAATTTAGCTTTAGAAGAATTAGGAACATTAACAGGAATGGGAGCAGGAGATTTCTTGCCTTTTGTTACCTCTTTAAATTCAGAACAAAAAGTATTACTTTCAGATATTCATCTACAACAATTTGGTGATGCCGAAGGAGATGTAGATTTTGGAAACAATAAATTATTAGATGTTAAAACTGGTACTGCAGGTACAGATGGTGTTAACTTAGCACAGGTACAAGCAATAGCTGCTGGTGTTGGAATATTCCAAGGAGGATATAATGCAATAACAAATAGTCCAGCTTTAACTGGAGGAAGTAATGTAGCTTTAGATCAAGGAGATTACTATGCTGTAACAGATTCAAACAATACATCGTTCTTAGGAGTAGTTGTAGAAGTTGGAGATTTAATATTTGCAAATAATGCAATAGCAGCATCTTCAACGCCAAGTGCATCAGACTATACAGTAGTACAATCTGGACAAAGTATTGCTGCTGCAGGAGCTACAGATGGAGCAACAACAAAAGGTATTGCAGGATTTGATTCTGCATCGTTTACTGCAACTGGAAATGGTTGGGTACAATTAAAAGATAATGGCACAGGCGGTTCTTATGGATCAGCAACTGAAACTTCTACTATTGTATTTGATAAGTTTGGTGTTGCAACTTCAGCATCAGAACAATCAATTGCAATTCCAGCTTCTCAAGTAACTGATTTTTGTACAGCAGTTGAAACATGTGTAGGAAGTAATCTAACTTATGCTACTAACATTGGTAATGGTTCAGCTACAAGTTATGTAGTAACACACAATTTAAGCACAAGAGATGTTGTAGTACAATTATATGATAATAGTACATATGATACAGTATATGCCTCAGTTGTTAGAAATAGCACATCACAAGTAACAATATCAACAAACAGTCCTATAGCAACTAATGACGTAAGAGTATTGATTAGTAAGACTGTTTAATAACTTTAATTAAATAGCTTTATGGCAATTAGATTTTTAGAAAACCAGTCAATAGACGGCACATTAACCACAACAGGAGTAATAACAGCTCCAGGCGGTACATCTACTCAGTGGAACACAGGCTACGATAGAAGCATTGTCTCGTTTAGTGACTCTGGTAGTTCTACTATAACTCTTACACTAACAAGACAAGACGGCGTCACTTATACTACATCGTTTAGTAATCCACAAGGAGACATTACAAACGTAATTGCAGGTAATGGTTTATCTGGTGGTGGAAGTTCAGGAAGTGTTACTTTAAATGCTGATATAAATTACATTTCTTATAGTGGAAGTAGTAATTTTATAGTTGATGGTACACAAAACAATCAAGGAACTACTATACCGACAGGATCTCAAATTATATATGCAGATGCAAGCGGTACACAAATAGTAAGCAGAGGGTTTGTAAGTGATTTACCTTTTACAAACAATTCAGGTGATATTACGGCAGTAAATGCTGGTACTAATTTAACAGGAGGAGGTACTTCTGGCAGTGTTACTTTAAACATGGCAACTGGTGGAATTGGTGCTGGAACTTATGGATCAACAGGTAATTCTGTAAAAATAGACAACATTACAGTTGATGCTTATGGTAGAATTACTGCTATAACTACAGGTTCAACTGGAGACATAACAGGTGTTACTGCAGGTGATGGTTTATCAGGAGGCGGTACAAGTGGAGCGCCTACAATAAGCGTAGATTATTTAGGTAGTGATAATATTATATTAGATGCTCCAACTGAAGCTACTGGAACTTTATCTACATCAGATAGAATATTAGTTAGTAGCAACTCAACAAGTAATGTTTCTAAATCGACTATTAGCAATTTACCTTTTACTAATAATGCAGGTGATATAACAAATGTTTCTACAACATCTCCAATAACTGGGGGTGGATCAAGTGGATCGGTTACAATTGCACATGCTAATTCAGGTGTGACTGCAGGTTCATATACAAGAGCTACTGTAACAGTAAATGCTACAGGACACGTAACTTCTATATCAGCTAATAGTGATGCACAAGGTGTAACTTCTGTTGCAACTGGAAATGGAATATCTGGAGGTACAATAACTTCAACAGGTACTTTAACTGTAGGAGCTGGCGATGGATTATCACAATCATCTACAGGTTTATTAGTAGACAGTACAGTAGTAAGAACTTCAGGTGCGCAAACAATTGCAAATCTTAAAACATTTACAGAGCGAACTGATTTCACTAATGCAGCAGGTATAAAAACTAATCAAGTAACAACTTATGGTGGTCAACAACTTGTGCTTAATGCAGGTGAGTCATCATCATATGCAACAGGACAAACAGGTGAGTTAGTTTATCTAAACGCTGAGGCAGGAATAGAAATTAACTCTTCTCCTGATAATTGGAGTAGTGGATGGGCAGGAAGAAATAATGCATATATCAATAGAGCTGATGCCACGTCATACTTACCTGGAGTATTAACTGTAAAAACAGGTATTATTCTTACAGGCACAGGACGTATTCAAGGTGTTGATACGGTATCATCAGGCACAGATGCAGCTAATAAAACATATGTAGACAATGCTATATCTGGTGTGCCACAGGGTGATATAACAGCAGTTGTAGCAGGTACAGGACTAAGTGGAGGAGGTACTTCAGGTAGTGTAACATTAAACAATACAATAACCAATAATAATCAACTTACTAATGGTGCTGGATATATAACAGCCTCATCAAGTAATACGCTTACAAACAAAGGTGGTAATATATCTCAATGGACTAATAATTCTGGTTATATAACTTCTGCATCTTTACCTACAGTAAACAACGCAACTATAACTATAGCTGCAGGTACAAACCTAACTACTGGTGGTAACTTTACAACTAATCAAGGTAGTAATGAAACAATTACTAT
>JAAHTH010000166.1_pt1 | contig 61023 bp, 88 predicted proteins | sample 6116091 | NCBI WGS metagenome assembly JAAHTH01 (sample SAMN13939990, study PRJNA603662) | sponge metagenome | isolation source: marine sponge | host: Mycale hentscheli | place: New Zealand | collected 2006 | reverse complement strand
ACACTAGGTTTTCATCCTAGAGATCGGAGTTCGATTCTCCGTAGCGATACTTTTTGCGAGGTAGATTGCTGGTCATCTAACCTGTCTCATAAGCAGGTTTACGAGGGTTCGATTCCCTCCTTCGCAACTTTTTTATTTTTTTGGTTGCCAAATATTGATTTGGATGTTATAATACTTATGAGTGATATGATTGTAGACGTTGTTATTGATGTAATGCAGGACGCGAGTTCGAATCTCGCCGCCTCCACCAGAAGCACACCACGGTGTGTTTCTGACGGGGGCGTAATGGAATCGACTGATTATATGATGTAATAATTGCAATCCGTAGTTGGAATCATGGCTACGTTAAAATGATTCTAAATTCTTAAATGCAAACGCAAGTTTCGCAATGGCAGCGTAAGCTGTCTGGGGAGTTGCCCGTCCTTATTATCCAAACGGGCTTTATTTTTAAACACAAAAAACAAAGGAAAAGCTATGGATTTATTAAAGTGGGTGTGGAGAGCATTGTTTTTAGTTGCCGCTGTGTTATATTTATCACCGATGGTTTACATGCAGTATACTTATTCAGCTTTATCATCGTATGATTATGGTACTAGCTTTTACTCTGTTCTAAATATGTTGTCGCTATTAACTGCACCATTACTAATTTACATTCCGGTGGAAGTTTTCTTTCACCTTCACAAAGTTTCAACTTCCGAATAGTTCGGAAATATTTTTTTACAGGGAGAGTTTTTAATGAAGAATTTTATGGTTTGTGTTGCGTTTTTTGCGGTTGCTATTGGTCTTTCAAATGTTACAATGGCAGAGTGCGACACTCCCGTTCGTGATCGAGTTTCTTGCATTGGCTGCAAGGCAAAGGTTGCAGTAAAGCGAGTTTCTCGAAACACTATGTGTCGCGTCCAAAGTATTAAGAGTAATGCGGTCAAGGCTGTGAAATCAGCACCTTGCCGAGTTCGTCGCGGTGCAAAAAGGGTTATGCAGGCTCGTCCAAAGGTTATGCGTTGTTGTGACCTTCCAACTGTTGAAATGGGTGCGGCACTCGTTCCAGCAACAATTGTTATGCCTGTAGCGATTATGCCAGAGGTAAACGAATTGTTAATCATCAAAGAGTAAACATATTTTTCATAGCATAGGAGATTTTTATATGAGCGATTTAAACAAGTGGATTGGTTCTGGAAGAGTTACTAGAGATACCGAGCTAAGGTATCTGGACAACGGAACTGCCGTTGCAGATGTTGGCATGTGTTCCAATAGATTCTTTTACGACAAACAAAAGAACAAGGTCGAAGAAGCTACCTTTACGGACGTAACCCTCTGGGGAAAGCAAGCCGAAACTCTAGCTCAATACCTAACCAAAGGAACCCAAATTACAGTGGTTGGAAGATTAAAGCTGGAAACTTGGGAAAAAGATGGTCAAAAACGATCCAAGCTAAAGGTCGTTGCAGAAGAAGTCAATCTAGGTGCAAGACCTAAACCAACCTCTTCGCAAGATACTGTTGCACAAAGCACTTCAGTAGGCGATGGTGCAACAACACCTTTCTAACTTAGTCAACAAAGAGAATAACTGGTTGAAATACTTCGACCAGTTATTTTTCTTATGTTTTTGGTATAATTTTACCCTCGCTGTCCCTCTCTATAGGGTTGTCTTTAAAATAATCTTCTACGCAAATAAGATGTAAAAAACTCGTATTGGGAGAGAACATTATAGCCAACAAGGACTCTCTGAAAGGTTCTGATTCGCCGTAATTATCTACATATATTGGGTATCCGCATTGAGTACATTTTCTAGTTGGCTTAATAACAGTCAGTGTTATAAAAACAAGAATAATAAAAATGAAAAAAGAATAAATTTTTCGCTTGCTAAACATTAGTTTAGTCCTATAATAAAGTTGTGGCTGACATTACAATATACGCAATTAAGGTATTTGAATTATGAAAATCGGAATAGAATCTTGTTATGGTTTTGGCGACTGCCTGATGAACGCGGGAATTCTTGACGAAATCTTCAATAGGGAAATTCGCATTGATGTTGCCACTTCAGAAAATAATGCAGACGCTTTTTACAACATTCCTAATATTAACGTAATTCCCCTTAAAGGATTTAGACCTCTAGGAAAAGGCATAGAGTATTTCAAGGCTAATGATTACGATATTGCTTTCCAAATGACTCAGCACGCCACATGGAATCGACAGTATCCGTTATGTATGATGCCTAGTTTGAATGGTGAAAAGCTATGTGGTCTCATAAGGATGTGTGGGATTGATTATTCGCTCGATTATTCTTATTTTAAGATTATCACACCTAAAATCTCAAAACCTCTTTTTATTCCAACGTCAGAAGAGATTGGTAATGTTGCCAAATTCGTGTTATGTCGTCCTGAAAGAAAACCTTTAATCGCAATAGAAACTGGTTTTACATCTAGTCAGTCTTGGTTAGATGGTTCGACGGTTCGCATGATTTACGATCATTACAAAGACTCTCACGAAGTTTTGTTTGTAAGCAAAGATAATGGGTTCTGTAGTAAGCTAGAGGGGCTTACAAGACGAGAGTGTATTGTTTTGTTGGGTTATTGTGAGAAGTTCTTCAATACTTGTTCTGGGTTTTTCGTTGCCTCATTATCAGAGACTCGGCCTCGGCATTGGTTTGGACGGATGATGGAAAACATCTGCATGGTAACTAAAGAGGCTTTTGAACAGTTTCAATTGCAGCACATTAAAGACGAGCCAAACGTCACAGTAGCTTTAAACGAAGATGATTTAATAAAATTTCTAAAAAATGATAAACTTGGGTTGACAAATGGTCGATGATAATCTATAATAGATAAAAGACAGGACGTAACAGTGTGAGCGTATTTATTCACACTAATATAAATACTTTAGGGAGTTAAAGATGTACAACAACAGAATCAGTTTAACGGGCAATCTAACCAAAAATCCAGAGTACAAAAGTATTTCTGATAGAAATTTGGTTCACTTTCGAATCGCTGTAAATGAGAATATCGGCAATTCGAAAGAGGAAACCATTTACATGGACATTGATGGTTGGGGAGGTCACGCGAGCTATGCAAAGAACGTAAACCTTTCTAAAGGTGATCGCGTTATGATTACAGGTCGTCTGAGACAGAAAAACTGGGAAAAGGATGGCATCAAAAGAACTGACGTTACGGTTGTTCCTAGAACCTTTTCAAAATTAGTAAGACCTTCTAAGCCAAGTGTTTAAAATACAGAGCAAAACTATGAATAAAAAAGAAAACTTAATAGATCAGATTACTGATATTGATGAGCACATCTCTCATTTGCAATGGCGTTGTGAGAATACTGTAAACCATAGCGAGCTTAAAAAGCTAAACAAAACCATCAAAGGTTTAAATAAGTCAAGACTAAAACTATCAAAAAAATTATCAAACAACGGGAGTCAGCATGACCAAATCACATAGACAGATTAAACACGCAAGAAAGAAAAAGAAACAAAAAGACGCAAAAAACAAGCGTAAGTCTCTAGCAACCAAGGCTGACAACTCCTTAGAAAAACGTGAAAAGAGAGAGACTCATCTCTTACAAAAAGAAATAAGACGACTTCAAAACAAAGACTTCTCATTTAGGCATAAGGTTTGATGATATGGAAAACATAGGTACTTGGAATTCTAACTTGGCAATGGTTTATTTGCTATTTTTTTCATTCCCTTTTTTACTTTTGATTATGCGAGAAATTGCTGCGGCTTGGCCTAGACCAAAAACTGTTGTTCGAACTCAGGTTAAACACGTTCAATTGCCCGTTAAAACTGTCTACAAAACAAATACTAAAACAAAAATAGTATTTAAAAACACGACTCGTAAAAAAAGAAGATCGAACTCTAGGCCAACTACAAAACAGAGGTCTAAAATAAATCCTGCTGCCCACTCAAAGCCTAAGCCTATTGTTCTTACCCCAGTTCAAATCGACGCTTCTGATGCACTGTGTCATCTTGGCATGAAGAAGTCTGAAGCGAAACAGGCGGTGATTCAGAAGTATAATCCTGATAAACACAAAACATTCGAACCTTTGTTTAGAGATTGTCTTTCTTAATGTTAATCAAAACCCCCTTAAAATAATCTAAGGGGTTTGGTTTAAATTTTATCATAAAAACCTTAAATTAAGATATGTTGCGTATAAAAATGTAGCGTGTTTTTAATGAAAGGTATATCATGTTAAGATTTGGTTTATTCGTAGCGTTAGTTTTTAGTTTTTGTGTAAGTGCCGAGGCACAACATTGGGACATTAGCCCGTCAAAATGTTATCACAATAGCGTTGTTCAAGTTCAGGGTGATGGAATAGCTGGAAGCGGGACTGTGGTAAAGTTCATCAGAGATGATGGAGATAATTATATTGGCCTAGTGCTAACCGCAAGTCATTGTATAAGAAATGAAAAAACCGAAATGACCATTTTATTTAGGAATGGTAAAAAAACAACCGGAGGAAAAGTAGTTCACAATTCATTCTACAGGTTTGATAGCTATAACGACATAGCTTTAATCGAAGCTGTTATTCCAGATGATGTTCCTGTAATGGAAATGTCTAGTGAGCCTATAAAGTATGGCGATAAAGTCGAGATGGCTGGTTACGCCACTGGTAAACTACGACACTGGAACGCGGTTTATGCAGGAAAAACAGTAAATGGAAAAGGTCACGTTATTCATTCGTGGGCAATTCAGGGTGACTCAGGTGGCCCGATTATTTACAAAGGCAAGGTAGTCGGGGTAATTTGCTTCGGTGCTGCGGTCAAAAAGTACAATGAGAGGTATATTGTAACTCCAATAAATGGAACCTCCACTGATAGATTGCCGGACATATATAAAATTTGCTTAAAGTAAATCTTATCTGTGTCTAAGTCGCCTAAAGTTGATATAATGAAACATACCATATTAGGCACTAAGGAACACAGATATGATAAATTTTCAAGCACCCATAAACAGTTTAGGGTACGGAGTAGCTGGATACAATATTTTTAAAGAGATTATAAAGATTCATCCATCCGCTGCTTTGTATCCTATTTCTACGCCAGAATTTATGTATGATGAATATATTGAAGGGGGGTTAATGAATCGCTACGGAGGCAAAGCGGTTGAGAGTTGGAAGCTCAATCTCCCATCCGTTAAGATGTGGCATCAAAATGATGTTCATACACACATTGGAAAAGGGGAGCATATTGGCTTTCCAATCTTTGAACTAACAGAATTTAACGACGAAGAAAAGTTGAGCATGTCGCACTGTGACAGGCTTTTTGTTTGCTCGGACTGGGCTAAGAGCGTTCTTGAAAATCAAGAGGATTGGCGATGTCCGTCTGTCGAAGTCGTACCACTAGGAGTGAATACTGAGATTTTCAAGCCAGTGCCTTCAAGAAATGACGATAAAACTATATTTTTTAATTGTGGCAAGTGGGAAGTTCGCAAAGGTCACGATGTTCTGATTGAGTGTTTTAATGCGGCTTTTGAACCACAAGACAATGTAGAATTGTGGATGATGTGCGACAATCCGTTTATTGGACAAATGAACGAACAATGGAAAAATCTTTACAAAAACTCAAAATTAGGTCATAAAATCAAGTTCATACCGAGGCAGGAAACTCACGAAGATGTGTATAATATCATGCGACGAGTTGATTGTGGAGTCTTTCCTGCTAGAGCAGAGGGTTGGAATCTTGAACTACTAGAAATGATGGCTTGTGGCAAAAATGTAATAGCAACTAATTATTCAGCACATACGGAGTTTTGCAACAAAGATAATAGTCTTTTGATTGATATTGAAACTACCGAACGAGCATCAGATGGAGTATTCTTTTCCGGCGACTACGGAGAATGGGCAAGTTTTGACGATTCCGCTAAAGATCAACTTATAGAGCACATGAGATTTAATCACTCTACAAAGCCCGCGAGTCGAGAACAAAACGGAAATGGTATTATTACGGCAAACAAATTCACATGGGAAAATTCAGCAAAGGAGTTATTAAATGGACTGGAACTTTAAGTCACCTAGAAAGATTTTAAATCATTATAGAGACGGTTTCATTGGAAGCGTTTGTGACGCTGAGGACGCAGCTAAACTATTGGGCGAGCTACCCATGCCTATATTCGGTGCTGCTGCACACGGGCTAAGAGACAGCGGTGCTGGTAAGCTCTCATTGCCGTTTAAATCGCTTTTAAAGTTTGACCCAGAATTCGGGCCAAGTGAGTCACAAACAACTGGAGACTGCGTAGCTCACGCCACACGCAACGCTATTGATGTTACACGGGCTGTTGAGATAGATATTGCTGGTGAACGAGAAGAATTTGTAGCTCGCGGTGCGGTTGAGGGTATTTATCAGTCGCGTCCTTGGAGTGGTCAGGGAATGACCTGCTCTGGTGCTGCAAGGTATGTAAGCGAACAAGGAGGCATCCTTCTGCGTAAAGACTACGGAATGATAGACCTTTCCGAGTACAACTCTAAACTAGGGGATAAAAAAATGATCCCTCGACAAATTTACAAAGATGAAGCTCAAAAACATCAGGTTAAGACTGTTTCCAACATCAGAACAATCGAAGAAGCGAGAGATGCGTTAGCAAATGGTTATGCTTTAGGGGTTTGTTCGGGCTATGGATTCTCGTCGAGAAGAGACAAAAATGGGATTTCTGCAAGAGGAAAGGGCTGGAACCACGATATGGCATGGATTGCCTGTGATGACACTAGGACTAGATTAAACGAGACCCTATTCTTAATTCAGAATAGTTGGGGAGTATTTAATTCCGGGCCGAAAGTTCACGATCAACCAGAGGGTAGCTTTTGGGTTCGTGAAAAAGACGCTCGCGGTATGTTGTCTGAAGGCGGGGGATGGGTATTCTCGAACGTAGAAGGATTTCCTGCTAAAAAAATTGATTATACAATAAACGAGGTATTTTAATGAACACTTCAACCAAAGTGCTTATAGGGCTTGGGCTAATTGCTGCTATGGTTTTTTACCAAATAAAATCACAATTACCAACAAGTGGTGTGTCAAACGATGAAATTAATGCTAAAATAGTAAACACGAAGGATGCTTTTAACAAAGCTGAGTTATCAATATTGGAAGTAAATCCTACTCCCGATCCTGATGTCCCACTTCGTCCTGATCCCGATCCTAAAAAGTGTATCTGTCAAGGAACGGGAAATATTATTCAGGGTGATGGACATGTAACAAAATGTCCGTATCATGGCAATACACAACAGGCTCCCGTTGAGCCGAACATTCAGTATTTGGAACCCGAAGCTAAGATATACGTTTATCCTAGACGACAGGGTTTTTTAAACAGGTTATTTTTTAACTAGGAGATTATTATGAGTAAAGTAAAATCACTTATCACGAGTCGTCGCTTCTGGGCAGCGGGCATTGGTCTTGCAGCGGTTGTCGCATCTGATCTATTTGGAGTGACATTGGACACAGACCAACTTCTCGGAGTGGTGACAATCGTTGTCGCTTGGATCGTTGGCGATACTGTTCGAGAAACTAAAATCGAAAACTAAGGAGTTAACCTATGGAATTTTTGTCAAGTTTAAGTTTGCCCCAGTGGGCAATTATTGGAATTGGTATTTACATGCTTCTTTCTGGGTCTATGAATTTTTCTCAACTTTTGGAATGGTTTACGAAACAATTTTCCAAGAGCGAAGATAAAGAGAAAGAAATGGCTATCACTGTTGAAGAAGCTGATGGATATGATTTGGTTTCTTTGGTTGCAAAGTGGGACGACCTGTCTCAGTCTTGCAAGAAAGCGGGGTGCTGTGCTGCCTGTGAACAGCTAGACAAGGTGTTTCCCTTGCTGGCTTCCCCCAAAAAGGAGGATATTACCAATGAAAGCTAAAACTATAATTGGCTTGGCATTACTAGCCGTAGGTTTATTTTGGCCTCAAATTCAGGAACGGATTCCTGATTTTACTATTCCATCTACACCTAATTTGGAAATTGTAGAACCCGACCAAGAAACCCAGAATAAAGTCTCAAGTATTGCAGACCTAGTGACCGATAAGAATGATAGGATCAACTTGGCGATATTTAATATGATATTCGCAGATCGGATTGAGGGTTATGACGCAGAAGCTCAAGATGTTCAAGATATTTATGTTTTAGCTGCAAAAATTCTATTTGACAATTCCTTAGCGGGAAAGTACAATGGATATGGGTCATCTATTCAGGGATTGCTTGAAGATAGTATGGGTACAGAAAATCATGTTCTAAGCAGAGATGAGAAAGAAAGTTTAGCCCAAGATTTTAGGGGTTTAGCGTATAGTTTATCGAAGGAGAAGTAATGAAAGTGTTAAAGGTTGTAGAGTTAACAATAGCTGCTGATAAATCTCAAGCTATGTTCGAAATCAATAGGCTATTGACTCAATCCGATCCACCCGCTGATATTACTGAGCAATTGATTGAAGCTATTGAGAGTTATTCATCTCGCTCTTTAGCTTTAGATATTGTTCAACAGTTAATAGAAGAGGAAGGCAAGAATGAAAACTAAGATTACTGTAGTTCTGATAGAGGTTTCTGATCACATCAATAGAAATCAAATTTCTTTGTCCAAGGTTTTGGTTGACGAAGAAGGGCAGTTTATCAACAAGTATATTTCACATAAAACTGTTGATGATACATTAGACGACCTACTTCAAGAATATACCAGTCTTAGTTTAACATATTGTCAGGCGAACCTCTCGGACTGCGTGCATGAAAAAAACTCAACTGAGTGTGAGATAATATACTCCTGCGTAGTGCCTCAAGGGTTTGTTACTGCCAAAAGAGGAAAATTTATTCCGATAGATGAAAACTTTAAATTGAAAGAAAAGTATGAACGAACATTCGAAAGAACCCCAAGATCAGTTGGGGGATGAGTTTCACACGCGAATCAAGGATGTTGTAAAGCAACATGGTTGCAAGTCTTGTATTTGTATTCATGTTGATGAACACGATCAAATTAATTATAACGTAATGTTCCGAACAGACGCGTTGGATTACGAGGTGCAGAGTGAATCGGTTTGTAGTGTGGCTGATCTTATTGTCGAAATGATTGCTGGTGGACTAGGCGAGAAAATAATGATGGACATTGAGGATCAATGCGTATCAATGGGTAAGGAGCATCTTTACCAAGACTTGTTGTCTCATTTTGACCGTGTTTCCACTGGTTTTATTGAGCAAGCATTGGCAGACGAGGATGTTCCTCAAGATGGGGACGACCCCATCGTGATCCCTCCAGACCAAACCTTTATTTTCTAGGGAGTTTACTCATGGCACACAAAAGAATAGCTTGGAAAAGTTGGAACGAATTGTCTGATAACTATATCCATAGACTGGATCAAGAAACTATCGCTATTTTAGAGTTAATGGCAAGTCAAACAGAAGGCTTAGAGGGTGGCGAAAACGCCTATATGCCAATGTCTCCAATCGGCCATACTATACACACGCCACTTGGTGTATATCCTGTAGAGTCAATGTTTAAACCATCAGACAGATGGGATTGTTGGATGGGTACTACGAACTTTGGAATAACACAATCTATTTATGATAATCTGAAAACGATTGATGGTATAGAGTGTTTAAGAATTTTAGGAAAATACACTTTTTTTGTTGGAATTCCCTGTACTTTTAGTTTTAGGAATGTTAGAATTGGTATCGAACAAGAGTTGTGTGTCTATACTGAAGAAGAAATAATGACTGGTAAGACTAGACTTACTGTTGATTTATTAAAAGAACAGATTCAGCATAGTAAATACTGGTCTATTTTTGTAGGAAAGGAAAATAATATTGATTACATAGTTGGAGACAAGCTAGATACGGAATATCTAGAGGGTCTGAGAAGGCTCGATGAAGCTAAACAATTACTAGGTGGAATAATTTTGAGAGGCGATAATGGATAATATTTTGAATGATGAGTTTACAAAACAGTGGGATTCCGAAGATAACCAAAGGATTATGAATAAGGTGGCTAACCACTACAGCAAAAACCTAGACTTCGACGACATCGAATCTGCTAAAATGTCTACGTTATGGCACTGTATACAGAAATACGATGAATCACGAGGAAGCAAGTTTACCTCGTATCTGTTTCAACAATTGAATTTTGCAATGAGAAACCTTTATAAACAAAAGAAAAAAGATTATAACATGGTTCAGTACAACAACCCATCTTCTGATGGTGCTGTAGAAAGTGATCGTGGAGTAAAGTGGAGTGCGGGAAGTGTCGTACAATCTTGTGCCGAGGAAGGACAGAGCGATTATGCTGTTGATGCCAAATCTCAACAGTATAGGGATTGTTACGACATAGTAACTGGGCTAGATGATGAGGACGCTCAGATTATTCGTCAAAGGTTTTATGAAAACTTGACAATGAAAGAAATCGGCGTTGCCAACGGTTATAGCAGAGAAACTGCGAGACGACGAGTGAAAAGAGCCATAGATTCCTGTAAAGAATCCGCTTTATAGCAAAAAGTGTGTAGTATAGATAGGAACTGGAATCGTGAACGGATAATTGGAAACTTTGTATATTTATTTTTTTAAATCTCTTTAAGGAGACTCAATTATGGCGGTTCCATCCCCATCTAGACCTTCCAAGGTCAACACTACTGGAGGTGCTTTCACAGCACAAAAACAAGGCGGTACACTTTTAGGCAACGGAATAGTGGGTTCTGTTATTACCAAGGCGTTTGAATTACTAAACGCTGTAGATGACAACCCAAGAGTTCCTCTTCCTGTAGCATCAGATTACCCTGCTGCACCAACTGGAGGAATGTACGGACTCAAGAAAGTTCTTGCTGGAGGCACTTTCGCTTACCAAGCTGCCGGAAAGTATATCATCCGAACAATCAGTACAACTATTTCTGGCGTAGCTTCAGACGAAGTTCTAATTCCGGGAAGCAACGGTTCTAACAGGGCTGATGCTGTAATGAGATTCAAGCATGACTTTGGTGTCAAGCTACTTGCTAAGTGGCGAGCTAATGAATTCTCATGGACAGGCGTACTAGATGACGGAACACCAATCCTTTCTCGTCTGAACTGGCTGAACGCCGCTGGTACTGAACCAGAAGCACCTGCTACACTAACCACAACTGACATGTGGGACCCGGTAGCTGGAGCCACTTCTCCGAACAGTGACTCTGCTGCCAACCCAACTCGTGCGGTTCCGGGTGAATTGGTTATGAAGGTAGACTTTGTTGACACCAACATTGCTACTGGTGGAGACTTCTTCGTTTACAAGCCAATCACAGGTATGTAATTCTATGTTCCTTAAACGTCCATTCTCGCGGATGGGCGTTTCTTTTCTTGAGGTATCTTATGAATGAAACTTGGGGTCTTGTAGAGTCGATTATGAAACTTATAGGAATGTTTGCTATTCCTTTGTTTTCATGGGTCGCCTTTAACCTTGTTCAACAAGGCAAGCAAATAATCATACTGGAGCAAAAAGTGAACGATTCTTTAAATAACAGAATGACTTCTCTTGAAAAAACCGTAGGAGAAGTAGAAGAGAAGATAGATAGAATTGATAGTAATATAGTCGATTTTAAAATATGCTTCTCTGAAATTAATAGCCATTCCAAAAGAGTGGAAGATAAAATAGAAACTTTAATTAGTTCTATAGAAAAGAAGTAAGACCACGGAAGCGAGCCGAAAGACCTATTTTAAATAGGTCTTTTTTTTTGGATTTTTCTGATTTTGTTGTTGATATAATATTCAAAAAGGTGTATAATACTCTACGTCACTTAACATAAATCAAGAAAGGTAATATACTCATATGAACGTAACCAAAGCAGATGGCTCTTCCGAACCGTTTAGCGTAGAAAAAATTCACAAGGTAGTAGAATGGGCTACCAGCGGCATCAACGGGGTTTCGTTTTCTGAGGTCGAAATGAACGCCAACCTTTCTATCTATGATGGAATCGCAACAAAAGAAATTCATCAAGTTTTAATCAAGTCTGCAAGCGATCTTATCTCTACATCTACTCCGAATTATCAGTATGTCGCTGCCAGACTGTTAAATTTGCAATTACGTAAAGAGGTTTGGGGAAGTCATAACAATCCTCCTGATTTCGTTACATTCTTGCAAAACAATGTAGACAACGGCATTTACGACAGTCTATTAAATCCTGTAGCAGTAGATGTGACGGTTGATGCGGGCTGTTGGACAGAAGATCAAGTTAAAGAGTTGGAAAAGCATATAGATCACAGTCGTGACGACAATTACACTTACGCCGGTCTACAGCAGATGGTTGACAAGTATTTGGTCAAAAATAGAAACACGAACAAAATATATGAAACGCCACAGTTTGCATACATGTGCATTGCTATGTGTTTATTTGACACAGTGGAAGATGTGAAAAACGCTTACGATTCTTATTCCAGTTTTCAAATTAACCTAGCCACACCCGTTATGTGTGGAGTAAGAACTACCAAAAAACAGTTCGCAAGCTGTGTTCTCGTTGATGTGGAAGATGACCTTGACGCTATTTTCTCATCTATTCATGCTGTTGGTAAATACACAGCCAATCGTGCAGGCATTGGAATCAATATCGGAAGAATGAGACCTCTCGGATCACCCATTAGAGGGGGCGAAGTTATCCATACTGGTTTGATCCCTTATTTAAAGTGCTTTGAAACTTCAGTAAAATCCACAACCCAAAACGGTATTCGTGGAGGAAGTGCCACGGTTCATATTCCGTTCTGGCATTTCGAAGTCGAGGACATTCTTGTTCTCAAAAACAACGCGGGAACAGACGATAACCGAGTTCGCAAACTTGATTATAGTGTTCAGTTTTCCAAGCTGTTCTATAAAAGGCTTATTGCCAACGAAGATATCACCTTGTTTAGCCCAGATGAAGCTAAGGGGCTTTACGATGCCTTTACAGACAATGCCAAGTTTGAAGAACTCTACGAAAAGTATGAACGCTCTCGGTCTTTAAAGTTCAAGAAGAAAATTCCAGCCCGTAAACTTGCCGAGATTTACGCTCGCGAAAGACTGGAGACTGGACGTATCTATTCCATGAACATTGATACGGCTAACGAGCATGGCTCTTGGGACGTTCCTTGCTACATGTCTAATTTGTGTCAAGAAATTATCCATCCCACTAAGCCTATCAAGTCAATTGATGACGCAGACGCAGAGATCGGTATATGTATTCTCTCGGCAATAAACTTGCTACAGGTGAGCAATGACGAGGATATTAAAAAAGCCTGCACAATCGCTGTGAACAGCTTAGAATCAGTCATTGATTATCAAGAGTATCCAGTTGTAGCAGGAGAGAACTTCACAAAGAACAGAAGAAGTCTTGGGATTGGGATTACCAACTTCGCAGGATGGCTCGCTGCACAAAAACTGACTTACGACGACCCAGAAACACCTCGTGTAGTGCATGAACTAATGGAAAAAATACAGTGGAACTTAATTAGTGCTTCTTGCGAGTCAGCGAAATTGAAGGGTGCTTGTGAAAAGTTTGGAGATACAAAGTATTCCAAAGGACTACTTCCGATTGATTGGTACAAACGAAGCGTGGATGACATTGTAAAGCCAGAATACAAGATGGATTGGGAAGAGCTAAGAGAACGAGTGGCAAAGTATGGGTTAAGACATTCAACATTGTCGGCTATTATGCCCTGCGAGTCCTCTAGTGTTGTTCAAAATAGCACTAATGGGATCGAACCCCCTCGTGCATTAATGAGCAGCAAAAAGGCCAAAAATGGCGTATTGAAGCAAATCGTTCCCAATTTTCACAAAAGGAAGAATTTTTATACTTTGGCGTGGGATATTACTGATAATAAGTCTATAATGAATGTGGCCGCTGTAATACAAAAGTTTACAGATATGAGCATGAGTACGAACCTGTATTATAATTATGAGCATTATGAAGATGGCAGTATTCCTCTAAGCGTTCTCATTAAAGATCAAGTTTATGCGTATAAATATGGGCTGAAGAATCTTTATTATGCAAATACGCCTGATGGTGACGATGAAGATCAAGATTCTGGTTGTGAAAGCGGGGCATGTGCATTATGAATTATTTAGAACACTTGGAAAGCAATATTAAGGCTTGGCATCACGACCGAAACCTGATTTATGGATCGACCGATAAAGATCAGTTCGCGAAACTAATTCAGGAGGCTGGAGAGCTATCTGACAATATCTGCAAAAATAGAGATGTTTCTGACGACATTGGAGATATGATCGTTGTTTTAATTAATATTGCCGAGCGTAACGGTCTAAGTCTGGCTCAGTGCATGGAAAGGGCTTGGGACGACATTAAGGATCGTCGAGGCAGGATGGTTGACGGAGTATTCGTTAAGGAGGGCGACGAGTAGGAAGGGTGTTAGGAAGGGTTGAGTTTCAAGGATTTACTTTTCTTAAATTTCAATCGAGGTGCTGGGATGTATAAAATATTACTGAGTTTATCGTTTTGTTTAGTTTTTGCTTGCAATTTACAGGCACAGAAGATAAGATATTGGTTAGAGCCGGGCGGCAAAATGGCTGAAATATCTTCGCAAGAGACACACCGTAGAATTGATGAGGCTTTAGCAGAGATAGAAGATATATGTGACATCGAGTTTATTAGGGTTTCTGACTTTCGAAGGGCTAGAGTTAGATACTTTTTCCGACCCCAAAATCAAATCCCCTACGGAGCGTTAGGTCTAGCCTACAGAAGCAAGCGATATATCCTGATGAATAGCACAAGAAGAATAGGTCTGACTCAAGAAATTGGAGAAAGAAGAGTTCAAACTGTTGCACAACATGAGATGCTACATATGCTTAGATGGAAGCATAGAACAGACGATGTTGCCGGTCAAGATGAATTGTCAATAATGGACCCGTATAGACTAGCTAAGTATTTTAATAGGCTAGATGTCTACTACCTTCAAAAAAAGTTTGGTAAACACAAGGATAGAGTAAACAATGAAACGGGTGCGAAAGGCAGAAAAAACAGAGACGGTATTCCAGACGAGGTATTTGTTCCTGCAACACTAGCTAAATGGGGAAAGCAACACAGAGATGATGTTGCCGAAGGGGAAATTCTTCACGCCGAGAGAGATAGGCTGATCGCAGAAAGAGATGCCTTGGTCGATCCTGTTGCTAGACAGCAAAAACAAGCAGAGGTTTTAGAAAGTCTTGATAAAATTTTAGCACACAATGTCAAGCAGGTCTATTCAGGGTATAGATGGCACGCGATCAACTTATATTGGGCGGGAACTTACGGTTATTATTTTAATTATTATCAACCAGATTAAGCAAAGGAAATAGGATGGATATAAGCAGAAGAGATTTTGGCAAGTGGATGGGGGCATTGGGAATGGGGGCGATGTCAACATCCGCTCTCGACCTCGGATTACCTTCGACTGTAGGAGCGGCAACGATCATCACCCCTACCAATGTTGATATTTCAAGATCGTTGGATTACAACGGATGGTACGATCCAAGTAAACCGGCCAATGATGATCACATTCAGAAAAAATGGGTAGGAACTGCGTGGGAAATAACAATCAAAACCAAAAATCAAGAAATGGTTTTTGAAGCTAATGATATTTTGTGGTGTGAAGATCATGATTCGTCTATCAATGAGTCACAAGTCAAGATATACAAAAACGCTTTAGATTTAACCATTCTGGTTAATGAACAAGGCAAACGGATTATGAATCATATTTGTAAAAATCATACATACAGAATTATTGCAAAGAAAATTCAATTAACTTCATATAAAGGATCAACTTAATGGTAGCGTGGTGGCATTGCCCCGACTGTGGCAAGGTAACAGATGAGTATGAAAGTTCAAAGTCAATTAGATGTCCTGAATGTAGAGAGAAAAAAGATAAATGAAAACTATTTTTAACACTAAAAACGTAGACCCTATGACACAACCCCTTTTCTTAGGAAAGGATTTGGGTGTTCAAAGATTTGATATAATTAAATATCCTGTATTCCATGATCTTGACAGTAAGCAAATGGAGAAGTTTTGGAGACCTCAAGAGATCGAACTAAAGAAAGACAGGGGAGATTTTCAAACCTTGACAGATAATGAAAAGTTTATCTTTACAAGCAATCTAAAGTATCAGACCATGCTTGACAGCGTTATTTGCCGTGGTGTTCCGACTGTTCTAGAATATGTAACCAACACCGAGCTTGAGGCTTGCATGATGACTTGGCAATTCTTTGAGAAGATTCACTCTCAAAGCTATAGCTATATTATCAAAAACGTATACTCCAGTCCTGCCGAAGTGTTTGGCTCTATTTATGAGGACAAAGAGATTATGAAGCGTGCCAATTCAGCTATTCAGGACTATAATAACCTGATGGGGATGGCTTGCAGTACCAACAAACTGTCAGATGTTAAGAAACAAATCTATATGACTATTGTTAGTATCAATATTCTAGAGGCCGTAAGATTTTATGTTTCTTTTATATGCTCTTTTGCGTTCGCAGAGAACAAAAAAATGGTGGGCAACGCTGATATCGTGAGGTTAATTAAGCGGGATGAGGCACTACATCTGTCAACTACGCAGAATATATTGAAAATTCTACACAAAGAAGAAAGCGAGGGTTTCATTTCGACCGCTAAGAAATGTCAAGATGCTGCGGTTGAGATGTTTGAAAATGCTGCAAAAGAAGAAAAAGAATGGGCTTCGTATTTATTCCAAAATGGCTCAATTATCGGTCTAAATGAGGTAGTTTTACATCAATATATAGACTGGTTGTGTATGAGTAGAAGGAAAGCCATTGGCCTTCCCTATGAAAGTGTGGGCAAAAACCCAATTTCTGGATGGACTGACCACTGGATGAGTAGCGGCGGCGTGCAAGTCGCACCCCAAGAACATGAAAACACAGCCTATAAGATAGGTGCTAGTAAAAATGATTTAGGGGATATGGATTTTAGTTTAGACATTTAACCAAGAGATTAGATCAATGACACAGAAAAAGAGGCATTTAGAAATAATGCAGGAGATGAGCGAGGCTTATGAAGCGTCGAGCGTCGAAGAAATAACTGAAGATAACTTTTATGTTCCCTGTGAATCAGAGTATGAGGACTGGGGAGAGGACTCAGAAGAGTGGGATATCTCGGTGGCAAAACCGGGTCTTTGGGAAAATATCCGTAAAAAGAAAGAGCGAGAGGGCAAAAAATATAGACCCGCCAAAAGGGGTGACAAAGACCGTCCAGATAAAGACGCTTGGAAAAAAGCTCAAAGTGAAGAAGATTTCAAGCCTCACAAGATGTATGACAAAGATGGAAAGCCTCATATGGCTAAGACATACGAAGATCATCTTGAGATGAAGAAAAAGGGATACACTCACGAGGCATCCGCTGCTTTTAAATATGAGAATCCTAAAACTGGAGAATTATTTACCTACAAAAGAAAAGGTAATTATAAAAAAGATGGCACTCCATTGGTTTACAAAGGTGTTGCAGCAGAGTATCAGGGTAGAAAGGTTCGGCTAGGCAAACCATTTCTTACCCCAAAGGGGCCGAAAAAAAGATCGGTTTATGTGAAAAACGAAAAAGGTAACGTAGTCAAGGTTAACTTTGGCGACCCCAATATGAAAATTAAAAAGAGCGATCCTGCTCGCCGTAAAAGTTTCCGTGCTAGACACAACTGTTCAAATCCGGGACCTCGTTGGAAAGCAAGGTATTGGTCGTGACTAGCTTGGTAATCGTGTCAGTTTGACACATTAGCAACAACCGCCCGCATAGGGCGGTTATGTTTTACAAAGGAAAGAAGATGGAAAAGATACTTTACGTAGATTTAGATGGTGTTTTAGTTGATTTTATCGGTGGCTGGATGGATCATTATTTTATAACGAACAGAAAGCCAGTGACAAAGTGGAACTTTGGAGAAGATTATGGGTTGGATAGAATAGATTTTTACAAGTCTATTACTTCTCTGCCTATAAGTTTCTGGAGTAACCTGAATCCCACAACTTGGGCTTTTGAATTACTTCGCATCCTGAGCCAAGCTGTGGATTCTTTTGAATTTGATAAAATTATGCTTTTGTCCCACTCTGTTTCAGAAGATTGTCGGATCGGTAAACAGTTATGGGTCAACAAACACTTTCCACAGCTTGGTGATTCTTTAATTACAGTTTCCGACAGTAAATTGAAAGCGAAGTTTGCCAACGAAAACTGTACTCTTATTGATGACAAGTTCCAAAACTGTAGAGACTTTGCTCAAGCTGGAGGAAGGTCTTGGTTGTTTGCTCGACCTTGGAACCGAGGCATGGCTTGTAAAAAGAATGAAATAATTTTCTTTCCCTTTAGTACACTGGATCAGAGTGATAAACAATATACCGATGTTTCCTACGGAAACTTTGGGGAAGTGGAGAGAGTTTGGCACTACAATTCGCACGAATACGAAGCCGTTCTGGAGCCTGTAAAAATTAAAAAACAAGTTAGCTTGGTCGAAGCTATAATGAAAGGATGGGTAAGTGAATAATTGGTGGAGAGGTGGACACAAAGAGCCGCCAAAGGGAGAACCTGTGTCCACAGGTTTCGTTGATAATTTTGTTGACGACATCTTAAAACGCTACGGCATTACAGAGAAAACCGTTAAAGGTGTCACCGAGATTATTGACAGTGTTGTAAAGAATGTCTCAGTCAAAGAAATAGGAGATGAAACATTTATTACGATTCATATTAAAGATATACATTTCAAATTCAAGAAGTAATGCGTATATAATGTAGACAACGCTAAAGGAAACTTATGACATTTTCACCACCTAACGACAGAATATTTTCGGCCTGCCAAGCGGTCTTGGTTAAAAACCGAGTAACAACAAGCTCAGGGGGCAACGATTCCCCAGTTGACGCTTTAATACTTGAGGGTGTTCAAAGCGTTGGTGTTTCTAGAGAGTTAAACAGAACTCCTATCTCCGATATAGGCAGGATGCAAAACCAGTATGGAAGATGGAGTAAAATCACATACACCATTAATGTTTCTAGAGTCATTGCGAAAAACCAAGATTTTTTCTATAACACTACTGGTTTGTCTAGCTATACAGATTCTCATATTTTGAGCACGGCTACCGATCAGACGCTAGGCTTTAGTGGATTCAACAACAGGTTAAAAAACTACGACCTGTGCATAGTGTATACGCCCGATTCTTACTCCTATGTTGGAGCGGGATCTTCGGCATCTCCCGTGGACAATCAGTGTCAAACTCAGACCTATAGGTGTTGCCTGCTAACTGCTGTCAGTTATTCTATAACCATTAACGGTGCTATAACCGAGGACTTGACTTTTACAACCTTCTCGTATACTCAGGACGATGTGACCAATATTACAGACTTTACGGTACTGGGTGGAGGTGACGCTTTTCCTCATTTGAACAGAGATGTTTTATCTAGAGAGGATTTAGATTTAAATAATTGCATTATTCCTTTTGAGGCACAGAAAGCCTTCGAGATAGGCAATTCCTTAGCTGGCATCCCAATCTTAGCCTTGCAGCAAATTGAGATTAGTTTTGAGATAGCATATCGAGACATTCCCGATATTGGACAATGGAGAGGTTCTGTCACAGACAGAGCGGAAATGAACAAGTTTAGACAAGTGGAACTACCAGTAGGTGTGTCCTGCACTCTTTCTGGCTTGACGAGAGCACAATATTTTGCAGAAGGTTCCCCTCAAAACCATGAAGTTACTGACACTTATCACAGTGCGGGAACTTATGGTAGTGAATCTAAAGAAATTAATAATTACAGAACAGATAGAGAAATTAGAATCGTCGCCAACGGAAACGGCGGTGAGTTTTTTCAATGGAATTTAGGGGCTAAGAACTACATCTCGTCATTTGACGTAACTGGTGGTGACGCAGGGGAAGGAGGAAACGTAGAAACTAGCATGAGCTTCCAGAACGATCATAGTGAAATATTCTTACTTAAAGATTCCACGTTAAGAGATTTTACATCTACAACTACTTACTAAAGGCTTATCCATGTCACGCAAAAGAGAGAAGAGAAAACAAAGAAAATCACCCATTAGACCTGCTAGAAAAAGAATTGAACCCAAGGGCGAGAATCAGGCAGAGTATATCAGACTTATAACAGAGTGTGACGTAACTCTATGCTCTGGCCCCGCTGGTTCTGGAAAAACCGCTTGCTCTGTCGGTCTTGCCTGCGACTGGATTCTGAATAAAAAAATTAACAACATTGTGGTCGCTAGACCCGCTATCGAATCTGGTCGTGGATTAGGTCATCTGCCCGGAAGTTTAAATGATAAGGTTCATCCATACATGATTCCCGTGCTAGAAGAAATGAAAAAATATCTAGGCTTAGATACCTATAATTCCATGAGGGCTACCAAGACGATTGAAGTATGTCCTCTAGAGTTTATGAGGGGTCGAACCTTTGATGACTCTTTTACTATTCTAGATGAGGCACAGAACGCTACTTATGAGCAGATCATTATGTTTATTACACGACTAGGTATGCACTCCACAGCGGTGATTAACGGTGATCCAGATCAAACGGATCTAAAAGGCAGAGAGGCTGGGGCGTTTGATCAGCTAATGGACGAGCTAGACGATTTAAACGGAGTGGGAATATGCGAGCTTGAGGCTTGCGACATTGTTAGAAATCCTATTATCGGCAGAATCATGGCGAGGACTGGCGGTAGAGGGTAGTTTTAATTGAGGTAGGAGGATTAGAGGAATGGAAAATAATGATTGTTGGGCGTATGTAGAGATGTTTGGTAAAGTTAGATACTGTAGAGTTACAAGAACTGATTCAGCCAAAGGTCTAGATAAAGAGTATTGTTTTAAAAAGGATGAAGTTTGTTGGATTGGTAGACCAGAAGATTGGTATGGATGGCATCACTACAAAAACAAGGTTGCCATTGCTGTAAAAAGAGATGATTGGATCAATTTTTTCGTTGGTTAAATATTTTGTGTGTGTTCAAAACCATTTTGTTCTTGATAATACAGTATCACTTTGCAGCTTAATTGGAGAATCTATATGCCTATCTATGACTTTGAATGTAATTTATGCGGTCATCTGGAAGAAGTAGTTCAACCTATGTCCGCACCATCACAAAAGAACTGCCCACAATGTAAAGAGCCTTCTTTTAAAGTGGTGATTCTTACCGCCCCAGCAACTATCGTAAAAGGCGAAGTCAAAACCATTGGGCAACAGGCTGAGAAAAATACCAAAAATATGGGAACCTATGAATTAGAGGACAAGCGTTTTAAAGACGATCTCAATAAAGGCATAAGTGATCAGCATAAAAAAACCAGAGATCGTCACAAGTCGATTGTTTCAATGACTCCCCAGCAACAACAGCATTGGATTAAAACTGGAGAAAAACCAAAATGAGCGAAGAATACGAATCGAATTCAGCTTTCATCAAGGCTTTAGATAAAATTAGACATGAAAAGTCTGCTGATTTTTCTAGACGCGAGAAGGCACACATCGCAATTTTAAACTTTGAAATAGAAGTAAAGCCTGTCAATCTTGACAATACAATGGAAGATTCTTCACTGAACAATAAAGATTTTTCAAGGTATAATATGTCAAATAAGGCGAGGATTATCATAAAGGGTAGCAGCGAAGCCGACTGCGTTAAAAAGGTTAAACAAGCATTGGAGAAAGTTAATGATTCATCGGGACGAACCAACTAATCACATGAAGTTGCCAGAAGTACCTTCTACTATTATAACATTTTATAGTAAAGATGGTAAAATTTGCAGCCGTGAAGAAGAATCTGTTGCAAAATCAGTAGAGTATTTTAATGGGTATAATGACGTATCTATACAACATTTTGTTAGAGTCGGTTCTGGGGAAGTTTTAGACCCTCATGCCACACATCTACACTTAAATAAAAGCAAGCTGAAAAGATTTAAATTTAAAAAAGTCGTAAACAAGGCGTGGAGCTTTTATTTTAAATACCTGAAAGACAAAAAGAGACAAAATTTTACTAACGCTAGACGATTAATTATGGAGTGATACAATGACAAAAGAACAAAAGAAAAAAGGGCCACTATCTAAAGTTGAGAAAGAGCAAATTGCAGAAATGTTCCTGCACGGACATGATGTTGCGACTATTTCGGACGCTACCAATCGTTCTGAGAATGTTATTGCGAAATACCTTAATAACGTTAATTTAGAAGTGGCTGAAGAAACTACCACCAACATTCAAAAGGGTGAAGCTGGCAAGATGTTTGCTAGAAATGAAAAGTATGGAGCTACAATTATGACTCAAAACGCATCAGTAGCTTCAGATGAGTCGAGAGCGAAAAGAACTGAGTCCGCTAACAGTGCTAATAGATTTGAAGGTAGAATTCATGTAATCAAAAAGGATAAATAACATGGAGATCAAGCATGATATATGCACGTCATTAGATCCGTTTATGAGAAAACAGCTTGTAGAAGATTTATCTATTAGTTGGAGCGGAACTTTAAGTAATGGTGTATCCGTATATGGCGACTACGAAAGACCCGGACACGCCCCTTGTTGGGAGAGGGTTCAAAAGTATTGTAAAGATAATGAGTGCTGTTTCACCAAAATTTCTTTGCGAATGTTTGGTATGCCAGAAGTCGCCTTTTTCGAAGATGAGAACGGTTTGGATGGCCTCTCTGTTTGCAGGGGTGCTGCCAGAGAGCAGTCGATGGTTGGAAGTTTTAGAGATTTCCAGTTTTTGTCCGTGTCATTGTTAGACCAAGAGTGTGATTATGTTGAAGTCAGAAAGTTCGTTTGGCCTTTAAATGACTACGAACAACTGGAGTCCAAACGGTTGCTGACATTCAATAACATTAAACAATTGGTATTTAAACATGAATCAAAAAAACTCAAAAACGAAAAGGTATACAAGCATTTCGACAGGACAGGATTGTAGTGCTGCTCAGTTTATAGCAGAAAAGCTATGTATGAGACGTGCCGAAAAGGATAACAAGGGTAGCCTTGCTTATAAGTTTTGGAATGGATCTAAAACCGAAGAGTATCAAACTCAAATCAAAGCGGCTAATAAGGCTATGAAAAAATATGGAGAGAAAGCCGTTTTTCATTATTTGAATTCTCCTCGTGGTAAGAGAACTTATTCACTAGGATATTTACATCGCAGCAAGAAGTTCGTTCTACTTTTAGATTTTGTTAAAGACGGTTTAGCGGAATCTCAAAAGATTGTGGAAGCTGAGGAAAAGAAACCTAAAAAAATTATTGAGACTCCACAGGGAGAATATAAACCCAGAAAATCTCAACCCAACAAAAACAGTCTAGTATCGAAACTAAGGAAATCAGATGGCAAAAACTAAAGCTAAAACTAAGAAGGCATCCATTGTTCCGTCCTATTTGGACAAAACTATTAAAGATTATGGAGAAATTCTTAAAAAAGGATCAGAAGTTTTACAGGATAAGCAGGATTTAAAAGTGATCAGCATTAGCCCTGCTATTGATGTAGGGCTTGGCGGCGGTGTCTTGGAAGGTAGTTGGATAACTCTTACTGGAGATCCAAAGTCTGGTAAAACTACAACGTCTATGCAAATTGCTAAAAACTGTCAAGACGCAGGGCGAATAATCATCTATCTAGATGTAGAGGGCCGTTTAAAGAAAATGAACTTTGAACTAGCAGGTCTTGATCCAGAGAAGATGCTGGTAATCAGTCCTGTTGACAAACCAGTTTCGGCAGAACAGTTTTTGGATATTGCTTATAAGATGATGAGCGATCCTGAGTATCATGGGGCTGTTCTCATTATAGACTCAATTTCTTCGTTGATTCCTCAAAAAGAGATTGACTCTGATTTCCAAAGCATGAGGGCTGGCTTGCCCAAAATCCTAAGTATCTTTACTAAAAAGATAGGACAACTTCTTCCAACACAAAAGGGTCTAGTTATTGCTATTACCCACTTTATTGCCAACACATCTGGTTATGGTAAGGCAAAAATGGCAGACGGTGGAAATAAAATCCAATACCAAGTAGACACTAGAATGGAAATTGCTGGAGGTGGTGGCAACTCCGCTGTTGTTCCTTGGGAAGATAATAGTGGTAATCAAATCGGTCAAATTGTTAACTGGAAAGTGCTATGTTCCAGCATGGGGCCACCGGGAAACTTTATTCAAAGCTACATTAGGTATGGTCACGGAATTGATAAGGTAAAAGAAGTAATGTCTTTGGGACTTGATCTTGGTTTTATTTCTAAGAAAGGCTCTTGGTACGGGTTAGACTTTATGGTTGAGCTTTGCACCAGCGACGACTACAAGCCAGATCCACAATTTCCCCAAGGTATGTTGGCATCCATAGTTGAAAAGGGTTTGATTAGAGAAGATATGACCGACGAAGAAATGCGTAAAGCATTTACCACCCAAGGCGAGCACAAGCTGTACGAAATACTTATTGACAATCCTATGATCGCAGAATTTTTAACGAAATTGGTTATGGAGGCTATTGATGAGTAAAATAGTCTCGGTTAATTTGTACAAATCCTTAAAAAGACATTCAAACAGACTATCTTGGGACATTCTTAAAGAGGATTATCCAGAATTAAAAGAGGGCTGCACCTTGATAACAAAGTGTGGAGACTGGGGAATCAAACTTTCAAAAGAGTTGAATGTTTCGGGGAAGCATCAGCATACTTACAGAATCGAGGATGCAACGCACGGTGGGGCGTTTATTCCGTTAGAAATTAAATCTATTAAAAAAAATACCAAAAGATGGTTTACTACAAATCTTTATCAATATTTGGGCAAAAGGGTATACCCGCTTCCTATCGGCATTAATGGGGATGTAAACTCTTTTATTGAAACAAGAAATGAAGTAACAAAAGATTTGTTGTGCTGTGCTAATTTCAGTATGACTTGTCCTTATCGCATTAGAGTCGCAGAGTGGGCTTGGAAAAACAGGGAAGATATGGATATTACCTGTCATTTCTACGAAAGGTTCAAAGGACAAAAGGAAGATTTGAGGATGCCCTTTATGGAATCTTTCCAATTGAACAATCTTAGTTATAGATCTAATCTATCTCGTCACCAATTTTGCATTTGTCCCAAGGGCAATGGTTTAGACACATTTAGAATGTGGGAATGTATTTTAACTAACACCGTACCTATTGTGCAAGACAGTTGGATGGTCAGAGTGTTTGCAAAAATATGGCCTATGATTATTGTAAATAGGTATGAAAATACTAATCTTCCACTGTTGATGGACACCTTTTTTGAAAAGTACGGATCTATTAATTACGATACAGACCTTCTCCAAGAAAAATATTTTGAAAATTTACTAGATAGGATTAGATATGAAAGTGATAGGCTTAGACGGGAAAGAGTATAATTGGAAGCCATCTTCTTCTCATGGCAAGAGATCTGGACTACACGAACGAGCCAAAGCTGTTTTGACATCCTTATTTCCACACGACAATATCATAGAAGAGGTATCTTTGATTGGAACTGGTAAGCCACCTCTGCGAGCAGATTTGTATCTTCCTAACAGAAACTTAATCGTCGAGGCTCATGGAGAGCAGCATTTTTCTTTTGTTAAACATTTTCACTCCAGTAAAGCTGATTTTTTGAGATCTAAAGCAAGAGATTTAAAAAAGATAGAGTGGTGCGAAATTAATGAAATTAAAATAATCAGTTTTAATTTTGATGAGTCAGAAGAAGAATGGGAGGCAAAAATATGAGCGATAATTCATTCAGCGGTTCAAAGCAAAGGTGTGACGATCTTTTATCAAGTTTTTTAGAGAACGTCGATAATTGGACAAAATCCAAATCTCTGCCTCAAGTAGAACCTAACGCCAATGTGTCGTATATTCTTAATTTAGATCAAGGTCAACTTAGATCGCTCGGAGCGGCGAGTTGTTTAGAACACGCTTATGAGTTATATTCTTACGCGGAGTACCTAGAAACTTTAAAAGTTAAAGAAAAAAATATTTTAGAGTGGTCAGAATCCTCAATTTGGTTTATAATAAGTAAAGAGATGGGTAGCTACGGCACTGAGTTTACTAAGTGGCAAATCAAATACTACTCGGCAATCGCTGAAAACCCTTTGGCATCAGAAATATTGAAAGTAAAAAATCACGCGGCAGCAAGAGTTGAAACTCTGGATGGTAAATCCAAAAGGGTGACGAAAATGGCTGACACTCTTACAAATTTAGCAAGGAGAAAAAATGAATACTAAAGACAGAGAGTATATGGAAAATCTCAATAATAACTTAACGAGAATGTTTGCAAAGATAAATGAGATGAGCTTAACGATGGCACAGCTTGAGACTAACATAAAAAGAGCGACTGAATCAATCAATGGTTGGCCGAGATGGGACTCCGAACTGGAATCAATGCCGAGGGTGGAATCAGAAGAATCACCTGAGACTGACGTTTTTCAGATGAAATCTTCACCTAAAGTTAGAACTTTAAAAAAAGAGCAAGCTCCTAAAGAATCTAATAAATTCGTAGATGATGGTTCTATGCACAGGGACAGCGTTAACCAAACGCCAGACATTAAAGTTAGTGCGAAAGGAACCCGTCAAAGGTTTAAGATGATTGATCAAACTTGTTCAAGGTGTAGTAAAACATTTGAAGTTCACCCGCAGCACGCACGAGACAGCTTTACTTGCGACAATTGTTTAAGAAGGTAATTTGATGAAAGATGTAGCATCAGAAAGAGCGATACTAGCTGGGTTGTGTCAGTATGGACTTGACGCTTACCTAGAAGTAGACTATCTTACTGCGGACAGTTTTACAGACCCTATGAATCAATTAATATTTGATTGTATTTATGCGTCCGTATCTCAAAATACGACAGTTGAATTATCTTCAATTCTTTCGGTTGCCAATGACTTGGGAGTATCGGAGCAGATAAACTCAAAGGATGAGATTGGATTTATTCGCTCCTTGTTTAACTTTCCTATAGCCAAAGACAATATCGGCAAATATGGGGCTAAGGTAGCTAAACTAAAGTTAGCAAGAGATCTTAAAAAAACCCTCAAAATTTCTATCGAAGAATTGGAAACAATTTCTGGCGAAGAAGATGTTATGGATATTGTGGCTAAGATTGAGGAACCACTTTTAGATGCAACTGGAGATATTTATCAATCTTCTAGCAAGAAGTCGGAAACAATTGGTGAAGGACTTGACGACTACATCGACTACTTGGTTAACAATGTTACTGATTTTGTTGGTATACCGACTGGGATGCCAGCACTAGATTTTGCTATTGGTGGCGGTTTGAGAAGAAAGTGCGTAGACCTTGTGGCAGCGAGACCTAAAGTTGGTAAGTCTATGCTGGGTGACGCTGTGGCTACGCATGTTGCCGAAACTCACAATATTCCAGTTCTAGTTCTGGACACTGAGATGGGCAAAGAGGATCATTACAACAGAATTATCGCTGATTTTTCTGGGGTAGAAATTAACAAAATTGCCACTGGAAAATTTTCAGAGAGTGCTATTGAAACAGAAAAGGTTACTAAGGCTGTTGAACGTCTTAAAAATATTCCATATCATTACCTCAGTATCGCTGGAGAGAGCTTTGAGAACATCATTAGCCAGATGCGTAAATGGATTTATACCCACGTAGGATTTGACGAAAACGGTAAAACAAACGATTGCCTGATTGTTTATGATTATTTAAAACTTATGGGCAGCGAAGGCATCAATGCCTCAATGCAAGAATATCAGGTTTTAGGATTTCAGATAACAAAGCTACACAACTTTGTAGTTAAATATGATGTAGCCTGTTTAGCTTTCGTTCAGCTTAACAGAGATGGTATCACAAAAGAAACTACAGATGTTGTTTCTGGTTCTGATCGTTTGATATGGTTGTGTACCAGCTTTTCCATCTTTAAGCTAAAGAACGAGGAAGAAATAGCGATTGACGGTAAAGAAAATGGAGACCGTAAAATAGTACCCGTAGTAGCTAGGCACGGTGAAGGTTTGGATGATGGTGATTATATCAGCATCAAAATGTTTGGAAAACTTGGAAGAATTGAGCAGGGATTAACTAGGAACGAAATACATGACACAAATAAACGAAAAGAACAAGGGTTCGAAATCGAAGAATCTGACGAAGGAGACGATAGCGGCACTGAATGAAGCGGTCTTTGGTAGACTGGAAAGTTTGTTAGATTATTTTGACATAGAGTACGTAACCTTTCCCAATAGACTGGCCTTTCCCTGTCCAATTCATGGTGGCGATAGTCCAGAGGGCTGCTGTATTTTTACAGACGGTAACTCGCAAAAGGGTAACTGGACATGTTGGACTGCTCATTGCGAAGAAGATTATGTAGGAACCCTGTTTGGGTTCACTAGAGGGTGCTTAAATGCTAAAAGGGGCAGACAAGTATCCATGAACGAGACTGCGGCTTTTCTTTGCAACTTTTTAAATACTGATATATCTGACTTAAAATTAGCTCCAGCACGTCAAACTAAAGTTTTAGATATTTTTAACAGAACAGTTGTCAGAAAACCCGCGAATATTACTAGGGGTGAGATAAGAAATAAGTTAAATATTCCTGCGGACTACTATATCAATCGAGGATATACTGGGTTGACTTTGGAAGCGTTTGATGTTGGCGAGTGTTCAGTAGAAAATCAGCCAATGTCTGGAAGAGTTGTTGTTCCTTTGTATGATGAGGACAATAATTATGTGGGGTGTATTGGTAGAGCCATTAAAGAACATATTAAACCCAAGTGGTTGCATAGTACAGGGTTTTCGAAAAACATTTTGTACGGACTGCACTTAGCAAAAGAGAAAATATTAGAAACCGGAACGGTAATCATTGTTGAAGGTCAGGGAGATGTTTGGAGAGCTTTTGAGTCTGGATTAGAGATGACCGTTGGTATGTTCGGAACGTCTTTAAGTGACGATCAACTTATTCTTCTGGAAAAATCAGGAGCTTTAAATATGGTGATTCTTACTGATTATGACGAAGCTGGAATCAATGCGGCAGAAAAACTTGCAAGAAAATGTGGAAGAAGATTTAATTTCATCCGTCCAGATTTGACCCCTTGGTTCGAAGAAAGAGATATACCTGAGCCGCAGCGAGACTTAGGAACAATGAGAATTGAAGATATAAAAACAGAAATTTACCCATATATAAAAGGAATAATTTGATGACAACAAGAATCATAGGATTTGCTGGAGCCAAACAGTCGGGTAAGTCCACCTGCTCAAACTTCATTCATGGTTATGAGCTATGTGGCAGAGATGTTGTGGACAAGTTCATGCTTTCTGAGACTGGTAGACTAATTGTAAAAACCAACGTAATAAAGGACGATGGTAGTGAAACAGTTGAGGAAACTTTTTTAGACACGTCTCGTAAGGATGAATCGTATGTAGAGTGGGCTATGTATAATGTATGGCCTTTTGTTAAGAAGTATTCATTTGCAGACACTCTAAAAGAAATAGCTATTACTTTATTTGGACTTTCTTATGAGCAGGTTTATGGTGACGACTCTTACAAAAACCAAAGAATTCCACATCTTAGATGGGAGAATATGCCGGGAGTCATAACTCCTAACCAACCCGCAGAATCGGGACTTGCTTTCCCAGAAGACCTCGGATTAAAAATCCACGAACCCGGCCCAATGACCGCTCGTGAGTTTCTGCAATACTTTGGGACTGACGTTATGCGTAAAATGTACGAGCCTATTTGGGTAGAACGATTGATTAAAGATATTCAATTGGAAGAACCTGCCATTGCTGTGATTGATGACGTTAGATTCCTCAACGAAATAGAGGCTTTGCAAAATGCCGGAGGCAAAGTAATCGGATTGGCTAGGTCTCCGTTTGAATCAACTCATAGCAGCGAACAGATTATTAAAGAGCATGAGGATATGCTTGACGGAATTGTTAGCGGGGATAAAAATATTCACGATATGTGTCAAAACGTGCTAGATTTGATGACAGATTTTGGATGGCTTGAAGAATCATCGCCAGAAACTAAATCTAAAAAAATTCATACGATTAAGGAAAACAAATGATAGTAACATATATCAGAAGCTCGTCTTACAACAATTACGATTACTGTCAAATGCAGTATTTCATTACTTATGTTTTGGGACACAGAAGCGTTAGTGGCAAGAAGGCTCAACTGGGAACTATTGTTCACAAGTGCCTAGAGGTATTAGCTTCATGCACAAAGGAACTACAAGAAAAGCCAGACGGTAAGAGGCTAAGTATTCAAGATGATGCAATCGGTAAGGTAAATTTCACGCCTGCCAAACTTAAAACTAAAAAGTTTGTTATGGATGTTTTGGATAGAAGTTATGAGTATTATACTTCTACCTGTGAGGCGAAGCACAAATATGCCGGTGCTGATAAAAAGTTTTGCATAACCCAAACAAACAATGCTTTGGATTACAACGATGGACAGTTTGATCCTAGAAAAAGAAATATCGTTGATACTGAGCCTCAGTTTGATATTGCCATTGATGCACCTTGGGCAAAATTCAAATACGAAGTGGATGGCGAAACTTTTGAGGGTCAACTAGCAATCAAGGGAACTATTGATCTTGTTACTGAAGTTGATGACGGAATTATCGAAGTGGTAGACTGGAAAACTGGTCAACGTAAGAACTGGGCTACTGGAGAGAAAAAAACTTACGAAAAACTACTTGAAGATCCGCAATTGCTATTGTATAATTATGCTATATCGGAACTTTATAAAGATTACGATCAGGCAATTATGACTATTTTTTACACTAGAGATGGCGGCCCGTTTAGTATGTGCTTTGACGATACGGACAAAGAAAAGTTTTTAGGTATGCTAAAAGGAAGATTTGAGCAGATAAAGCATAACGAATATCCGAGGTGCTGTTCCAAAAACAGAACCAGTTTTAAATGTACTAGATTGTGCGATTTCCATAAGAAGAAATGGCCGGGAACTAATATATCTATGTGTCAACATGTGGAAGAATACCTTCATGCTTTTGGTCACGAGGCAACTGTGGCTAACTGCACTAAAAAGGGTCATAGTGTAGGGTATTACGAGGCTCCGGGATAATGTATATATTGATAGAAATTTACAATTCCTCATTTCCAAACAGGAATAAAGAGATGAGGGAAGCTCTAAACAAGAACCTAGAGTGCGAACATATTGAAAAAATTGTAGTCTTTTGTGAAAATGGTGTTGAAGTTCCAAAGCACGACAAAATCATTTCAGTTATCTCAAACGATAGAATGACTTTCGCAGACTATTTCAATTATGCGAATACTCATATTAAAGATAAGGTTTGCGGAATAGCTAATGCTGACATATACTTTGACGATACCCTTAAACATATGAAAAAACTCCAATCCAATGAGTTTGTATGTTTAACAAGATGGGAAAATAATCAAATTATGGGTCGTTTTGCTGATTGTTCTCAAGACTCGTGGTTCTTTAAAGGGAAAATTGAACCCAAGATGATTGCAGCATCTACATTTTATTTAGGGACTTTGAGATGCGATAACCAAATATCTTACTTAGCAATCCTGTGTGGATACAATGTGTTTAATCCAAGCGAATTAATTAGTAGTCATCATTTACACGAAGTAGAAAAAGAAAGAAGTTACTCAGAAGATTACAGCGGTGATGCTAGTAAGTTATCAAGAGTCGCTCCAACATCTGAGTTTAAATACGATGAAGATAAAATAGCCTCCTTTTTAGGTATGTTTGGTGGTCACCCATCTGGAGGGTTTTATAAAAAAATAATTAGAGAATATTTGAGTAATTAATAACCTTGGACGGGATAATGTTTAAAATAACTTACGAACTTCGTGATGAGTCGCTAGACTTAAAAAAGTGTACTAAATGCGGGGAAAAGCCAGAAGGTGGGTGTATCCCATTGGGGCCACTGTGTGGCAAATGTGCAAAAGAGTGGAATGATATGGTTTTAAAAACTTTTTGGAGTAAGAAAAATGTGGAATCCGATTAATTGTAAAACTCATTACAGTCTCCAGCGGGGATTTTGTAAACCAGATAAGCTAGCGAAAGCGGCGAAAGATTTTGGTTATACTGCTTGTGGTATTGCTGATTTTGGAACAGTGTCCGGTGCTGTTGATTTCCAGCAGGAGTGTAAGAAAAATGGTATCAAACCAATTATTGGTTGTGAGTTTGATGGCTATATTTTGTACGCTAAAAACAAAGAGGGGTGGTTTGATTTAGTTAGATACGTTTCCAATCAGAATTTAGATGTTTTAAAACAAATAGCAAGTAACGGAAACATTATTTGCGTGACTTCTGACTCCAACGGATTTGCAAACCTATTTAAAGGCAACCACGTTAAAATGGATTATGAAAGACAGGCAATTTACTATGTTTATCCAGAAGAAGCTGACTGCCACAGGATTATGCTTTGCAGCAAGCTCAAGAAAACCCTAAAAACCGTTGGGAGTATTGAGCATGACTATGAAAGGTTTTTTGACGATAATAATAGATCAAAGTTTTGCTTACCCGCCTCCTCCGGACTTGGATCTTTTCCTCAATTTTGGGTTTCCGACTTGCAGAGTTCTGGCTTTGGAATAGCAGACCTATGTGAAGAGTATGATCTTGCTGGGCCGCCTATGCTCCCAGAGTATGAGTGTCCTAATGACTCAAATAATAATAAATACTCTGAGGATGATTGGCTTACCGAATTGTGCAGAAGGGGATGGAAGTCGAAACTTGTTCCCGAAGGAAAGGTTAACACTCAAGAAAAGCAGGATATTTACGCAGAAAGAATCAAGCATGAGCTAAAAGTTATTTTTAAAGCTCGTCTTTCTGGATACTTTTTGATTGTGCAGGATATTATCCAGTGGGTTAAGGACAAGGGTTGGTTAGCGGGTCCCGGAAGAGGTTCTGCCGCAGGATGCCTAATTTCATACCTGCTTGGCATTACCGAGGTAGACCCTATTGAGTATGACTTGATTTTTGAAAGATTCTACAACGAAGGCCGAAACACAGAGGGCAATATAGCGATTCCCGATATTGATATGGATGTGCCAGCAGAGCATAGAGACGAAGTTATTGCATACATCAAGGCAAAATACGGCCAAGAAAATGTAGCTCAAATGATCACTTATAACAGACTTCAGGGACGATCTGCAATAAAAGAGGTATTAAGAGTAAATAATTCTGTGTCATTTGACGAAATGAACCTGATAACAGATAGTATACCAGACGAATCAATGATATCGGATCAGCTTGAACTAATGGAGGACAAGTCCATTATCAAGTGGGCTTTGGAAAATGAGTCTGACGCACTAAAGAATTGGTGTCACTATGATGATAACAAAAATTTGATTGGGCCACTGGCATCGTTGTTTGAACAAGCTATGATTATAGAAGGAACTAAAAAAGCTCAAGGTAAGCATCCTGCTGGTGTTATCATTTCGAAACACTCTCTAAAAGATGTTTGTCCTGTAACTATTGACAGTTCAGGAGATCCTGTGGTGGCATTTGAAATGAATCCTTTGGAAATCCAAGGTCATATTAAGTTTGATGTTTTGGGTATTGATCTTTTGTCTAAAATAATGGAGATTAGCGATAATGAAAATTGAAAATAAAGAAGAAATCATGGCGGTCATTTACCAAGGACACATGGTGGTTAGTAAGAATAACACATCATTGTGCAATTTGGCAGACCATATGATAGGAAATTTTGTACCGAGAAAAAAGTATCAGGTTTGGTCTGACAGGCATAAGTCTTACGATCTATATCAAGACCTTGGCGAAGCCACTGATGCGTTTTTAACACTTTCTAACAGGAGATAATTATGAATTGTTTGAGATGGATTGGCTTATTTCTTTGCGTTATGGTTTTGTTGAGTCTCTGGGGATGTTTGCCAGAACCCTCACCGCAACCGCTGGATTTTGACCAGAAGTTGTATATGTTAGAAAATAATGAGACTTACTAGGAGATTTTATGAATTACCGAGATATAATTGTATTCGACTTTGAAACCACGGGGATCAATCCGAATAAGTGTCAGCCTACTCAGATTGCTGCCGTAGCTATTCACCCCAGAACACTAAAGGTGCAGCCCGGAGGTTATTTTGAGAGCAAGATTCGCTGCATCAATGATGATGAAAAGGCGGTTGCCGCTGGTTTCGATCCCATCGAAGAAAAGGCTTTAGAGATTACTGGAAGAACTAGAGAAGATATTGCTACAGGGCCATATCCAAAAACTGTTTGGAAAAAATTTACAGAGTTTGTAAACAAGCACAACTTCAAAGGAACTTCGTGGCACGCTCCAATTGCCGCTGGCTACAACATTAACGGCTACGATATGGTGATCGTTGACAGAATGTGTAAGGCTTTCGGCCCGTGGAACGATAAAAAGGATCAACAAAACCTTTTTAACCCTATTTTTACTATGGATACAATGCAGCATGTTTACTGCTGGTTTGAAAACAACAAAGATGTATCGTCATACAGCATGGATTACATGCGTGATTATTTTGGAATGAGTAAAGACAATGCTCACGATGCTTTACAAGATGTGAAAGATACTGCCAATATTTTGATCAACTTTCTAAAGACTCAAAGAGACCTTTCTAAAAAAATTAAGTTTGAAAAGGCTTTTGCGGATGGCACGAGTTTACACATTAAATAAATTTAAGGAGACTATAATGGCAGACACTTTGGGCGGCTTGATTGATAAATTGATTACCATCGACATGAAGATGTGGACTAATCAAGAGTTCATATTCGAAGTCAGACGAATGACATTTCAAGAGTTTTGTCAGAAGTTTACTATGAATACAGAGCAAAAGAAAAGCCTGTATGATTCAGTAAAGAAAGTCTGCGATCTGAACAACCAAAGAAATGCTCTGATTGATGAGATTGATGAGAAAGTTGTAAAAATGATAGAATCTGCAAACAAGGGAGAAGAGTTAGATGCCGGAAAATTCATCCAACGAAAACACAAAACTTATTAGTGATATAGAAGATTTTCTAGATAATTGTGGTAGTGAATGTTTAAAGACTTTTAGATATTTTCGGCGGTGCGATCAAGGAGATAGAACAAAACTCATAGCACAAAGGGTTGAAAATCATATTGAAACTGTTCTTATAACTTGGCAGCACTCGGATTCACCTGTTGCTTATGGTCATTTAGATAAGTGTCCCGAGGGCAAAGTGTGGTTGGGCCTGTGTGTCGCAGACGATGCTCAAGGTTTTGGATTGGGTCGCGAGATGATAAAATATCTCCTTTCTAAGTACGATGGAGAGATAAATATGACTGTAGACGTTGATAACGCACCTTCAATAAATCTATGTAAACAATATGGATTTGAGAATGTGCGGACGAATGTGAAGACATGCGATGAACATGAATCTATAATCAATTACATGAGGAAGAGATGACAAATACTTTTGATATTAACAATTTTGAAGATGATGCGGTTTGGGATTTAATTTGCGAGGGAAACACAAAGGGTGTGTTCCAACTAGAATCTAATTTAGGTAGACACTGGGCAAAGCAAACCAAGCCAAGAAACATTAAAGACCTAGCCGCTTTGGTTAGTCTGATTCGACCGGGAACTCTCTTGGCGAAAGATGCTAATGGTAAAAGCATGACTCAGGTTTATGCAGACAGGAAGGCTGGAAAGCCCGACTCTCCTGTTCAATATCTCCATGAATCTCTAGAGCCTATTCTAAAAGAGACTTACGGTGTACTCGTCTACCAAGAACAATCTATGATGATCGCTCAAAGATTAGCTGGGTTCAATCTAAAGGAAGCTGACGGATTACGTAAGGCTATTGGTAAGAAAAAAGCGGATCTAATGGCTAAAGTTAAAAAGGACTTCCTAGTTGGCACACAGGAGCAGGGAATCGTTACTACCGCTGTGGCTGAAGAAATATTTTCTTGGATTGAAAAATCTTCTCGTTACGCCTTTAATAAGTCTCACGCTGTTTCTTATGCCATTAACGCATACTGGTCTGCTTACTGCAAAACCTATCGTCTAAAGAAATTTTACGAGAAGTATTTGAATCGTGCGGACAGAAAGCCTAAGCCAGACATTGAGAAAAAGCAGCTTATCATGGATGCTAAACAATTTGATATCGAGGTTATACCTCCGCGACTTCAACACCTTTATGTAGATTTTACTAGACACCCATCTAAGGATCTGATCTACTACGGATTAAATCATGTTAAGCACGTAGGGAATAACGAGTGTAACAAGATAAGAACGCTTCCTGAAACTCACGGAGATGTTAGCGAGTACACTTGGATGGACTGCTTGGTTAGACTGATTACCGAATTAAATATCAATAAAAGAGCTACCATCGCAATGATTTCTGTTGGAGCCTTTAATGGTAAAAACAACACAATAAGCAGACAGAAAATGTTGTACGAGTTCAATAGTTGGAAAGAGTTGACAGCTAGGGAGAGAGGTGCAATAGTTGAAAATTTTAAGTCTGGAGACCCTAGCGTACTTGCAAATACCTTGTCTGAGGCTATTGATCACTTGATTGAAGGAAGAAGCTCAATTAAGATCAACAAAAATAGAATGAAAATAGTCAAGGATGTGAAGTTAGCTTTAGACAATCCGTTTTATGATATTGAAGATAAGGCGTTTGTGTTGGCGGCAGATGAAGAAAAATACATGAGTTGTGCATTAACTTGCAGCAAAGTGGACGGTCTGGACTTGTCTGTGGTCACCAGTTATTGCAAAGATTTAGTTAACCGCACTGTGTCTGGAAAAGTTAATTTGGCGGTCGAGATAAACTTTGTAAAAGTTGTAAAAACCAAGAAGGGTAATAATCCCGGTCAAGAAATGGCGTTTCTCACAGTAGAGGATGGAACAGGAGCTTTGGACGATGTAACCATTTTCCCAGAGTGTTATAGCGAGTTTAAGAATTGTATCATTGAAAAGAACACGGTGTTACTTAGTGGGGAAATATCTAAAAAAGATAAGAAGTCTTTAATTGTAAATAGTATCAAGCAGATTTGAAAGGTTTAGTATGAACAAGTGTCATTTTTTGGGCAGAGTTAAGTCCATCGAGTTTCGTGAGGCGACTCCAGATAGTGGTCAATGTATTCAGTTTTTATTAGAAGTTGAAGAGTTTAGAAAAGAAAAAAATGGGAACAAGGTTCGAGAGCTAAACTATTTTGACATGGAGGCATGGGGAACTGCCGCTTCTGCTCTTAATACTTACATAGAGGACGACACTTCAGTAGCCGTAGAAGCTATTGCTAGGAGCGATGGCAATCAAACGTGGTTTAGAATTACAACCTTTAAAATACTTCACCGTGACAATGTATAGGAGATAACATTGAGAAAAAAAAGAATTCTATGGGTGAACGAATCGTCTACTAAAAACACTGGTTATGGAGTTTACGGTCACGAGGTACTAACAAGACTTCATCAAGTTCCAGAATTTGAAGTTGCGGAGTTAGCTTGCTACGTAACAGAGGATGATATTAAAGAAGACCCTAAACCTTGGAGGGTTTATCCAAATAAACCACTGGGCGACGACCCTCATTATCAAAATCATATTTCTCAGGTTTTTGGGGAAAGAACTTTTAACGAGGTTTTATTACATTTTCGACCAGACATTGTAATGGACATTCGTGACTGGTGGATGTTTGAGTATCAGCAACGATCTCCCTTTAGAGATTTGTTTCACTGGTCTCTTATGCCTACTGTTGACGCAAAGCCTCAAAACCCACAATGGATCAACACGTTCGCATCTGCGGATTCTGTATTGACTTATTCCGAATTTGGAGCGTCCGCGTTGGAAAATCAGTGCTCTAAAATTGAAGTGGTTGGAATTCCATCACCTGCTGCAAATGAAGAACATTTTACACCTTTTTCTAACTATAAAGAAAAGCTGGCACATAAAAGTAAAATGGGTATAGACCCAGATTGTACTATCATAGGAATGGTTGGCAGAAATCAGAGAAGAAAACTGTTTCCTGACTTAATGAAACACTTTAGGCGTTATTTAGACGAGTCCAGTCCTCTGAACAATCAGATAAACAATCTGTTTCTCCATTGCCACACCTACTATCCAGATATTGGATGGGAAATACCTGATTTGCTTAACGATTTTGAATTAAGCAACAGGGTGTTGTTTACATATAGGTGTGTAGACTGTAAAGATGTGAGTATTGATTTTTTCAAAGACTCAATCTGTCATTGCAGTAAATGCGGAAAGTTTGCCAAAAAACTGGTGGGCGTAAGAAACCCTATCAACACACAAGAATTAAGTGACGTATATAAAATGTATGATTTATATGTTCAGTATGCTAATAGCGAGGGATTTGGTATGCCTCAACTAGAAGCGGCTTTTTGCGGGATTCCCGTTGCGGCTGTTGACTATTCCGCTATGGAGTCTGTTCTTCATAACATTGGTGGTTTAGCTATGAAACCCTTGTCATACTCAATGGAGTGTGAAACTGGGTGCTATAGAGCAGTTCCATCTTTCCATGAATTTGAAAAGATTTTGGATGAATACCTTGTTTTTCATGGAGAGGATGGAAACTTACGATTATTTGAAAAGGGGCTTGAGATTCACGATTTAGCCACTTCTCACTACAGTTGGGATCGTACCGCCCAAATATGGATAGATCATTTCCGATCAATTCCAATAAAGCCTGATGAAGAAACTTGGAGATCGCCAGTCAAGATTCATCAGCCAAGACCATTGGCAGAATGTCTACAGCTTCAAACGCTTAGGGAACAGGTAAACTTTCTGTTTGAAAAGGTTTTATACAAACCCGATTGGATTGGTAGTTTTCTATGGTCAAAGGTTATCAAAGATTGTACTTTTGGTTACCGTGTTAAAAATTCGGAAGAAGATTACTATTTTAACGAATCTCATGTGCCAAGCATGGACAGATACGAGGATTATAGCATAGAGGATGCTCACAAAGACTTCTCAGCTTTGAGAGGTCAGTGGAATGATTGGGAAACTATAAGGAGACAAGAAAATGCAAGAATATAAAGACTTTGAATATATTTTAAGCCGTATGGCAGAACCATCCCTAAGAGCATCTTTGATAGATAGAGAAATAGATCGGTATCGAGGTGTCCCTTATCGAGACTCGGTGTTCGAAGAAATTTTAAAATCTTTCAACGGAAAGCCTATCAGAGTTTTTCAAGTTGGTGCTATTGAATCCTTAGAAACAAAGTTTAGACTCGGTTCTGGTTGGAGCGAGCTTTTTTGGGGTGAGTATATTAGGGATAACGGTGGAGAACTACATGTTTGTGATATCGACTTAAACCATGTTGCTCATTCAAACTTTACTTCAAATAATTTAAAATATCATGTCAACCTTCATGTTGGCGATGCGGCAGAATGTTTGTCGAATATGTTTGCTAATGACAGCGGGTTTGTGCCTTTTGATATTTATTATTTAGATGGTGCGGATGAGCCTTATGGCAATAAACAAACTTTAGATCAGTTTAAGATTATTCAAGATCACAAAGCTCTAGTTCTGGTTGACGATGTTCCAACTAAGGGTCAACTTCTTTTAGAATATCTTGACCTCAAGCTATGGGAAGACGGATTCCGTCCGGTTATCAATCATTATGACGTAGGCAATGGAATGATGACTGTTGATTTTAGAAAGGAAGATGTATAAATGAAGGTACTTTATCAGGGGTATGGTCAATTTTCGCAAGACGTATTCGTAGACCAAATACTAGAAGAAAAGAGAGAAGGGTTTTTTCTAGATATAGGGGCTGGGGTTTCTGATCATGACGCACGTCAGGTTCCTATCAACACCATGAGCAACACCTATGCTTTAGAGAACCATCGAGGATGGAATGGAATTGCTATAGACTACGACGAGGATTATTGTGAATTGGCAGAAAAATATAGAAGCTGTTCGATTAGCTGCACAGACTTATTACAGGAAAATATAAATTCCGTATTAGAGGGGCTGCAAGCACCTAGTAAAATAGACTATCTTTCTCTAGATGTGGACTCTGCCCAAGAGCAGGTTTTAAGAGAATTGGATTTTGACACTTATAAATTCAGCGTTATAACCTATGAACACAACCTGTCTGTTGGAATCAGTCAGTGCGGCAAGGTGAATTGGGTGACCCATCAAGCAGAATCTAGAGACAAGTTTTTAAAACTTGGGTATAATTTAGTATTTGGTAATGTAGGTTTCACAAATGAGGAAAAGATAGAGGATTGGTGGGTAGACGACGAAACTTTTGCTAAATGGGGGTTGGGATCACACGATAACTGTCGCGTTCTAATGTCATTAGAAATGCTACACTCTCGTTATGGAGGTATGAAATTATGAAGCGGTCAGTCCTATACATAGGTCACTACAAAGACGGAACGGGCTGGGGCAACGCTGCTCAAAACAACATTCTCGCACTACACAGGGCGGGAGTTGATGTTTATCCCCGTGCAATAACTTACGAGACGGATGGTCATACCTGCCACCCCGAAATTGAGGAATTGGAAAACAAGGATAGTAATGATTATGACTTTGTTATCCAGCACACGCTTCCTAGTAACTGGTCATACGACTCACGGTTCTACAACATTGGATGTTTTACTACAGAGTCTAGCGACTTTATTCCTACTGGATGGCAGAACAGTATGAATATGATGGATGAAATCTGGGTTCCTACCCAAAACGCAATGGATGCTTGCTTGGCTTCAGGGGTATCAAAACCTATTATAACTGTAGTTCCTTACGGAATCGAAGATGTCGCCGTGCCTGCAAACGGCCAGACTATAAAAGAGTTAAATGACAACTTTACATTCGGTTTTGTCGGCGAGTTTATCGAAAGAAAAAATGTAAAGGCTTTAATCAAAGCGTTTCACATCACTTTTCAAGGCTACGAGCCAGTTAATCTTTTTATTAAAACTTCGAAATCAGACTTAGATTCAGTGAATCAGTATATTCAGCATGTTAAAAATGGAATGAAGTTGGGCAATGATTATAAAGAGGTGGTGGTTGTTGCTGGTATTATGGATAAAAAGGATTATTATTCCGTTTTAAATCAGGTGGATTGTTTTGTCATGCCCAGCAGAGGCGAGTCCCCATGTATTCCTGCTATGGAGGCGTTGTCTTTAGGAATTCCAGTGATGAGAACGGATGGAATTGGTATGCCTTACACAGAAACCATTAACGAGTTTTATCCATCGCATGTTAATTCTTATGACACTCCATGTTTTGGTGCGGTAGATGCCCTTCCAGATTTAGACACAGCACTGTCCACTTGGAAAGAAATCGACGTTTTAGACTTAGCTGAAAAGATGAGGTTTATCTTTGATAATCGCGACCAAGGTAATAAAAGTTTATATGAAGCAATTGATAGCGTGACTCAAACCTTTACGCTACAGTATGTAGGAGAAAACATGAAGGAGATTTTAAATGCCCGCAAGAGCTAATGTCCGGTCTATGAGATCAATAATGAATGGTAAAAAAAAGTCTGGGAAACTTAACATTCTTACCTTTGCGACTCACGAAAGATACGAAGAAAACTTGTGTAAAACTGGTCACAATTTTTACTCACTAAGATTTGGCAAAGAGTGGGACGAGACTTATGCCCCTGTGCCTAAAAATTATCACATTATAGATAGTATTCCTAGTTGGTTAGACATTGACTTGGTGTTATCACACACAAGCGACAACAGGTTGCAAGTTGCCCACGATCTTCTTTCGGGAACTAGAGCTATGTACGGTCAATTGACTTGTCCTATTTTAAGGCATTGTCACGTTCTGCCAGATGTTAGATTTAATGTCGAGGAACAAAAGTCAAATTACCAAGCTATTCCAGTAGATCATAATTCGTTTATTTCTGAGTTCAATAGAGATCAGTGGGGGTTTTCTCCCACTAACTCAAGCGTTATTCCACATGGTATAGATACAAAGCATTGGACGTTGTTAGATGGGCCACAGAGAAAGCATGGATGTATTTCTGTAGTTAACGAGTTTCCTTCGAGAGATTGGTGTTGCGGCTTTAACTTATGGAAAAAGATCTCCGAGTCAGTTCGAGGTTGTAAGGTAGTGGGAAAATGTACAGGTAAACATAAAAACTTTTCCCAGCCCGCAAGAAACAAGGATGATCTTAGAATTAAATATTCAAGTGCTTATTTTTATCTAAACACCTCACTACACTCTCCAGTTCCCACGTCATTGATGGAAGCTATGGCGTGTGGACTACCAGTTGTTTCGACAAAAACATGTATGATACCTGAAATTGTAGAACATGGTGTAACTGGTTTTTTGTCTAACGATCCAGAAGAACTCATAGGCTTCTGTAATAAGTTGATGCAAGACCCAGACCTTGCCTTATATATGGGCGACCAAGCACGAAAAACTATACAGCTTAGATACGATACGTATGATTTTGAGCAGAGGTGGACTAATTTGTTTTACAAAGTAATAGGAGATTTTAAAATATGAAAATATTAGCAACGCTGATCGGAGGGGAAACAAAAGAGTTTTCTAATATAGCCGCTTTTAACTCAGGAGTGTTAGATGGAGAAGCAATTAACATCGTTGCCGACAAAGTTTTGTCTGAATTTCACATAGATGATGTGCGATCTGTCATTAAACTGCTGATAACTAAGTGTCACAAGGGTGCGTATTTAAAATTTGTGGAATGGTGTATTTCTAGCATAGCTCGCGATATTCGCATAGGGGATGAAGCCCGCTTAGATATTATTAATAAGCGATTCACAAATGATAAAAATCGTTGTTTTTTGTCGAACTCATACCTAGAGAGCATACTGCAAGAGGTGTCCCCTAGCGACTTCTTTACGTCCGCAGCTTCGCATGAACAGTATGAGTTTAGTCACACCATTCACAGGAGAGATAATTAACATGAACAAACCAATTACCGATTGCGAAGGATGCGTGTTTGTTGTAAAAGAAGATGGTCAACCGCAGAAGGGTTGCGACTTACAAAGACCTATCCTTTTAGGAGTAGCCTCAGAAGAAGAGTATTATGTTCTGGACAGATTTTGCAACGCACACAGACCGCCAGAGTGGTTGTCTAATCTCGGATTTGAAGATCAATTAAGTCCAGCAGATGCAGTCTTGAATGAGGTTCGACCAAGACTAGGTTTTTTTATTGTTCTAGATACATCTTCCAAAGATGCAATTGCAGACTTGACCACAACCGTAGACTCTATTGAGAACATGGATGATGACCATTCTTACATAGTTGTAATCACTGACAAAGTAGAGTATAACGAGGAAATTTGGGCAATACTCGATCCGTTAAAAGCTAAAGCAAACGATTCGCAAAAATATGTAATCATGCAGTTGACTGAAAGTCCTGAGCAAATGCACAAAGTTGTGGATCAGGCTTTCACTCATGCTCAAAACGGGTGGGTAATGTGTCTTGGTAGTGGAGAAACAGTTAACCCCTCAAGCGTTGAGGCATTGCACAACTTTATGAACATAGAGATGAGGCAATTGGTGTTGATAGAGCCTTCTAGTGGTATTAGTGGTCTTGCCTTTCCTGCCTATCTATTTAAGTTTTTGAACGGAAACAGAACGAAGATTTTCAATGACGACATGACTGACAGTAGAGATTTTATGGAAAAAGTAAAAGACGCAGAAGTTAGAGGTGGTACTAAAACCATCTTTACTTGGCCTGATCTTTTAAATCGACTCGAACACGAAAGTTAATAACACTATGACTTCAAAAAAAATGCCCAACGTAGCTATTATTTGTGCGAACTATAACTATGGCGACTATATTGAAGCCGCTATGAAGAGTATTGTCAATCAAACATACACAGGTGAAATACGCTTGTATGTTGTGGACGATGGATCGTCTGACGATTCTTGGGAAAAGATTTCAAGCATGAGATTTTTGCAAGATAAAGACCCATTCGGAAATCCAATGGTGAACACTGTCGAGGAAGTTACAGATAGTGTCCTTTTTAGGAAAAGAATCAAAAACTCTGGTGCTAGTGTCGCCCGAAATACAGCGATTGAAATGTGTTGGGACTGGGCTGACATTATTGGCGTTCTTGATGCTGATGACGCTTATTACCCAGAAAAAGTAGAGAAGTTGGTAGCGAAACTTGTCGAACACGAAGAAGTCGGAGTAGCGTACTCTGATTACAAAAATGTGTTTCCAGAGTATTCTAAGACGGAATTTAAAAGTGCCTACTCTAGAGTAGAACTGCAAAAACATTGCATGGTTCATAGTAACGCTTTAATTAAAAAGAAATACCTAGAAGCAGTAAGATTGCCTAATGGAGAATTTTATCGTAGCGAATTACATGGGCCAGCTTCTCAAGGTTTTATTGGATGCACTGAAGACTACGATCTTTGGTTGAGACTTTCCTCCGCTTGTGTTTTTTGCCATGTTCCAGAGGTATTGGCTATAGCCAACCAGCATGGAAGAAACCAGTCAATGAAAATGACTACAGAAATATTTCAAGAAAACGCTAAAATTATGACTGGAGCTATAAATGACCAGAAACGTAACTAGGATTAGAAAAAAACCTGTGTCAGAATACGACATAGGATTCGGAATTCTATCCGCTGGAATCGGAAATAAGATAAAATCTTACGAGCCACGAGCACTACTAAAAGTTTCTGGTAAAACTATTATTGAAACTCAGGTAGAAACCGTTTCTCATTTTTTTGAAAATCCAGATATTATCATGGCGGTTGGTTGTCATGCAAACAAGGTTATTAAAAAGGTTCGCGAAAAAGTTAGGGTAGTAGAAAATCAACTTTATCTATCATCCAACTCTGCTGAAAGCATGAGGTTGGTGTTTAATAACTCCAATGCTGAAAATTTTATGTTTTGTCATGGAGATATCATTTTTAACGATGCTACTCTCGATGCTGATTATGACAAGTCTTTTATTATTGTTGATTCTAATGGAATGATCAAAGAGCAAGAAGTTGGTGTTACCCAAGTTAACGGAAAGTTGTCCATAATGTCTTATGGCCTACCGTGCAAATGGGGTCAGATAGCTTTCTTTACAGGCAAGGAAAAGAGACTTCTTAAAAACGTGTTTCAGTCTTTTGGCGAAGATCACAAAAAACTTCTATCATTTGAGATTATTAACAAGGTTGTAGAAGCTGGCGGTAGATTTAAATGCTACGAACCCAAGAAAATGAAATTACGTGAAGTCGATAGAATAAAGGATATAAAGTGAAAATATTAATCGCAAACGATGGATTACACGCACACTACTATCAGCGAGTTGCTTTGGGTAATGGGCTACAAGCCCTTGGTCACGATGTGGCTATGTGGGACAGATCGAAAAGTTCAGCACCCGCTTTTGATATATTTCGTTCGTTTGAACCAGATTGTTTTTTGGGGCAGTCTTACAATCTTGACGAAGCTACTATTAAATGTATCAAGAACAGACCTCACCTAAAGGTAGGACTCAGAGTAGGCGACTTTAAAAATGACAACCCTCACATTTTGTCGATTACGCCAAAAGAAAAACGAAATCTACTAGAACTTCAAGAGTCAACTGGTCAAGTCAAATTTGTTCATATTCACTACACTCCAGAGGGAGTAGCTCAAACTCATTCAGAATACAGTCAATATGGACTCAGACCCGTATCGCTGATGATGTGTGCAGATATTCATAGTTATTATAACTCCGTATACGACCCAAGACTAGCTTGTGACATAGGGTTTGTGGGTGGCTTATGGGATTACAAGGGACGAGTTATCAAGCCGTACCTTTTCCCATTGTTAGAAGAAGATCAGTATAAGGTTAAAATATTTGGCAATCAACCTTGGCACGGAGTTTCCAAATACTGCGGAGTTATTGGAGACGAGGAAGTAAAAAATCTTTTCGCCTCTGCCTTAGTCTGCCCCAATCTTTCTGAGCCTCACGCACAAGAATATGGGTTTGATGTAAATGAAAGAATATTTAAGATTTTATGTGCTAAGGGGTTTTGCGTTAGCGATAATGTTGAAGGCTACAAGATGTTTGGAGACGGTATTGTAATCGCGAAATCACCGCTAGATTTTCGGGAAACTATTCAATACTACACCAAAACTAGCAAGGGAATGGAAGAGGCGTTGAAAATTGCATCTATTGGACATACGTTTGTGATGAATAACCACACAAACATTCATAGAGCCGCAGAAGTTCTTTCTCATTTTGGGTTGGCTAGCCCAGTCAATATTGAAAAAGTTATAAAAGGAGTTATTGGTGAGTAAAGTATTAGTAACTGGAGCTAATGGCTTTTTAGGTAAAGCTGTTTGTAGAGCCTTGGTAAATAATAACCATGACGTGATTCCTTTGAATGGCAAAAGAGAGTTTGATTTAACAGACAAAAAGCAGGTATTCCACGCCCTTACCTCAACAAAGCCAGAAAAGGTAATTCACCTAGCTGCAACTTGCGGGGGAATTGGAATCAATCAGGAGCAGCCCGGAAAGTTTATATACGACAATTTGGCTATGGGGATGAACCTTATTGAAGGATGCAGGCAGTATGGAACAGAAAAGTTTGTAATGCTTGGTACTGTTTGTGCCTACCCTAAATTCACACCCGTTCCTTTCAAAGAAAGCGATCTGTGGAATGGCTATCCAGAGGAAACCAATGCACCATACGGAATCGCCAAGAAAACCCTGATGGAAATGTTGATCGCGTATAAGCAGCAGTATAACTTTAACTCGTGCAATCTAATTCCAGTTAATATGTATGGGATGGACGACAACTTTGACCCAAGAAGTAGTCACGTTATTCCTGCTCTAATTTTGAAAATTGCAAAAGCAATGGATACAATGGTAGACCCAGAGATTTCAATTTGGGGCAATGGAACTGCCAGTAGAGAATTTTTGTACGCATCTGACTGTGCTGACGCAATCGTCAAAGCGATGGAGGTAGAAACATCTCCTAATCCAATCAATCTAGGTACGGGACAAGAAATATCTATCTTAGACTTGGTGAGCAAGATAGCACAAATTATGAGCTACAAAGGAATTATTGAGTTTGATAACTCAAAACCAAATGGTCAACCTAGAAGGTGCTTAGATGTAAGTCTAGCAAAAGAAAGGCTGGGATGGCAAGCCAAAACCCCATTAGACTTAGGACTGGTTCACACAATTGAATGGTTTTACGCAAACAAGGAGCGGTTAAGTGATTACTACGATTATATTTAGCAGAAACAGGCCGCTGCAATTAGATTTATGCTTGCAAAGTTTGGATAGATTTAATGTTGAAAAAAATAAAGTCATTGTTATTTTTACATGTGACAAAGAGTATAAACACGCCTATAATAATCTGGAGCAAGAGCATCCAGATGCTCAATTTTGGAAGCAAAGCGTTTCTTTGTTTAATGATGTTAAGCTCGCCGTAGAGTCCAATGAGAATGATTATGTTTGCTTTTTAACTGATGATAGCTTCTTTTATCAAGCAACTCCGTTAATTAGTGAAAGTTTGTTAGATAAAATATTTGCTAAACAAGACGATGGCAATTTTTCTTCGAACAGAGGTGTGTGTAGCATATCTTTACGTCTAGGATTAAATATTAACAAAAGAGGTGTTCCAGATGGTTTTGAAGGAGATCAGTGGATTCCAGATCACATTAATTGGGCAGAAGGACTGCATATAAAGAGAATTGATGGCACTGATTTTATTGTGCATGATAGGACTCAGCATTTTTTAAATAGTTATTGGAACTTTCCTTTAACTTTGGACGGATCTATATTTTTAAACCAAGATTTTGTAGAATGGATATCTGAATTAAGGTTCCTAGAACCTTTAAAAAACTGGAAACAAACACCAAACGAGTTAGAATGTGGTCTACAAAGGTTTATCAATTTATTGAAACCTTTTGTGGTATTTCCTATGGAGTCATGCGTGGTCAATAGTCCCAATAACAGAGTGCAGTCAACAGCTTTACACAATAAGGCCGGAGAAACCCATCCGATGAACCCAAAAGATTTGCTCGGTATCTACAATTCTGGACTGAGAATAGATTTGCAATCCATTCCTGAAGAGGAAATATTTTGCCCGCATCAAGAAATAAACATTTTAAAAGGATTGTCAAAATGATCAGCATTGTCACAGGAACTTTAAATAGACTAAAATTCCTTCCTAGACTAATTGAAAATACGGTTGACTGCAAAAACGTTAACCTTACAGCACCACCACTGGAATTAGTGTTAGTAGACGGTGGAAGCACGGATGGCTCGATTGAATACATAGAAAACCTAAATCACCCCAATATAAAGCTAATTAAGGTAGGCAAAAGAAGCGGCTACCCTCACTATATGAACTTAGGCATAAAGGCGGCGAAACACGAATGGATATGTCAGTGGAATGATGATGTGTTAATGTGTAATGACTGGCTCGAAGTTCAAAACGCTGCCCTATGGACATCTTTTAAGCACGCGTGTCAGTTTGACACATCTAAATCGGGATGGGATACTTCCAAACCCGCCCCGCCAATAGCCATTCTTTTTAATTGGAAATTCGGAGAAGTAGAAGATATGGAAGATCCTCAGTGGTTGCAATGCTCAGGCATGAGGGATAATGGCTGGATCATCATAAACAATGCAGAATACACTTATCCTCAAGCTAGAGGCGAGCAGCACAACGAAGTTTGTATGAATTACGGAATTTACTCTAAGGCAGTATTTAGAGAGCACGGTTTATACAATGAGAGCTACAATTATTATTGTGCTGACGCGGAAATGGCGATGAGAGCGTATCATAACGACACTAAATTTCGGACTGACTTTGATTTAAAAGTTTGTGTGCTTCCTGCTGAAAAAAGAGCGATAATGTATGGTGAGGATGTTGCTCGTTATGGAGAATTTTGTCAAAACAAGTTTTACAACGACCCTAATTATCTAAGGGCAATGAATCGCCTTGAAACTAAAAATAAACGATAGATGCACAGTTAATTGAAGGAGTATCTTAAAATGGATGAGCAAATAGCACTTATCTTGCACGCGGACGTACCAATTTACAGACCTTATCTGTGGAAGCATATCGAAGAAGTCTTGCAAGAATACAAAAAGACTTATGAGTTTTTATATCCTATTATTTGTTATAGTAACGCAAAAACAAAGCCTCCTGAAACCCTAAAGGGCTGTGCTAAACTGGAGCATATATCATTGCGTGAGACGGGCAAGGCGTTGCAGATCGCTAAAGATGCTGGTTGTGCAAACTCCCTAGTTAGCCCAGCTTTAACTCATCTTGAAAATCCTAAGCCAATGATGGAAAAATTTGAAGATGGAGTGTGTTTTGTTGGGGATTTTCAGCCATATATTTATTACGGCAATACAGCAAAGCTACACAGAGTGTGGACTAACATGCCTTGGAATCCTCTCAATGATATTAACACTAACTTCGCCTACTTCTTTGAGAATGTGGTTGTTGCTAAACAGTTCGCAAACATAGTGAGCCGCGAAGAAGTTGGGGCTGTATCTAGAGAAGTTATGTCAATCGACCTAGTGAAAGAAATTAGATAAACATGAATATATCAGCATTGGTGAATGATCTTTCACCTTCTCAAAAGTCTTTTTATTTGATAAAGAGTTTTAACTCATTCATTGACGATACGAAACTCTCTCCTTCAGTATTTTATACTCGGTCTTGTAATCCAGTTATTCAGCCGCTTTTTGCTTGCAGACTGACTTCGGCTTTATGTTCATACAAAGGGGCAGTTATATCCACAACTTTAGAGGATGCCGAGTTAACTCTGAGAGCATCTAATAATACTTCTAAGTATCTCTACTTATGGAATCTTGATTGGATTAATTATCCCATGAGATTTTCTAAGGCTATGGATATACTAGGAAATGATGATCTAAAAATTATAGCAAGAAGTGCTTCGCACGCATCTGTAATTGAAAATTTTTGTAACAAGGCTCCTGTAGACATTCTTGAGGACTGGGAACCTAAACGATTGCTAAACATTATAAGGACAAATAAATGAAAATTCCTGTTTACGGTTCTGGATCTCTAACTCCAGATAGTAAAACTTTTTTAAATATGGCAATGGACACTAGACAATACTCTGGAACTTGCGACAATATTGAACATGTAGAACGTATGCTTGCTAAATTGCACTCATCGCCTAAATTTAATTGTGGTATGGATAACTTAGACCGAGCCGAGCATCACCCAACGTACAAGTCTCTGCTAACAAATAGCGGTACTGCGGCTACTCACTTGCTATACAAGGCTTTAAAATTCAAACTTCCAAAACTAAAATACGTTCTTGTTCCGTCTAACTCGTATATTGCAGTATATAACTCTATTCTTTACGATCAGGATGACGTGGCCTTAGTACCAATACTTTCACAGGGCTGGGATTACGAATTCAGGCTCTTAAACCCCGGTTTCGTAAACATAAATTATGACGATCTTGAAGGAATTCTTGATGCTCACGATCCTGAAGAAACGGCAATTATGGTTGTTCACAACTTAGGAAACCCTGTAGACGTTAACAGAATCCACAAAATGTCAGGAGGTAAATTTCTAATCGTTGAGGATAACTGTGAGGGGTTTGGTGGAGGATATATTGACAAACACGGTATTAACGCAACCGCTACGGGTACTGATTGTCTAGCTTCTTCGGTTTCTTTTTATGGAAATAAAAACATAACCTGTGGAGAAGGTGGTGCGGTTATCACTAGCGACACAGAGATTTACGATTATCTCAAATGTTTGCGTGGACAAGGAGAGTCTGAAGAAAAATGGGTTCATTCTCACTTAGGATATAATTACAGAATGAGCAATTTAAATGCAAGCGTTTTACGTGGTGAGCTTTGTGCATCACAATGGGCGTATCAACGTAAAGAAGAAATATTCAAACATTACGATAAATTGTTTAAATCTTACTATGACGAATGTCAAATAAGGCCACTTACAGTAGACGGTTCCGACTATTCCACAAATAGCAAATGGATGTATGCTATCAACATTTCTGAACCAGTTGCCAAGGAGCTTCGTGATTACTTAGGTAAGTTTGGTATAGACACTAGACCTATGTTTCATAATATGTACACCCACCAACACATCAATCCTCATGTGGGCATAAAGAAAAAGAGACTTCAACTTGTGATTAATACGGACAAGCGTATACACGACAGGGTGGTTGTTTTGCCCTCTGGCCCAACTTTAACAGAAGGTGAAATAGAATTTATAGGAATGAAAGTTAACGAATTTGCAGCTTACTACGCACGGAGAAAAATACATGGATTTTAAACCGCACCCCGCATCTATATGCACTCACAAAGGCACTCTATATATAGACCGCCTGAATAAAAAAATCAAAAGAACGATGACTGATTTTAACGCAGAATTTGTGGAGACTGAAGTTTTCAAGACTGGTGCGGCGATTGGGTTCTGGCCTAAAGTAACTCGCTCTTGCGATAAATTTTTCGATGTTGAATATGTAGAACATCCCATTATGTGGTCAGACATGACCAATAAACAAATCTTGGGTGCTTATCTACGATTGTGTGATATATTGGAATACTTAAATGAGCATGGATATACCATGGACTCGCACTTATGGAACGTTGTGCTGTCTAACTCAGTATACAAACTAATAGACGTAGGAGACTTTTGCAAGTTCGACAGAAACACGCAAGCGAGGACTCTAAAGCTATGCTTGCAAAAACACGAACATGATGACAAGTCTTACAAGGTGGGTTCTTGGACTAAAACTCCACAAAAAATTATCGAAGCTATAGATAACCACAAATCAATAGACGAAGTTCGTCAGGCTTTGAAGGATTCTGGGTTTGTAGGGAACATTGCTGACCCTACTTGGGATCGTTATGCTCCTGTATATCGAAACGATGTAGACCTTAGTATGAGTCACGAAAACCCAAAAGATGGCCCTGTGCGTCGATGGATAGAAAGTATTAAGCCTGAAACTCTTACTGACTTAGGATGCAACACTGGAAAGCATACCCTTTCCACCGCTAAAAATCTTGGTATTAAATGCGTGGGAATAGATTATGCCGCCAACACTATTGATGAAGCTGTTGAACAGGCACGCTATATGGGTCTTGCTTGCGGCTTTGCTAAGGTGGACTTACTTAATCCTGCCACGGTCGGATTATACGATCCTCCTGAGAAAAGACTTTGGAGCGAAATGGTTATAGCTCCAGCACTTATTCATCATTTGTTTAGGGCTTGTAAGAATATCAACTTGGCGGTAGACACTATCGCGACATATGGAAGCAAGTATGTTGCCATAGAATTTATACCCCACACAGATGTTCACATTAATTGTAATATTGAAGATTGGTTCTCTTTAGAGCAAATAAAGCAAAGATTGTGGAATCGGGGCTTTACTTCGATTAGAGTAGAGCCATCATCCCCAAAAGGAAGAATGTGGATCTTTGCAGAAAAAATAAACCCATCGTTAAATTTTAACACAAGGAAATAAAATGAACACCAAAAAAATTATCGAACAATACACTAAAGAAGGATTAAGTTGTGGAGAGATTGCAGAATCTCTAGGGACTTACTCTAAAAAGATCGAAAGACTCTTGAAAAAAAATGGGGTAACACTTCGAGACAAATCTGCGGCAGCTAAAAACGCACTGAAAACGGGCAGAGCGAAACCTATTAACGAAGGTGGGCCGAGAAGTGAAGCTGATAAAATCGCCATTAGCAAAGGTATGGAAAAAAGATGGAAAAATATGTCTGATGAGAAAAGACAGAAGTTCTCAGAGGACTGTAAAGAAAGATGGAAAAAAATACCAGAGTCCACCAGACGTGAAATGCAGGCGAAAGCTGGAAGAGCTTTGCAAAGAGCTTGTGTTGAAGGGTCTAAGGCTGAGAAATCTTTAAAGTCCAGTTTAGAGGCAAATGGCTACGTAGTCGAAATGCACAAAAAGGGATTAATTCAAGGAAACTTTGAAATAGATTTGCTTTTACCTGAACTAAAGACTATAATAGAGATAGATGGGCCACAACATTTTTTGCCAATCTTTGGTGAAGCGAAACTTGCCGAGGTCATAAAGTTGGACAGTATTAAAAACGGACTGTTGGTAGGTAGAGGGTTTTGCGTTGTCAGAATCAGATACCTTTCTAACAAGTTTAACAAAGCTGTAGAGAGAAGATTGTGGGACTTGGTTTCTAAGGCTATCGAAGATATAGCAAAAGAATTTCCACCCGAAGGTAAAAGATTTATTGAATTGGAGATACAATAACATGAGCACTGCAAATACTGATGATATGCTATTTGAGCTAGACGCTGACGCTATTAAAGAAGAACTTGTCCAAGAAGATTCCGCTAAGACTCCGATTATGCCTATATATGGATCTAAAGAGTGGAGCGATTTTGTTATGAGCCAATTTGAAAAAGGCGAAATGTTTGATGGCAACCCGACCTGTGCTGGTCTAAGAAGAGTTGCCGAAGAATTACTAGGAGATATAATTGTCAGTAGGCCATCTCAAGTATGGCCTGCTACAAACCCAGACGGTCCCGGAAGAGCTACTGTTGTGTTCGAAATATGTATAGACTGGCATCGTAGCGGTCAAATCAGAACATACTCAGAAGTGGCAGACGTGTGGCACGGTAACACAGGAGACCTATTTTGTGCTCATCCTGTAGCTACCGCATCCACGCGAGCCGAGGGTCGTGCGTTAAGGAAAGCTCTAAAGGTCAAGTGTTTGGCAGCAGAAGAGTTAACTAAGAAGGATGTAGTCGGCATTGTTAGAGCAGCGGTTAGCGTGACCAAGCCTAACAACGGCGATTGGCAGGAAGAAGCGGCGATTACTACTCATCAGATGAATTTTATTAACACTAAGTGTAAACAGCTTGATGTTAATGTTTTAAAGTTTATCAATCTAGGTAAAAACTCCTATGAAGGAATTGAGAAAGTAACCAAAGCCAAGGCCATCGAGATGTTAAACGTGTTAAACGATTTCCAGTCAAATGGAAATATTCCTGATAATTGCAAGGGATATGATAATGGAGGTAATTAAATGAAAGTAACCTATCAAGCATCCAAGCTATCAGCGACTTTCGAGGGAGAGAACCAGAAAGAAGTATTCAAACAACTTGCTGGCTTCCAAGAGGTTTTTGATCAATGCAAATGTGCTAAATGTGGTTGTGAAGATGTTAAGTTTGTAGTAAGAAACGTTCAGGAAAACGAATACTTCGAATTACGATGTACCAACAATCAATGTAGGGCTAAACTATCAATGGGAGTAAGCAAAAAAGGTGGGGGCTTATTCCCTAAAAGGAAAGACAAAGAGGGCAACTGGCTACCCGATTCTGGGTGGACGAGATGGAACTCTCAGACCAACAAGGATGAGTAATCTATATCTCTTTGCTTAAATTTTGGGTGGTGTACTTTGCACCACCCTTTTTACATTACACATGAGGATAAAATGACTGAAAAAACATACCAAAAAATAATTCAACTAATGAAACAAGAAGGTGTAGAACGATTCGCTATCATGATTGGAGAAATCAATGGTATGAATCTAGACGTAAACTTTAAAACTCACAAATTTCCAACAAGAGATCTGGGCGTTTTAAGGCAGGAAACTTCTAAGCTAATTCATGCTGTGTTTGAAGAAGAAACCGCACCATCCAAAGAAAAAGAACTTAAAAAAGATGACAAGGTTGCGTCTGCCACAAAGAATATGCTGGAGTAACTAATATGATGAAGGGAATAGTGGTTGGAGTAAACACTGGGCTTGGCGACCAGATTGTAATGAATGGTGGCATTAGGTATCTAGCTGAGTGCTATGATAAGGTTTGGGTGGTTACTTGGGAAAACAGGGCTAGACACGCAGAGTATCTGTATAAGGACTGCCCGAATATTGAGGTATACGTAAAGCCTAGCTTAGAACACAGCAGGCAAGCACCAATGCGTATGGAATCCGCTTATAGAAAGATCGTAGAATCTAACCCAGAATACGAAATAGATCCCTACATAAGATGTTTTTTCTGCGACCAAAAGGATTGGGCTAAATTAGCAAAAAGATTTAAGCTACCTAGCAACACTATTTTTCCACGTATATTTTACGCGAGACTAGGTGTCGATTACAGTAGAAGATACACCTTTCAAGAAATACCAAGAGATTTAAACATTGAGTCACAGGTTTACGACTTGCTTAAAATCAAAAAACCCTATATTTTTGTTGTAAACGATTGCAGATCTTCCAAGTTTAACATTGACATAGAAACTGATAAAACAATTATCAATCCAATGGATTATCCTTGGTTGAATGATACGCTTATTTATCATTGGCAAACTGTTATGCAACTCGCAGACGAGATTCATACAGTGAACACAAGCTGGTTCCATCTTGCAAGGACTATGCAGTTACAAGTTCCAAAATTTTACTATTCCGCAAGAAAGGTGAGATTTTGCGAGCAGAACGACGAGTTCTTAAACGATGAATATGATAAAGGTTGGACATTGGTAACTGGAGATTGGGGTAATCAAATCAAGAAAGGTTGGCAGTTTACCTAGTCGAACTAAACATCGGAAGCATATCTTTCTCTGGGATCAAAATCAGACGGTTTAAACTCCCTAGAAAGATAAAAACCTTCTTTTGCTATGCGTCCTTGATAAACCTCTAGCCTTCCATGTCCCAGTTTTCTTAGATGTTGACTGCTACTTATATGAACACCTCGCTCTCCTATGTGATCGCTTCTTGTTTGATATGGAATCAAAACTTGTTGCCCGGTGTCCTGAATGTGATGCCATACGCCCCAGTCCCAGCCGCTTTTGTAAGACCAGTAAGGCTCCATATGTTCAAGAAATTTTTCTCTTTTAACAACGAGACCATAAGCAGAAAACCCATTTCCTTGACCCGTCCTAGTGCATTGTGGGTTTGGATAAATTATTGCAGCGTTTGAGTTTTGTAGATCTTGGTATGATATTCCAATGTTATTATAACATAAGCACAGGGTGTCCTCTTCGAGTTCTATATACCAATCTGCCAACGTTGTAATATCTGGTGACACAATTATATCTTCTTCTAGGTATAAGTTAACTTCAGACTCTAAGGTTTCAAATACATATTTTAGCAGAGATAAGGGGTTGTTACGTACTCCCAATTTTTTTTCGTTTTGAATTACTTCCGCTTGAGGTATGTATCTTGCAATCAGTTCTAACTGCTCCGATTTCCTAGAAGATGGTTCTAGGCCAACAACTATATGCCAACCATCTAGATCGTTCCTCACTAGGGTTTCTAGAAATTTTACAAGATACTCAGGTCTGTCATGTACTGTTATTGATATTGTTTTCATTTGTTATCCTATCATTTTCTTTAATACATCCGCTGCTTTCGATACCTCTTCTGCAATAATTAGGAATTCGTCTACAGATAAATCCAAACGGAGGGATTTGTAATGGAAATGAACCATGTTTTTCGCGTAATCTTGATCAATCTGTTTTTCGATAGCCAATTCAGTTGGAAGCTCTCCGTGTGTGGGTTTAACTTTACCATTATAAAGATAGTTAGGTTTAACTTTCGTATCCTTTTTGTTTGGATCATCCTTGCATGGTAGCTCGACAGGAGAGGGTTTGCCTTGTGAGCACCATTTTTGATATGCCGACCACATCGAATTGCAGTAAAGTTCCCACTCTTCTTCATCTAAAACCAAGCGTGTATTTCTCCAGTGTATGTGAAAATTCTCACATCGTTCTATGCTATGAAAATCTGAATAAATATCTGAACTAGGCTCAATATCTGTATCGGATAAGGTTTTTTCTATCCACCCCATTTTAATGTCTCCTTTATGGTTTGTAAATCTAGAGAAGTTTTCGTATATCCTATCTTGTCTTTTTTGTATAGTTTGAAAATAATCCGCAATTCCGTTAAATGGTCTTTTCTTGTGACGATTTATCAAAACGTCATTTCTTACTCCTATGAGCATAAGAGTTATATCGTGTGGCACGAGAATATCTAGTAAATTTAAGCTGTCATCAACATCATTAAACCAGTCAACTTCCCAAGCAAACCAATTGTCGATAATGTAGTCTTGTTGATGATCTATAGACGAAGCGAAATCTTTTATATATTCGTTTCTGTTTTTACTGTACATGAAACTATCATCAAAGCTAACATAATTCAAGCCCATAAACTCTGACATTTTTTTACATAATGTTGTTTTACCCGCACTCATGTTCCCGCAGACTATGATAATTTGTGACATACAAATCTCCAATCGCTATGAACACCGGGAAAATCAGGGCCCGGATTACTACGGGTTTCGTGAACTATGTTAGTAACTTTAAATTTATTTCCAAAAACATCGTGTATCTTTTGCTTATTATCAAAATGAAAAACATGATATTTATCTATGTAATACCCAGAAGTGGGATGCGGAACTTCCACGATAAAAACACCATTTGGTTTTAAAGAGTTATATATTCTGTCTAAAACTTTGTCCATATCTTTCTCATAGATATGCTCCATGACCTGAAAAGCAATTATACAGTCGTACTTTTGCTCCTCCTCATAATGAGTTAAATTCTTACATATTAGCTTGACATGATGATTGTCAGTATCATCTAAATGTTTTCTAGCAACGGTTAATGAAGCATGATTAATATCTAAACCAGTAAGGTTTTTACAATATGGGGCCAGCATTACCAAACTAGAACCTTGGTTACACCCAACATAAAGAGTATCTTCTTTGATATAACCAGCGTCATAAATTTCTTTAAATACAACCGTGTTTAAATGAGACCGTCTCTGTGTTAAGGTCATTTTAATTATATAGTTTTCCTTCATACCATATCTTATATCTTCATACACCCGATCAGACCATACTGTTGGAACAGGAGGGTTTGGTTCTGACTCAAGGTTAATTTCCTCTGGAAATAAATCGTCTGATATCTTTTCAAACCTAGCTTTAGTTTCATTAAACTGATTATTTCTGCCGCTTAAAGTTAGAGGCACACCCAATGCGTTCCTTTCGACCCACCGCTGCTCTATTCTTTCTTGAGAGCTATATCCATAATGAATAACGTTAAAAGGAGTTAGTTGATTGCCTCCATGTCTTCCCTCTGGCACAACACATTTATGCAATCCATAAGACTTGGGAAAATGTAGATAGCCATTGTTTCTCCAAGCTCTAGCAAATTCACCTCTACCCGGATAGTCCAACCTTTCCCAGCAGCTACTTCTCCACAAATTCAACTCTTTAAAGGAGTGTGAATCAAACTCAGAAACGGAAAGAAAATCTCTGATGTTGTCACATCCATTTTTATCTAGAATTTCATCGTCATCCAGCCAAAAAAACCAATCTATGTCGTCATACAGATTTAGTGCGAACGTTAATAGCTTTTGCTTGTTCTGAGTCTCATTTAAAAAATCATTATCTTCACTAGAAAGTACATCGCAGTCATTCTGTCTACAATACTCTCCAGTTTCATCGTCAGAACCATCATCATAAACAACTATATAATCACAAAACTTTCTAAGATTAGTGACACACCTTTGTATGTCGTTATACTCTAGTCCGTTGTACGTTTGAACGAATCCACATATTTTCATAACGCTATTTCCTTTATACAAAATTAACATGCTGCGGATCACCGTCTATGGCGTACAGTATGGTCTTGTTTTTATTGTTAAACATACATCTATCACAACTCTTAGCATCAAAGCAAGAGAAGTTTTTCTTTTTTTGTTCTGAGTTCCAAAGGTCTTTGAATCTCTGGTCTGCAAGAGATCCAACCATTCCTTGTTGATTGTAGGCAGTAACACAACATCTATAAACATTCAGATCGCCGCCAATGTAGGTCACAAGCTCTTGATAACCACAAAACGAGTAGTCTGGGGCAGCTTGAACAAGATCGGCATAACGCTCGCCAAAGTTATTGAATACGGCAAAGTTCTCGTCTTCATATTTTTCTTTTGTCTCCCTACAAAGTTCAGCGGCCTTGTCAAAGAACTGTGTAAAATACTTTTCATTGTCTGGCTGGAATACTGCACTAATCCTTATGTTATCTACGCCAGCTTTCTTCGCAAGTTCCGCAAACTGCTCAACTTCTGACCAATTATCGTCAGTAACAACAAAGCCCATCCCAATCGTAACATTAGAGCCTGTTCGTTTCTTCTCTGCCGCAAGTTCTGTAACATTGTTCCACATCCTTTCATGGTGCTTTGCAGATACGTTACGAATACGAGTGTAGGATTCAGGATTGCCAGCATCTACGGAAAAGCGAACCCAAGTGGATTGTAGCAAAAGAGGGATGGTTTCGGGTTTGAAGATTACGCCATTGCTAACAAGTGCCAATTCCATGCCGCGATCTAGCACCGCTTGGTAAATCTTTGTATGCTCGGGATGTACAGAAGGTTCGCCACCACCAGTAATTTGGATTGCCTTAACACCCATCTCCGCACAATCGTCTAGAATTTCAAGACATTTCTCGTAAGGGATTTTACGGTTTGGGTTGTTATTAACTTCACCGCTTTCAGGATGCACTACTTTAAATAACTCATTAGTAGTGTAACCCGACATGCGGTACGCACAAAAAGAGCAATCTTGATTACAAAGATCAGAGATGATTAAGTGGACTTGCAGAGGAACAGTTTGTTCGCCAGCTTTTAACTGGTCTATTTTGTCCCTGTGATGAAATACTTTTCCTGATGAATATGCTGTCATTCTAATTCCTTCATTTTCTTTTCGTAAAGCTCCCTAGATGGTATTACCACCCTTGCAAGATTCTTAGGTCTTGAGTGATGTTGATGCAGTCCTACGACATCATGTCTCCATTCAGTTTTGCATTTTCTTTTGATGAGTTCACCCATGTACGTATCTTCGTAGGCGGGTTTTGTAAAATCTTCGTCATTTCCTCCAATGGCCCAAAAATCATCCTTGTGCATAGAGCCGAGAAAAAACAGTGGAACCTTATTAAGTTCTGGATGACAATGGGCTACGTTTTTCTGTAACTTAGAATCTACGTTCCATACTGTAGCAAAATGAGCTTCGCCTTGTTTTACATCAGCCAGTTTTGCGATAACATCTGTAGATTCGTGTAGAACGTCATCGGACTGCATTATCAATATTTTACCCCTAGCCATCCTACATCCGATGTTTCTAGGGACTGATGGATTTCTATAGCTCCCACCATTTATCCAGACGTATGCAACGAAGTGTTTTTTGCAAACTTCAAAAGTGTGATCGGTGCTACCATCATCTACAACAATAATTTCATAAGGCACATCTGTTTCATTGGCTCTTATACTTGCCAATGTTTTATCTAATAAAGACATTTTGTTAAACGTGGATATAACAATAGAAATGTATGGCACTCCATGTGGATATGAGTTGTTGTACTCAATCAAACCTTCAAAATCTTTTTTTTCCTTCATTTAAGTTCCTATCTTAATCATCTATGGGTTAATTACGTTCCAGTCGCTTAACGGATACTTCTGACCAATGGCAGGATTACCTCTTACAAACCAAACGTTATTTTCGTTGTAAATTCCCGCCGTGTATGCAAAGCCGCTTTTGCTTTGTAAAAGCACTTTCGAACTAGCCATCTCATGGAAGGCTTTTAACATATTATGCTGGCAATCAGCTTCGTTTCCCACTTTTCCTAGCTTAAAAATCACTCTGCTTTTCAAACCTTGACCCCAACCATCTGTTATTGATGCAAACTCTGCCATATTCCCTTCAGAATGTATGACTATGGGATAGCTGTCTGGGTACTTAGATGCAAGAATTGGAATCCAATGATTATACCAGTAATTAGGCTGAAACCTTCTCCATCTGCCACCATCTCTTCTGTGTGGCTGAATATCGCCTCTTCGGATATGGACGGTTATTTGATCTAAAGAACGCGGAAAACTTGTCTCATCCTTGTTTGACCAATACCAATATCTAATGTAACCCAACGTCTTTGTGGTGTACCACTCTTTGGGTTTAGCAAAAACTTGCTTTAAATATCTGAAGTTTACGTGTATTTTTTTTCCACGTCTATTATCAGGATGAATACTCATAAATTTATTGATGTTATCAACATTTTCACGACTTCTATATCCGTGACTAACGCTTGTAAACGGAGTGTGTACATAGCGATAATTAGGATGATTGTAGCAGAACGCGATGCCAGATAATTTTGCATTTAACTGACATCCAAACCCGTCCTTTTTCCCTCTAACCGTTAGGTTTTTTGAACCCATCTGTCCTCCTAGTTCCTAAAGTCTTAGATATTAAAAATACTCTAAAGACACATATAATCCATACTCTTCTTTTGATCCAGATGAA
>JAAHTH010000159.1_pt1 | contig 61418 bp, 57 predicted proteins | sample 6116091 | NCBI WGS metagenome assembly JAAHTH01 (sample SAMN13939990, study PRJNA603662) | sponge metagenome | isolation source: marine sponge | host: Mycale hentscheli | place: New Zealand | collected 2006 | reverse complement strand
AAAAATCAATTAATGTCGCTCGATAAAAACTCTCCACATTTTTTGGGGAATTCCACTATAGTAGAGGTCAAAAGCTGCTTGTATACTTTCTTCCTCGACACCAATTGGAATTGAGTAGAGGGAAGAACTCTCGGAGATAGCTCGTGAGATATCTTGGATAGTTTCTGGACTAACACTGATTCGTCCTCCAACGGCACCTTGGGCGGCTGCGCTCGTATCGTTGTGAGATCGAATGCTTCTTAGTTCGAGAGATTCTCCTAGCTCTTCAGTGACTCCCCCTCGACAACAAGACGTCAAAGCTCTAAAGGCAGAGCTAGCGAGTTCTGCAAGTCTCTCAAAGATAAGCCCCGAGGGATCAACTCTGCCAAGCGGATCTCCATCTGCATAACTGTAGGGTGAAGCGTATTGTTGTAGAGGATCAGGAGTGAGAAACCTTCCGAGTGCAGGATCGTAGTAGCGATTGTTGAAGTAGTAGAGCCCACTTGATTCAAAATATTTTTGCCCGGTAAACTCTGGAGAGAGGCTCTCATTTGAAGTTTTTGCTTGGCTTAAACAGTTAGTGCTTAAACAAAGTACGGCGTGGATAAAAAAAATTGTTACAAATTTATTCATCGTAATAAGCCCAGCTTTGATTACCTTTTGGATTTTTTTAAGAGGATTTAAAATTTTGTGTGTTTTGAGTAAGAAAAAACGGCTCTTCACGGTTAAGGGTGGGAGGCGAGGCGTAAAAAAAGCATAGTCGAATCATCTTAGGTAGAATTCAGTCATGAAACAAAAACAACCTAGGAGAAACCACTATGCCTGTACTTAAAATATTTTATGTTCTGACCCACCATGAAGTGAGAAGAACCTAAAATCACTGTTGACAAAAATTGGTGGAGACGGCGGGAATCGAACCCGCGTCCGAATAACGTCAGCACTAGCGATCTACGAGTGTAGTTTGTGTTTTAAGCTTAGCCTCGGAACTTCCACAAACAGAATTTCCAGGACCGCAGTTTACTAAAATTTCGGACTAAATTGGTAAACTAACAATTTAATCCTATCCCATATTAACGACGATTATCCGAAACGACATGGGAAGCCCCCGCGGTAATCGGCTGCTTAAACTATGTTAAGCAGCTAATGCTTGGTGTTCGCCAAGTATAGATTGCACCTTTTTTACGAGGCCTGGTGCACCTCGACTCGCACGTCCAGGCGTCAAGTTAACCGTCGAAACCAGTACGTCCCCAAATTTTCAAAAATCGAATTGCAAAAACCTTGCTGCCGTAAAGATCAGTATACCATAAAAATTAACTTGACGCTGGGTAATACCAAACCCGTCAACTGGCCCTAGCCTCGTCGATTCCTAAAATCTAGCGATTGCCAGCTCAGAACGTCTTCTTCCGCAGGCTTGATACCTTGATCACGACCAAATAATATTCGATTGACCACTTCAATCCGATCCAGATGCTTTGTCAACGGCGCCTTTAAAGCCAACATCGTACGCCTCCGGAAGAAATCTTCCGCGGCGATCACCATCTCCTGCTTTCGTACATAAGCAGCTTCCGCCAAGATATCGGACTCTGACGGAATAATTCTCTCCGCTAGTTCCCGTTGTGACACTCCAATGCGAGCCACTTCCCGCCAACGAGCACCATAGCGAGTTTGCAAATGTGCTACCGTCGATTCACCAAGAAGAGCACCATATTCCTCCAAAACACCCACTGCATAGCGGCCGTTATCTTCCGGACTACTCGGGACTAATGGCACTAGGTCCGATTGACAGCGCTGTATGTTTCGGTCCCGAAAGTCCTTGGCGTAATGCTTACCTAAATAATCCACAACCGCATCGACCATTTCTTCGGCCATCGAGCGATACGTCGTATATTTTCCACCCGCGATTGTGAAAAGACCGGTATCTTCAAAAAGAATTCTATGCTCACGAGAAACTGCGGAAGCTAATTTACTCTTGCCTTCACAAACCAAAGGCCGAACCCCGGCGAAAGTGGAATGAATGTCTTGGTCACCAATATTGGAATTTGGAAAGGCCCGTTTCACGCCTTCCAAAAGATAGTCCACTTCGTCCCCGTTCACTCGCAGACCGTGCAAATCCCCATCAGAATTTGGATTGTAATCCGTATCTGTCGTACCGATTAAAACACGATCAAACCAGGGAATCGTAAAGAACACACGATTGTCTTGTTTTGCGGTGAGAACAAATCCTTTATCCGTGCCCAGTGCCTCCTTTGGCAGGACAAGGTGCACGCCTTTCGTTGGCCGTAAGATCTTTTCTACCTTTGGATTATCCAAGCGACGAATATAATCACTCCATGGCCCTGTAGCATTCACTACAGCTTTAGCGCGCACCAACAGATCTGCACCGCTTCCCATGTTCTTGTCTGCTAATTGTTCTGCTAATGGAGACACATCTCTAACCCATACGCCCGTAATCTTGCCGTTTGCGTCTTTCTCAAAACCACGAACAGTCATGTAGTTTGCAGCAACTGCGCCAACCGATACCGCCGAACGAATATTTTCTAATACCAGCCGAGCATCATCCATGACCACATCATGGTATTGAGCTCCACCCTTGAGCCCATCTTTCAAAAGATTAGGAATAGCTTTTATTAAGGATTCTTTTCCGTAATACTCTGTTCCCTGATTGCGAAACAATGAAAGTGCATTATAGAGGCCAACACCCGCCCAAATTGCTGGCAAGGAATGAGATGAAAAACTATAGGCCGGAACTACAAATGGGGTAGAATAGGCTAAATGCGGGCTTAAATATTTGGAATGAAGACGGCATTCACGAGAAGCTCCTACAACCAGTCCAAAGTGCAACTGTTCGAGATAGCGAATGCCACCATGAAGTAATTTAGAAGAACGTGAGGACGTGCCACCACCCCAGTCCCTTGCTTCCACTATAGCACAGCGCAACCCCCTTAGCGCTGCGTCCCTAGCAATACCTACGCCCGTAATCCCACCGCCAATAACAATCAGATCGAATTCTTCTTGTTCGAGGGAAAAAATATTTCGATCGCGGCTAAAGCTGAATCGATCCTTCTCGTACATGTCTAGCTTGCAATTCTATAAATAAGGTAGTCAACAACAAACGCACATTAGCATTCCCATCTAAAGCTCGCAACGCCGTTGCGATCTGCTCGGAGCGATCGAGAATCACCTGCAATCGTGGCGAACCCACACCTTCCGATTCGACAATTCCTTCGACCACATTTCGATGGCGAGCAAAGACGAGTTCATTATCTTCATATTGTAACCCTAATCGCTTTGATTCACGAATGCGCATTAAATCCGATAACTGTCCAGTCCAGGCTTGTAAAATAAGGCTGGCTTGGTCAAAGCGCTTAGTGGCTTCCAAAAATGGAAAAACCGATGACGGTACCATGTATGGATTTTGCCAAGACTTTAACAGGGCCGTTAACGAACGATGGACAAGCTTTTGATCTTCATCGCTCTCCAGATAAGCCTCGGCCCTCGACTGAGAGCCGCTAGCCAATGCTGCAGCCTCCAGAACCTGATGTTCTTCAAAGGAGGGAAATTGATTTCTAAGCTCCTTAGCAATATCTTCCCGAAGCATTGCCGGTACTCGTACCAACTGGCAACGAGATCGAATCGTCTCTAGTACACGATTGACATCTTCCACAAGCAACACAAAACGAGCCGAATCCGGTGGCTCTTCCAAAGACTTCAGCAATGCATTCGCCGCAGACACGGACATTTTCTCCGCATCGGAAAGCACGATAACGCGCTTTTTAGCCTCCAAAGGAGCATAGCTTAATTGCCTTGGCAAACCTCGAATCTCGTCCACTTTTAATGTGCGCCCTTCCGGCTGAATCCAAATGAAATCGGGGTGAATACGCTGTTGAATCTTTGACCGCGTTAATTGAAAGCTTGCATCGGTACCTGCCATCCAATATGCCGATAGTTGTTCTATAACGGATTGCAGGCCAGCCCCCGCAGGTCCCGACAATAGATAGGCGTGATGGCCTCTTCCAGAACACTCAGAAGCAAGCAATCGTTTAACTAACTCTTCTCGCCTTTGCATCCTAAATTCTCAATCCTTAATTTTCTTTAAAACAATCTTGAGAATATCTTCTGAGATCTCTTCTCGAGTTTTACTGGCGTCTATAGATTTTATACGCACTAGGTTCTCTTGAGCTAAACGCTTATATCCTTCGTATACCATGGTATGAAACTCTAAGCGCTCCCGCTCCATGTGATCAATAACGCCTCGGGAACCGATTCGCTCCAGACCAACGAGCGGATCTAAATCAAAAAATAAAGTTAAGTCCGGTTCCAAACCTTGGGTCGCAATTCGGTTCGCCTCATCGACTAATTTGAGGCCCAAACCTCTGGCCCCTCCCTGATAAACAATCGAGGAATCAGCAAAACGATCACAAAGCACAATCTTTCCTGATTCTAAGGCGGGACGAATTGTCTCAGCAATATGTTGCGCGCGACTAGCTTCGTACAACATGAGCTCAGCCATTGAATTTAAACCAACCATGCGGTCGTCCAAGATTAAGCTTCGAATTAGGTCTGCCTTCGGTGAACCACCTGGTTCACGAGTGACCACAACGGATAGCCCCTGGGCGGATAACGCCTCGGCCAACACTGCAATCTGTGTCGACTTTCCGGTGCCTTCGCCCCCTTCTAGACTAATGAACCAACCTTTCAATCCTTGAGTCTCCATGATATAAAATAAAGGATTTATGTCCGAAAAGAAGCCTTACGATATTACAGTTATTGGTGCGGGTCCAGTTGGACTCTTTGGCGTTTTCTATGCTGGAATGCGAAAAATGTCCATTAACTTGATCGACTCTCTGCCGCAGGTTGGCGGTCAATTAAATGCCCTATATCCAGAAAAAAATATTTACGATATGCCTGGATTCCCGGTCGTTCGAGCAAAGAAGTTGGCCGACGATCTACTCGAACAAGCCAAGTCGGCCGAAGCGGAGATAACGCTAAATACGAGAGTAACATCGATGAAAGCAGTTCCAAATCAAGAAAATTTGGAATATTGGGAGCTAGCCACCGAAGACTCTGAGCCTATTCGAACAAAAACAGTCATGCTTGCGCTGGGTATGGGTGCTTTTCGTCCACGAAAACTAGAGATCGATGGACTGGATGAGCGAATTGGACAAAACGTGCATTACATTTTAAAACCTCTAGATTTTTATCGTAGAAAAGATGTTTTGGTAATTGGTGGCGGCGACTCGGCAGCCGATTGGACTTTAGCAATGGCCGAGAAGGGGGAGGGCGGTAACTCCTTGGCGAGGTCGACAACACAGATTCACCGTGGGTCTAGATTTACCGCTCATGAAGCAACTGTAGATATGATTGCGGCCACTGGCGCGAATATTTTAAAGAACCACGAGCTACGCTCCATTGAAGAATACAACGAGGACGGCAAGAAACGACTGCGCTGCAAACTTGAACACAATATCGAAAAGACATTCAAGGATTTAGACGTTGACGAAGTTATTATTTGTCTCGGCTATGTCGCCAAGTTAGATTTTGTCAAAGACGCCGGTATTGAGATGAAGAAGAACTCTATTGTGGTAAACGAAAAAATGGAGACAAACCTTCCCGGCGTCTTCGCTGCGGGAGATGTTTGTCACCACGAAGCAAAACTCAAACTCATCGCCACCGGTGTAGGGGAAGCAGCTATTGCATCAAACTATGCGAAGTGTTTTATCGACCCAAAAGCAAAAGCTTTTCCAGGTCACTCCACAAGCGTCATGGCAAAATCGTGAGTGCTTTGTTAAAGCCCCCGAGGCATCTCTGGAATATAAGAATCAAACTGGTTCGGTTAGTGCCCAACAACCAATTTTTTCCCCACTTGCAATGGACGGATTTGGGACCAGACCAATTGACTAATGAATTGCCGAATGAGTCTCATTGGCAAACAATCGCCGGTTTCGGCCGCGGCAGATATAATTCGAGAGTTAGGAAGAGAACTATCGACAGCCACAGAAACGAAAGCAGTTCTCACATAGTTAAGAAAGTTTAAAATCTAAAACTCCATCAGTGATCTCTCTTGCATCTTCAATAAGTTTTTGCAGGTCCGTAATTTCGGGGTGCTTTCGCTCTTTATTTACAGCATAGGCCAACGGAATTTTCTTGAATGTTGTTTCCAATAGAGAATCTATTGATAGTGCGATAGAGACCAAGCCGTCTCTTCGAATTACTCCACCTTGAATACCTGGAATGGAAGAAATATAGGAATCCACGGAATGAATGACTGCTTCTTCCATAATTGAGAACTCATCAACAATTAGAGCAATCAACCTACCATCTTTTCGACGTACTCTTACTGCTGGTAGTTCCTTAATCCCTTGCTTGATTTGAAATTTTCCAGTCAATAGTTCTTGTAACGAGTAAACAGCCATTGCCTCCTCACCTGACTTCAATCGCTGTGGCGATTGGGTGAACAGTTCCCCCTTAGCGATATGAATCGATTCTTCCATCTGAGACAACGGAATCGCATAGCACACTTCATCGATATAAACATATAAACAGCTGGCTACAACCACTGAAAAAGGGAAACGCAATTGAATTGTCGTGCCAATGCCAAGTGTTGATTCAATCTGCACCATGCCCTTTAATTTATTGATATTTGATTTTACTACATCCATTCCGACGCCACGGCCTGAAATATCTGTGACCTGTTCTGCTGTTGAAAACCCAGGAGCGAAAATAAGACCTAATTTCTCGCTATCTGACATTGTATTCTCTTTGCCTCGAAAAATAATCCCCTTCTCTGCAGCCTGATATAAAATTAGATCCGGATCCATTCCTTTACCATCGTCCTTGATTTCAATAACTACTAGGTTTCCATCTACAAATGAATTGAGTGTAATAGTGCCTTGTTGCTTCTTGCCCTTAGCCTGGCGATTTTCTGGGGATTCCACGCCATGGTCTACAGCGTTTCGAATCAAATGAGTCATCGGATCAGCAATGGCCTCCACAATCGACTTATCGAGTTTTGCAGATCCATTCAACACTTTTAATTCAATTTTTTTGTCCAGCTTCTTGGCTAATTCTCGCACAATTCTTGGAAAGCGGCGAAAGACGTTATTCACAGGAACTAGACGTGCGCCAAAGACGATTGCTCCTAGTTCACTTGTAATCCTAGAAGCTTTCGACGTAGCAAGCTCTAGATTAAAAAGCCCTTCGCTTATATCTCCTCTTTCACCTTCTAACTGCGCTGGCAATTTCTCCATCGAGTAACGCAGTAATTCTAACTCATGTACTAATGAAACTATGTGCTCAATCTTAGACTCTTCAACCTTAAGCACATTGACAGATTTAATTGCTTGCGCCATCTCTGGATCTTCAAGCATTTCCTGAAGTACATCAACTACTGAATAAACTAAATCAATGCTCGTTTGATTTATCTTCCGTTTTCCTGAGCGCACCTCATCCAATAGAGTCTCGGCTTCATGAGCAACGGTTGTAATATTGTCCAAATCTAAAAAGCTAGCGTTTCCTTTAATTGTATGAAGGCTACGAAAGACAGAGTTAATCAAATTTTTATTTTCTAAATCGCTTTCAAGTTTAACTAAATCTGCTTCCAAGGACTCTACTGCCTCTTTGGATTCGTTTAGAAAGGCATTAAAAATTATTGGATCAACAATAGTCATTGTTCATCCTAACCAACTATGATCTTCGATGCCATTTGATCGCTTACAAACTGATCCGTATTGATTTCCAGAAATTTTCGCCCAGTCTCACTCCAGTGGCTGTCCTTTTTTTTAAGTATTTCCCAAGCAGCAGAAAACATTTTCGGATTTAGCTTATGTCGAGCAAGAATGCGCTCTACATCACTTGACTCTATTTTTTTTACCGAAAGATTCTTTGCTTCAAGGGGCCGGTTGATTAGTACAGCCGTCGTATTACCTCGAACATGGCAAACCACAAAATAGCTTGTACCTTGACGCTGAATCCTCAAACGTAGTCCTCCATCGATCACACTCATAATTTTTCCGCGAACAGCAGCCAATCCTAGAACAAATTGAGCAGTCTTTGGAACTGATGTAATTTCACTAGCTGGCAAAATATACTCAACGTCTTCCATTCGCAACGCCAGCGGTACACCTCCTATATCAAAAATAAATAGCTCTCGACGGTAGATCCTCATGCAGCATTTCCTTTTCCATCGAATTCATCTGAGTCGACTGAATTTTTCTGTGCTTTGAGTTCTTCTACAGAAAAGAAGTTATCATCGCCGTCGTTGCTGCCATTAGCTTCATCGATAAACATGCTATCGGGTTCTGTTACAGGGATGCGAGCCAATCCTGGCTTACTATCTTTACCATATTCGGCATAGCTGTAGTCCTGTAGGTGAAATTGATTTACTAAATTGTTTAGCCGGCTAACCATTCCTTCAAGATTCTGAATTTCTTGATCGACAACTTCCGCACCTCGGGTCACGAACTGCATAGAACCTAAATTATCCCGAACTGCAGAGTTTATTTTCTGAATCGCATCTAAAAATCTGGATGAAGATTCTGCCTGCTTCGTAGAGGCATTAGCAATTCGCTGAATTAAGGAAGCCACCGCTTCAACATCCTTTATGACACCATCCAGAGCCACGCCCGCGCCTCGAGCTAACTCTGATCCGACTTTTACTCGCTCGCTAGTTTCTGAAATTAAGTCATTTACTTCACCAGTTAGTTTTCCAGTCCGTGCTGCTAGCTTTCTAACCTCTTCCGCAACAACTGCAAAGCCCTTGCCATGCTCACCCGCCTTCGAAGCCTCAATAGCCGCATTAATCGCAAGCAAGTTTGTTTGTGTCGCAAGTCCATTAATCGTCGACACAAGAACGTCAACCTTAGTAGCAGACTCCTCAATTTTTCCCATCGCTTGAACGGTTTCTTGAACGGAGCCGCCTCCCCTCAAAGCACGCTCCATTGCCAATCTAGACAAAGATGCGGCTTGACGCGAACTCTCATCTGAGGAATGCAATAGTTCATCAATCCGAGAGACTGACACCGAGCAATCCTCAAGATTCATCGACTGTGTCATCATATTGCGATTGATCTCTATTGCAGAAAGAGCTGTGGAGTCTGTATTCTCTTTTACTTCACTAACACTGCTAGCAATAATTTGTGAAGCATCACGAATGGTCGAAACAATTGCATAAGTTTTATCCAGGAAATCGTTCATTGAGCGAGAAATTTCCGCCATTTCGCCGACTGCACGGACCGATACTCGTTTTGTAAGACCTCCCTCACCCGTAACAATATCGCGGAAATGATCAACCACAAGCTTCATTGGCCTTGTAACATTCCACGTAACAAGGAGAACTGCTGTTAATCCTAGAAAAATTGTAACGAGAAGCATTAGCTGCAAGCCATTTAATATCTGAGAGAAGCTAGCTTTGATACTGTCCTGATCCTGAAGCTCAAGCGCTTCAAATCGTACTGTAAGCCGTTGAACCGCCTGTTCTAGCCCATCACTTAGGAGAAGCATTCTACGACGAATACTTTCTCGCTCTTTTCGTGAAATCTTTTTGTCGCTCTTTCTACGCTCCCCAAGCTGATACAAATATCCGCTATAATCTTCAATTTGCGTAAAAATCGCCATATAAATTTTCATTGACTCTGGTCTTTGACTATCTCCCGAGAGTGCTTGAGCGTTACGAATACCTTGCTCGACCTCTTTCAATAAGCGCATTGCCTTGTGGCGTACAGAAGCATCGTTATCCGAGCCTAAATAACGCGCCACTTCGTATTTCGATTCGAAGATCTTCACATGATATTCTAGTTCGTGGGCATGGACGTTTGTCCACTTTTGAGTAACCCATTCTTTCTTCTCCATGGACTCAGAAAAGATTCCAGTATGCAGGCCAGAAAACCCGGCAACGGATATTAAGGTGTACACATTAAAGCCTATAGGTACTAAAAACCCAATCGCTATCCGGAATCCGATACGTTCCCAGAAATAGACTCCATAGCTGTCCTTAAGAAACTTGGTCCACATAATATGCTCTGTCTAATCTATCGGATAGAGGAGCGTAAAAGTTTATTGTAGAATATGTAAAGGCAATGTAATTTAATTTTCGGTGGAAGTATGAAAATCATTGTAGTAGACGACTCGGAAACCATGCGCATGATGATGGCCAAATTGTTACGACAGGCTGGGTACACGAAACTTGACCTGGTAGAGGCTGCTAGCGCCAAAGAGGCCTTGGCAGCAATAGCCAAAGGAGACATTGATTTAGTTCTATCGGACGTAAACATGCCTGAGATTGATGGCATTGAGTTAGTAAAGGTGATTAGAGAAAAGTTTAAAAGCCTTCCTGTCGTTATGATTACGACGGAAAGCTCCCCTAAGATGCAGCAAAAAATGATTGACGCCGGAGCACATAAAGTTCTCACTAAGCCATTCTCTGCAAAGCAACTAAAAGATGTTTTAAATCAGTTTTTTGGTAAGTAATGCTCCCACCGATTCGAATAACTCCTACGAAACAAAACCAAGAGCTTTCGCAAAGGTTAGCTACTGAGCTAGAGAACATCCTGCAGCTTATATTGATGGGAAATTCCATAAAATTGGCGCCATTTGAAGCCTTCTCAATGCCCATCGCCACTTACTTAAGGGTTTATAAAAAAAAGTCCGTTATCGTCAATATTGACATTGAGAACAAGCCCAATGATAAAATCTATATGTTTTTTGAATTTAATTCAGCAATTGTTCTTGGTAGTTATCTTCGGCAACAGTCTGAATCAGTAATTAAATCGAAAATTGAATCCCAAGAGTTTCTAAATATTACTGCAGATGCGTTCGATGAGATTAGCAATCAATTCACTGGCGCACTCGATCGTTCTATTCGCCATCTATCCAGCACTAACCTCCATCTGGTCATGAACTTCGAAAAAAATTTATTTCCTGATGATAAAATTTCTGAAGAGTTCTTCATCTCAAAGAAAGAATATATTGTGTGGCTATCTACTTTGACACTAGAGCCATATACAAAAGAAAAGCTTACAATACTGATTCCACAGCCAATTTTTGAGAATGTCGTCGGCCAACGCATAACCTATGTTGATCTAATTCCAGAGCATGTAGCATTATATAGTCCCAGTAGTAACTTCGCAAAAATGGTCAAAGGCAAGATTGAAAGCCGTTATTGTGAGGTAGACATAATTGCCAGCTTAGAAGACATTATTCGCTCCGCTGAGCAAATGAAACACTCTATTCTAGCAATTGATTTCGGTGTAGTGGCAATGCCGTTACCTCCCCGTATTGATATATTTTTTCAGCATTTTATAAAGACTGGTGCACAAAACTCAAAACGTACATGGATTTATATACAAGGAGCAGATCTAAATCCTCGTACTGCCCTTACGGCAATCGGATTGACCGAAATGGCCGGAGTGACAATTGCTGATTCCAGGGAAGATCTTGCTCCTTGGTTGCAAATGCAGATCAAAAAACTGTATGACTAATAATCATGGAAATTTGCAGGAGATTAAATCTTGTATGGTTTTTAATACAAAAATCAATGTTTTTTGTGCTTTATAAGCACATTAAAATATTGCTATATACTGGATCGTATAGGGGGAGGATATTATGCAGGAACTAAACAAGGAATTATTACTTCGAAAAGTCGCGCCAGGTACAGGGACTATTTTAATTCTAGGGTCCACTGGAACAGGTAAAACTCATTTGGCTCGAAAGATTCATGAAGCCAGCCAAAGAAAGCAAAAGCCATTTATTAGCGTCAACCTAGGCACGCTCAATGAAAACCTCTTCGAGAGCGAGTTATTCGGTCATGAAAAAGGAGCCTTTTCCAGTGCCCATCAAAAACGTATTGGTAAGTTTGAAATGGCCCAAGGCGGCACCATTTTTCTAGATGAGATTGGTGAACTAAGTTTACCAATGCAGACAAAATTATTAGATATTCTCTACAGCAAAACAATGACTCCCGTTGGCAGCAATCGTGTGATTGATTTAGATGTACGAATTATCGCAGCCACCAATCGAAATCTGAAAGACATGGTCCTCAAAGGTGAGTTCCGCGAGGACCTCTACTTCCGAATTCAAATTTTTTCTACCACGCTCCCGGATATTGCAAATGACTTCGTACGCCTGAAATATTGGATAGACTTTTTTCTCAAGCAACACGGAAAATTAAATAGCCAGCAATATATTTTAAGTGATCAAGCTCGGCGAAAATTAATGGAGCATACGTGGCCGGGGAATCTACGGGAGCTCAAAAACTGTTTAGAATTTGCCGTGACCCTTTGTGAGAGTCAAACGATCGAAGTAGAAAACCTTCCTGCATATAGTGGTGACGTCTTACACCGTAGCAGAAATCAAATCTCTGAATTTCCACTGCTATTTCAGGACGCTAAAGCACAGTTTGAAAAAGCCTATCTTATGGCAATGTTGAAGCGCTTCAATGGCAAAATTAACCAAACGGCGCGCGCCATACAAATTTCAAAGGTTACCCTGATTGAAAAAATTCGCCTCTACCAGATAAATATTGAACAGATTAAATTTGAAAATTTTTTTATCGAAAAAACAAACCAGTCAGGAACTGCCTAGCAAAACCCTGATTCTAAAAGAGTTTTTTAACACACGCTAAATTTTTCTCATTAAGCTTCCACGGACCCTTTCCGAACAGTTTCGTGACATGAGAGGGTATTTGGATGCTGACGAATTATGAAGGCGAGCAGATAGAGGTCGCCGAAAACTTACCAATGCTACCAGTGCGAGACATAGTGGTTTTTCCGTTTATGATTCTCCCTCTCTTTGTAGGGAGAGAAGGCTCTATCAAGGCAGTTGAAGAATCACTCGCCTCTAAAGACCGACTAATTTTTTTAGTTTCTCAAAAGGACACTCGAGACGAATTTCCAGCTCCAGACGGCATCTACAAGATGGGTACTGTCGCAATGATCATGCGAATGCGCAAACTACCTGATGGCCGCATCAAAATTCTTGCACAAGGTTTAACAAAAGCTAAAATTAAGGACTACAACCAAACTGATCCGTTCTTTCAAGTAAATATCGATAAAATTGACGAAGCAGAAATCTCTATGGAAGAACGCGTAGAAGCTGAAGCGCTTATGCGCAATGTTCATGAAAATCTGGAAAAAGTTATTTCTTTAGGACGAGTACTCTCTCCAGATATCCTAATGGTATTGGATGATATCACCGAACCTGGCCGACTAGCAGATCTTGTAGCCTCCAACCTTGGCCTAAAGATGGAAGAGGCTCAGGGATTACTGGAAAAAACAAACGCCTTAGATCGCATTCGTCTAGTAAATGAAATCTTAGTTCGTGAACTTGAAGTTTTGGCGATGCAAGCCAAGATTCGCTCTCAAGCTAAGGACGAAATGAACAAGTCACAAAAGGAATATTTCCTACGTGAACAAATTCGTGCAATCAAATCAGAGCTTGGTGATGGTGAATCTAAAGCAGAAGAATTTGTTGAAATGCGCCAGAAGCTTCTCGAAGCTAAAATGTCTGAAGAATGTGAACAAGAGTCGTTGAAACAATTACATCGATTAGAGCGCATGCATCCGGACTCTTCGGAAGCCTCCATTATGCGCACCTATATAGAATGGCTGATTGATTTACCATGGAGCAAGAATACTACAGACAATTTAGACCTAAAGCATGCCAAGGAAGTTTTAGACGAAGACCATTTCGACCTGAAGAAAGTAAAAGAGCGCTGCCTGGAATATCTTGCTGTTCGCAAACTGAATAAAGAGATGAAGGGGCCAATTCTTTGCTTCGTTGGGCCCCCTGGTGTGGGAAAAACAAGCCTTGGTCGCTCGATTGCTCGTGCTCTTGGCCGAAAGTTCCAGCGCATCTCTCTAGGTGGCGTAAAAGACGAGGCTGAAATTCGCGGTCACCGTAGAACTTATGTCGGTGCGATGCCAGGAAAGATTATCCAAGGATTGAAACATGCCAAAGCTAATAATCCTATCTTTATGCTAGATGAAATCGATAAACTCGGCTCCGATTTCCGAGGCGATCCATCATCAGCACTACTTGAAGTGTTAGATCCAGAGCAAAACAATACTTTCCGCGACCATTACCTCAATATGCCTTTTGATCTCTCGAATATTGTGTTTCTTGCGACCGCAAATGTAATGGATACGATCCCACCGGCTTTACACGATCGTATGGAAATTATCCAGCTGTCTGGATATACGGAGGAAGAAAAAGAGAAAATTTCAAAACAATACCTCATTCCTAAGCAAATGAAAGAAAATGGGGTTACGAACAAAAATATTCAGTTCAAAGATGATGGGCTGACATATCTAATCCAACACTATACACGTGAAGCTGGTCTTCGTAACCTGGAACGTACCATTGCAAGCGCATGTCGAAAAGTAGCTCGTAAAGTTGCAGAGGGTGACGATAATGTCACCGAGGTTACACCGACTGAAGTCTCAAAGATGCTTGGGCCGGCGATCTATGATCGTGAAGATGCACAAGCTGAAGATTCAATAGGGGTGTCTACTGGCTTAGCTTGGACGCAGGGTGGTGGTGAAATTCTTCATATCGAAACTTGTATGAGTAAGGGTAAAGGCACTATAACTCTAACTGGTCAAATGGGCGAAGTGATGAAAGAGTCAGCACACGCAGCACTTGGCTTCTTACGCTCCAACGCGGAACGCTTCGGTTTCGACTACAAAATTTTTACTGAATATGAATTCCATATCCATATTCCGGCTGGCGCTATTCCGAAGGATGGCCCCTCTGCCGGTGTGGCGATGGCTTGTGCAATCATCTCCTCTATTTCGGGAATTCCTGTCCGTAAGGATATCGCGATGACTGGAGAAATCTCCTTAACTGGTCGAGTACTTCCAATCGGTGGACTGAAGGAGAAAGTACTTGCTGCGATGCGTGTGGGAATTTCAAAGATCATCATTCCGGAAAAGAATATGAAAGACCTAGAAGAATTAGATGAGGAGTACAAGGAGAAACTAACCTTCTTACCCGTAAAGCACATCGATGATGGCTTCCAATATGCACTCGCTAAACCGTTAAAAATTGCGTCGACAAAGCCAAGTGGAACGGCTAAAAATAGGGCGTTAAAGAAACGGTCACGCAACAATGGCAAGAGAACAGCAGCTGGACACGCAGCTTGAAGAACCAGACTCTTTAGAAACTTACCCTAGTAGGGTTCTTGTGCCTTTTCATAAGAGGAATGTGCTCTTCCGTAAGAGGAGTATGCCTCTCATAAAGAGCAAGAGAGCCCGGTAATGGACTTTCCCTACCTACCAGTCGCATTGCTACTACTAAGCTGGGGCATATTTTCGTCTTCGGAGACGGCCTTCTTTTCGCTGAGTAAAGTTCAGCTTAAAGAGATTGCGGACAAGTTTCCACGTCAATATAAGTGGATCTCTCACCTACTAGAGCGCCCGACCTCATTAGTAGCTACCTTAATGATCGGAAATGAGTGCGCAAACGTTTTCCTCTCTAATGTTTTAGCCACCTACTATAACAAACACTTTGACTCTTGGTTAACTATCACGATTATCAATCTATGTACGGCTCTACCTCTAATTATTATTGCTGAAATAACTCCGCGAATTTTTGCGGCAAAAGCGAATATACGTGCCTCGCGTTTTTTGGCTCCACTCGTTTGGTTACTCTACTGGATTTCGGCACCACTACGAATTTTCATTGAGCTTGTGGTGAACTCATTATCGAAGCTCCTTGGCGTCAAACATAGTGAAATGAGTGAAATTTCGGAAGATGACTTTCTGAACGTTGTGGAAGATTCTAAGTCTAAGGGTGCGATTGGAGAGTCTGAACAAGAGCTGATTGAGAATGTATTCGAGTTGGACGATGACCACGCAAGTGAAATTGCAGTCCCGGTAAAAGAGTATTTTACAATCCATAAAGAAGATTTTATTCATGATCTGATCCCCAAAATTTTGGGGCATGGCTATCGCCGAATTCCAGTCATTGGTGATTTTCCCAATGAAGTTGTGGGCGTTCTTTACACTAAGGATCTGTTGACCTATGCCCATCGGGATGAAGAGGAAATAGCCGTTTCTCATTTGATGAGGGATCCGGTCTTTGTTGACCCATCGATGCCGGTGGAAAACCTCTTTAAGCGACTGCGCCAATTGCGAATTCATATTGCCTTCCTCTCCAAAGATGAAAAGACAGTCGAGGGAGTTGTAACCATGAGCACGATCCTTGAACAAATCTTTGGTGAGTTAGCAGAAACTGCTGAGGAAAGTGACTCCGTATGAGTGGGTTCATTGAACTTTTCTCCTCCCCAGCTATCCTGCTAGTCTTTGCAGCTCTTGGCATGGTTTCGGCCGCCTTCTTTACAGGCACGGAAATCGCACTCATCTCTGCAGACCGCCACCAACTAAAGCGCCTCCGTAGAGAGGGAAGCTCCGGGGCTTCTTTTGCCCTGATTTTGCTCGATTCCATCGAGAACCTATTGACTATTACACAATTCGGTACGAATTTATCGATCGCCATCACCACTACTCTAACTACTATTTATGCCATGCTGTATTTAGGTAACGAGGGCGACTGGCGAGTGGTTGCCGTATTGACTCCAACAATCCTCCTCCTTTGTGATTCCATCCCAAAGGTGGTAGCCCGTTCGGCTTCTGTTCGTTGGTCTGTGACTTGTGCCTATTCTCTAATTCTGATTAGCGGTCTCTTTTCACCGATCGTAAAAATTCTTTCCTTTTATACCGCACAAGTCTCCCGGTTGGCTGGTATGGGGGCGCCAGATACAATCACAGCTCGCCGTTTAGCTCGAGACCAACTCTTCTCACTCCTTGGGGATAAAGACTCTGGCTCAGAAATTCGCTTTACGCAAAAACGCATGATTCGCAATATTTTAGAGTTTTATTCTCAGTCAGTTCGTAAAGCTATGGTGCCACTGGTGAATGTGGATGCGATTGAGGTCAATGCAGCACTCAAAGATGCAATTGAAATGTTTGAGACTCTCCGTCACTCTCGCATTCCGGTTTATGACGAACGAGTCGATAACATTGTAGGTATTTTGCATTTTATGGACCTCTTCGCGGCAGACAACTTGGAAGATACAGTAGAGAACCATATGCGCGAAGCAGTTTACGCATCGGAACACCAACAACTTGAAGCCTTAATCTCAGAGATGAACGCTAAAGAGTCAGTCATGCTCATAGTCGTTGATGAATATGGCGGTGCAGTTGGCGTTATTACGAAAGAAGACGTGCTCGAGGAAGTGGTAGGAAATCTCTCCGACGAATTTGATGAAAATACTTTTCTCTTCCACCGAATTTCTGAGAATGCCCATTTGGTGAATGTAACCATTGAGATTGATGACCTTAACGAAAGACTCGGGGCAAACCTGCCAAAAGGCGATTACGAGACGCTTTCCGGGTTCCTCCTCCAGCAATTTAACCGAATTCCGAGTACCGGAGACGAGCTTTTCTTTGGCAATTTAAAATTTAAGGTATTTAAATCATCTGATCGTGCAATTCAAACCGTTGTTATTTCAAAACTAGCTAACTGAAGAAAAATACGTAACCGTGTACAACTAGCATTCGACCGTAGATCAGTTTAAACTCAAATTATGCTCTTTAAGGCTCTTATCATTACAAAGCGCAAACACTATGAAAAGCGACTCTGCAACCTTTTACTCGACATGAACATTGAGTATCAAGTCATGCATGAAGGTGAAAAAATTCTACCAAATTTGACGTACTTTGATCCTCACCTCACCATCATCGATCTCCAATTGATGGATGAACCGGGTTATGAGACTTGTAAGCGTATAGTGACGGTAGATAGCAAGCGCAAGGTGGTGCTTTTTACTGATATCACGACAAACGTAATTCGCGAGCAGGTGATTCGATCTGGAGCCCGTGACCTTTTGACTGCACCATTTTCAGACGCAGAGTTTTATTTTACAGTGGAGAAATACCTGGAGGAATTCAATGTTGAGACTGGCTAGGATGTTATTTTTTTTGGGTATGATTTTCGCTGCAACACTAGTAATGAGTCCTTGGCGATTTGAGGGTAAGTCTCTACAGGGTCATATGGAACATGTGGTGGAGCGCACAGGGACGGGCGCCATTGTACAACAATTGAAAAATACGTTTGAATCTCAAACGGACAAACTACGGCATAAAATCCCAGAAGCTTTCAATACGGCTCGCAGAAAATTGGCGATGTGGATTAATCCTGCTCCTTCGAAAGCCCCGAAAGAACAGAATTAAATCCCATCTTTAGTCGTAATGTCGCTATGTATATCAGCCTTACGAACGCCTAGAGCGCTTGCAACCTCATCAATACACTTAACATCCGTACGCTTGTTCGGCCCTAAGCTCTTGCCAGTATACTCTGACAGTAATCGCTTTTGACCTATGCCAACCGCCAGTTGTGCCTCTTCAATCATAGCTTGGTCAAGGGGTAACTTACCCTTGGCCAACACGATCTCCGACTGCAACGACATTACTGCTAGCACTATTAACAACAACCGCTTCATCGCTACTACCTCTCTCAACTACAATAACTGTGACAACTCACTCTCGTGTAGTACCTTTTTCAAGGCACTGATCGCTCACTACCCTTATGTTGCAACTATCTTGCCAAGGTGTTTCCTTTTGGGAGCAACCTTAGATAGCCCTATGAAATCAATGATTTAAATAAAAATTCCGGTGTACGTTAAACTTCCCCCCCTACCCCAACTGACTATTTTTTAAACAGCGACTTAAGAGAGAGACAGTTCCTCAAAGAAGCAACAGTGTCCCGTCCAATAGTTCACTCGTGCGCCTACTATAAGCACTCTCATCTCATCCCATCTCAATAAAGGCAGCTCATATATGCAAAAAGGGAAGCCGTAATAGTCGGCTTCCCTATTCTCATGAACTAGGATTTAGTTTAAAACTTAGTCGGCAATATTAGGCAATTACTCGCCTCGAGTGTTCAATACTTTCTCGCGCTCGTCTTCTGTAGGGGCGCGTGTTCCTAAAAGCTCTGCAGCTTTGGAGTCTGCCCAAAAATTACATTGAGCCGAACTCGCAGCAACTTCAGCATTGCAACAAGTTTCCCAAGACGCTTCAAAGTCTTCCTTAGGCCCTAGTCCACTACTGTCAACTGCCAATGCAGGAACTGCTGATAAAAAAATCAATAAAGCCACGATCTTAATAATACGCATATCTTTTCTCCTAGTTCTATTGCTCTTCATACTGCAAAGCATATGCCACTCACACACTAATAGAACCAACAACTTAGACGGAAATTTAAAAATCGAACTGACAAGTTTAGGTGTATCTGCCTAATTCTTGTACAGCTAAAAAGTGCATTTAGCAGGATATTTTCCTTATAACGCTCATTTCCCTTATAACGGCTGAACTCCAGCAGGCTTGATAATCTCTAAGAGGTTCTGAAAGGCTGCTGTCACGCTGAGAGCGATTTGACGTCCACCTTTTGAGTTTACTTCTTTGATACTACCCTTGCCATCGTACTCTACTGTGATGCCTCCAACTCCTTGCTGCGTGATTTTTACTGGTTTCGAAAGGCTGTTATATGTAAAGGTGATTTTGCGCTTTTCTTGATCGATCATTGCCTTAATTCGGTTTTTACTATCATAAAGCAATCCAACGCCTCTACCGTCAGAAGTCTTGGCTCTCACTAAATTGCCTTTTGCATTGTATTGATACTTTGTAATCAGTGCCTTCTTTTGACCCTTAGTCTTATCTAACACTGCCACTTGAGTAACCTTACCATGAAACTGTTTCGAGTATTTCCAACCTACTTTTTCCGTTGGCGAATTCTTTAATTTTGGCAACCCAGTATCATCGTAGTACGCAAAAGTAGTCGTACCACTGGAGCGTTTGATTTCTAGTGGTTGCCCACAGCATTCATTGTAGGTCGTAACTGTTTTATCGCCATTAATATTGGTCGCCATTTTTTGCTTATAGACTGTGCCATCGGAGCGACGCTTTCGCCAATATTCGTAGGAAGCGATAGTTTTCCGGCCACTTCGATAGGTCGTCTCCACCGTTGTTTTGAAATGCATACGCTTATCTTTTGGATCTGACCAATAGGTGTACTTCATCTTCACGCCACGACGAAGCTTCACTTCTTTGGCACCACCCTCACCTGGAGGGCTAGCTGGATAATAAGAGATTTCCTCAAAAGAGCCATCTGAGTACTTGATTTTTGTTAAGTTATGAATATTGTCATACTCATAGATAAATTCATTACCCGCACCGTCTTTAGAATAGACCAAATCCCCAGCAGAGCACTTTTGCGCACTATTATAGCGCCTTGAACGGCAATACTTATACGTAGAAGCACGGCCTAAGTGATCCGTAGCCTGTTTGACCTTGCCATCTGTATTTGTTACAAAACGCAAAGTCTGCTTACCTCCGTCCGTAATCGCCACAAGCTTCCCTGTTTCATCATATTTGAAACTAAGGTCGACTCCTTGTACTTTGTCCACAAATCGAGTGATCTTGTATACACCCTTCACCACACGCTGCCGAGACACTTCCACACCGAAATCTCTTACGCTTGCTCTTTTCGTGAAATAAACCATTTTGCCCGTGCCAAATTCACGTACAAACCCACCTTTGATCACAGTTACTACCTGCTTATCCCCACGCTGAGTGGAGTACAGCTTCGTCCCAGTTTTTACCATTGGCATAACGCCAAGTGTTCTACCTTCCTCATCACGGAAATCTGCGTCCTTTTTCAACTTAGCCGTATAGGCTTGCGCATTGAATCCTCCACCTTGTTTTTTCTGCTTAGCTTTGATGAGCTCGGTAATAAACTTGTTCATATCCCCATTTGAAAAACCCTTAGGGGTAAAACGAGTCTTCTCACCGCCACCAGACTCCTGAATGACCACCGAACCATCTGCAGCCGGCACCAAAAACGATTCAAACTCAGTACCCCAACCGTATCCAAAAATGCCGTTATATTGAGAGCGGCTGTTATAAGTACGCTCTAGCTTTAACTGAAACCCCGGTCCTGCATTCGGGTGATTCAAATCTACGAAGCCAGTAAAATAATTTCCGTTGGTGATTGCAACTAGGGCGTCCGCCAGATTCGCTACCAGAAAGGTCGTCAGAGCTATTCCAAAAATTAGTGTTCCAATGAATCTTGGTCTTTGATTGGTGCTCATTCCTCGATTAGCAGTCATTTCTAACCTCACATATGCTTTTCGGCATCCCAAATAGGGTGCTTAATGATAAGCAAAAAAATCCCTGCGCTCCTACCACTTCTACACTTTAATTTGTACAATTTTTAGAATCACAAATCCGCCTACAAATTGGAGTGTGAGAATACCGGCTGATATCAGCCATCCCAGGGGAGTCGAAAAAAGAGGCTCAATAAACTTGGGGTCACTTAGGTAGAACATCAAACCTAAGCCAAAAGGCATACAGAATACAATCACCCCCTGAGCGACACCTTGGGCAACCATGGCAGCAATCTTCTGCTGCACCTTTAAACGCTCTCGAATAACGTGCACAATTGTCTCGAATGTCTCGGCCAGATTTCCACCTGTTTCTTTGAGGATGATGATAGAGGTGACAAACATATTTACATCTTCGGAAGGAATGCGCTTAGCAAGATTTTGGAAAGCCTCTTCCACGCTCACCCCAAGACGGTTCTGTTGTAAAACATAATCAAACTCTTTCGACAATGGGTCTGGCATCTCCTCCTTTACAAGACCCATAGCCTGAATAATGGATAGGCCGGACTTCATACCGTTGGCCATCAAGCTCAAGCCATCAATCATTTGTAGATTGAATCTATTCATTCGCTGCGCAAACATTCTCCGGACAACTATCTTTGGAATATGCCAGCCAAAGATAGCAATCACCAATCCAAAGCAAAGTGCTGGAATGAATTGTGGCAAAATTAGTAAGAACACTAAAATGCCTGGAACAATCGCTGAGAGAGTCATATAGAGAAGAACTTTATTGGGAGAGATCTCGATAAACATTTTTTCCAATGTCTCTACAATGTCATCTCTTGCGCCAATCGATTTCCAGCGTAGCCAATCTAGAAAACGACGAGCGTGCATATAAGAAACTACAAAAACAATAATCCCGACGATTATAGCTAGTGTTATCGGCTCCATTAAATCGCTTAACATAACCTACATGCCTCCTGCTTTCGCTGGTGGTGTACCGCTACCAGCGGCACGAGGCTTGGAGTCGGGCTTAGCACCTGGCTTAATTCCTCGTCTTGCATCCGATTTGACGACTGGCTTAGCACCTGGTTTTGGTTTCCCCTCCTTGTTCTGCTCTGGAGTATTAGAAAATAATGAACGTGGAATTTTCAAGCCTTTGGCTTCCATTTGCTCCACAAATTTTGGAATAAAGCCAGTAGGTACGAACTTACCAATAATCTTTCGCCGCTTATCTAATCCGGATTGCTCATGAATAAATACATCCTGCAAAGCTACTGTCTCTCCCTGCATCCCAACAACTTCGGTAATATGAGTGATTTTACGGGAACCATCGGAAAGTCGCGACTGCTGTACAATCAAGTTTACTGCGCCAGAAATTTGCTCCCGAATTGCCTTAACTGGCAACCCCATCCCTGCCATCATTACAAGAGTTTCTAGTCGGGCAATCGTATCTCTCGGAGTATTGGCATGGACTGTTGTTAGGGAACCATCGTGACCAGTGTTCATCGCCTGTAACATATCGAGCGCTTCACCGGCACGACACTCACCTACGATCACTCGATCCGGTTTCATTCGCAATGTTTGCTTCACTAACTCACGAATCGAAACTTCTCCTTCGCCTTCAATATTGGCTGGACGAGTTTCAAGGCGGACCACGTGATCCTGTCCCAAATCCAGCTCTGCCGCATCCTCTACGGTGATAATCCGTTCGCCTGTCGGAATAAAGTTAGATAAAACGTTCAACAAGGTTGTCTTACCAGAACCAGTACCCCCGGCTACGATAATATTGAGTCGCGCCTCTACACAGACTCGCAAAAAATCTGCAATCTCTGTGGTCATTGACCCAAACCCCACTAAATGCTTCCACGTCAAGCGTTCCGATGGAAATTTCCGAATGGTAAGCGTCGGCCCCTTGATCGCAAGTGGAGGAATGATGGCATGCACTCGAGAGCCATCGGGAAGACGAGCATCCACATGAGGAGACTTCTCATCGATTCTTCGACCTAAAGGCATCACAATCCGCTCAATCACGTTCATCAGCTGTTGATCAGATGAAAAGGTGGTTTTGGAGAGAAAATTTTTACCAGCTCGTTCACAATAAATTCGATCTCGCGCAATCACCATGATCTCGTTCACTGCTCTGTCCGCAAGTAGGTCTTCGAGCGCACCAAGCCCCAATGCCTCGTCAAGAATTTCCTTCACCAAGCGCTGCATTTCTTCCCTACCTTTAGCAACGACTGAGATATCTTCCCCATTTAAAACGTCAACAACGGTTGATTTGCATTTCTCACGTAGTCGAGCCTTTTCTGCCTCTGAAGAACCTTCTTTCTTAAAGTCAACCCGTTCAACGAGTTCTTTGTGTACACGAAGTTTTAAGGCGGAGCGTGTATCAATCACATCGGTAGAGCCTCCACGGAGACTAGATTTTTCTGTAGGCACACTTTTTTCTGCAATTGCCGCATTAACTTCAGTGGCTGCTTTCTTTCCAAGCCTCCTTGGCTTTTTCACCTGAGCTAACTTTGTCAATAGATTCTGCTGCTGAATTTTCCGTACCAACTCGTGATAACCTCTAGTCGAAGAAGCATTCGGCACAGAAACTAACACTGGGTTACCTTGAGAAAGAGCCGTATTATTTGCCTGCGGGTCATCCGGGATTACTCCCAAAATTGGGCACCCTAAATTTCTTTGAATCGTCGATGAATTTACAGCTGCATTGCCAGAAAAACGATTCACCACCACTTGAATAATCTCTTTTGGGAACATATTCTCGTTAATATCTTGAACCATACGCATCGTCTGGTGCATAACGAGAATATCTGGAATAGTCACAACAAAGATACTCGTGGCAAATTCCATTGCCTTTATAGTACAGGTGTCTAAGCGCGAACCACAATCTACAACAACAATCGGATAGAGATTGCGTACACCTTTATAGAACTTTCCCAAGGCGTCCGGAGAAATTTTAGAGGCCTCACTAGAGGTTTTCGGAGCAGAGATCACATGCAAGCCGTTTGCGTGCTGAGTAACGAGCTTCTGCATTGCATTTGTGTCGTAGTGGCCTACGTGGTTTACAGCATCAACTAACAATCTTCCCTGCTTAATACCAAAGATAAGATTCTGGTCACCGCAAGCGGACATGTCTTGGTCAATCAGAAGGGAACGCATGCCAAATTCTTTAAGAAAGGCAAGCGCAAGGTTAGCAGAAAAAACGGATTTTCCAACGCCGCCCTTTCCACCTACTATTGCGATAATATGTCCAGCCATCCTAGCTCCTTCTACGCTTCCTAGCGATATATTCTCCGTTTACGTTTCTTATTTCCGATAATTTTCTTCTTAATATCTTCCGTGCCTTTCGAAGCATCAGAAATAATCTGCGGAGTGATGAAAACAACAAACTGTGATTTATTCCGGCGGAACGCTTTTGACCGTAGAAGAGTAAAGATCGCACTGCCAGCACCTTCACCTGCTTGCTCTGGATCCTTATCCACATCAAGCGCCATATTATTGGAAATAAGACCACCTAATACTGCGGAATCACCGGAGCGCACTGAGACTTGGTTCTTAATCGCCGTATTACGAACCGCCGGCTGGGAACCGGCACCGGCGCCAGAAATTGCAGAAAAATTAAACTCCACATCGCGCAAGAAAACTATGTCGTTATCTTGGATTTCAGGCTTAACGGCTAGGGAAATACCAACTGGCTGGCTCTGAGTAACTGGAACTCCATTTACAACTTGGGCAATAAACGGAACTTGATCCTGCCGACTAATGGAAATCTGCTCCTTATCTAGGCCAATCCCTACAGCTGAAAAGAGCACTCGTGCATAGCCACCATTCGTGCCTTTTTGTAAACGTGGAATTAAACTTGAAATAGTTGCAACTAGGGATCCGTCGGAATTAGCGCCTCCTTGGCCTGTGTTCGTCACACCAAACCTAAAACCCGCATCCTCACTAATCGTAGGTGCCCACTTCAGGAAGGCGATGTTGAAATATTCCTTGGCGATCTCCACAAAATGGAAGGTTACTCGAACGGTCTTCGGTGGAGGCGGTGGAGGTGTTTCATTTACATCGATCAAATTGCGAATCGCTTGCTTCTTGATTTCTTTCAGAACGCCTTGAGCTACAGATTGAGAAACCAATACTTCCGGCACGTACGTCTTTGCGATGTCTTCGGCTCTAGTTTTATCAGCTTCTGAGTCCACCACTCCTTCCAGAAAGAAAGTATCGTTTGCCACACGCACCGTTACGTTCACCGAACCAGGCTGCCGATTAATTTCGTCTTGGATTCTTTTTCCGATCGCCCTTTGGGAAACTTTAGAAAGTTGCACGAGACAAATATTATTCCCTTTACAGCCACCGAAAGCTTCTACTACACGTAGGACTCGATCAAGATCTTTGGGAACGACAAGTTCACCATCAATTACAATCTTGTCGCCTACGGAAGCAATCGTTAGTCCTTCAACAGTATCGAGCAAGCGACGCATTTGTGTAACTTGGAGCGATAAATCCGTAGCCGTGACAATATACTTAACCTTACGGCGAACCTTACCTTGCAAGTCGTAGATTACAACGTCCGTCACACCCTTCTTAACCGGAATGATTTGCACTGCAAGTTCCGTGGCAATTCGTTCAATGCGCAAAATTCCCTTTTTGACTGGGTCGACTTTACTCGGCTGAAAGTCAAATTCGATCGTGTCTAAAGAGCCAACGGAAATTTCTCGCACCTCGTCGTTATCATCTTCCTTCGGAGCAATTTGTGCCGAAGCAAGCATGCCATAGAAGAACGCGGCAAAGACTGCCACGAACGTGATCCAAATAGTGCAGCTTTGAATATTGCGGCTTTGCGAGAAATACCCCATATATAACGTTATCAAAAACGGCTAAGCTCTTTTGATTTTTTTGGTGATTTCGACCACTTGCGCTGTTAGTTTTCTCATCGCTACGTGAGCCTTTTCACGGCAACAGGTACAAATATTAACGAGTACGCGGATTCGTTGGCTGGAAGCCTCTACCACGAGCTCCACCAGGGCTCGCTAAAGCGCGCTTTCGAGCAGCGTCCTGTTGGCCACGGGCTGAGCCGCGCGCTAACTTTGAATTCTTTCCGAGGATTTCACGAACTGTGGCTGTATCCAGATTCTCTTTCGCGTTATCGTCGTTATTTCGTAGCGCAAGATACACACCACCAAGACGTTGCTCAATCAAAAACAATTGCTGCATTTCGATCGGGTCTACTTCGAGAGTCACGGAGTTATAACTTGTATATTCCGTCAAATTGGAAACCTTCTTAGCCCGTTTTCCTCTCCGATACGGATCCGCTTCTAGAATTCCAGGCACTGTATTTGTAATTAATTTACCCGTCGATAAAACCAATACATCTTGCAACACTGTTTTTGCTTCAACCAAAAATGGATCACCTTTACCTAAGTCAATAATGGAAATTACATCGACTCGATCGCCAGGCTTAATCAGTCGATTCACACCTTTCACATCATCAACCCGAACCGTTATCGCTCGACGACCAACAGTCACTTGTCGTGATAATCCTGTTCGCGAGCCAATCACTGTCACTTTTGTTCTAGTTATTTGTTCACCTTTTTGAATGGGCGCAATTGCAAGACCACCTTCGAAATCTTTTAATTTCCTGCCCGCACCTGGTTGCACAAATTTTTTCGGCATCTCAATGATGTGAAGATTAATTTGGTCAAGTGTCTCTAGCTCTTTAATATTTTCTTTAGCAACGACGACAGTAACCATCTGCCCAAATTTTTCCTTTTGTCGCTCCAGATTGGACTCCACATAGGAGTGCACCATCATGACAGCGAAGGCTGCTAAAATAAATGACATTGTAAACGCGCGATTATTCATGGATTAACCTCCCCACAGAAGGAGCCCAATGTGTTATCGGCAAATGGCTTGCGCGAAGTGCAAATACCGTAGGCACTGCGAATACGTACATTCTGGCGAAGCCAACCAGCTTCGGCTTCACCGGGCTCATCACGTGATCCTGGAAATGTTTTTGGCCTCGTTCCGATACCCAACTGAACGGTCGGTGCAGGAGAAAATGACCCTATTGTCGTCGTAATTTCGTTGGAAACACCCATAAAATAGGCGGAACGGTCCGAGGGGTTCCGTTGGTACTCATCGATAACCGGATAATCTCGATGATTGAGTAATTTCATAAAAAGCTGCGAACGCAGGTGCTTTTGCGCAACGATCGATTTATTGATTGCCACATTAATCTTCAGCGTGTACCAGAAGAAGGCTAAAACCATGGGCAGCATTAAAATAAACTCCAGGAGAGCTTGCCCTCGCTCATTCTTTATAAATTTTATTCGTTTACGAAATATATGCATCTAGCACCTGTTATCCTCGCATCTAACACCCGTTATCATATATGTAATCGGTGCGATCGCTCCTGGGGTTTAGGCCAGAAAGTCTCAACAAAAAAGTGCGGCATTCTTCGTTCGTACTATCCCGACCAAGGAAGGCATCAGAAGCTAAGTCGATAAAGCCAGTCCAGACTACACTCTGACTACTGCCTTGAGGGCCAATCTCAATTATCTTCCCCTCGTCCCGCTTCAACCACCAGGCTAGAGGAAGAATAAATAGCTTGAATTTAAAATTATACTGAACTCCTTCAGCCCAAGAGAAAAATCGTTGGTCTAGACCAAAACCCTCCGCTACGGGGTGTGTGCCGATAAAGCTGCCCGCCACAGGCTCATCTCCAGGGATGTCTCGCGCGTCTCCGACTCTAGACGGCGCTATATTACCCAGGAGATCCTCGTCAGTACCAGGACGCTTCACCATCGATCTTAGGACGCTTGAAGCGGCCTCGATCTGTTGGCCTTGATTCTGTTGGCCAGAAAGGTAAGCCCGCGCAGCCATATAAGTCGAGTAATGAATATAGTGGCCCCAAGCCATTGCCCAGCAAATCTGAATAAATGCGAAAATCAGAGCAATAATCACCATCACAACAATTAGGAACTCCATGAAGGTCTGTCCAGATTCCTCCAGAAACTTCCTTCTAGTTTTTGTCTGTCTCGCGTTAGTCATTTTTTTGCTCGCTGCACATCGGTCGTTTGCCCAACCTAATTCTGTGGAATAAAGATACGAAAGGTTTCCCCTGCCGCTGGTCGTGAAATTTGAATATGTCGTCGTGGGCCGCCCGTTTCATCCCAACCCAGTGCATTCTGATCACCGTATTTATAATTGTACTTGAGGAATGCCACTAACGGCGACGTGAGATTTTTGTAGATATATTGTGTATTCTCCATCAATGTGAACACCGCTAGCACGATCAAAATGATCACACCGGTCATCAGAATATACTCGACCATAGACTGGCCAGACTCCGAGCTCAACCTTCCTCTGCGTTGAGTCCCACATTGAACTTCACGTCGACGATTTCGAATCACCATAGATCTCATCAAAGCCATTGCAACCCTCCTGAATGCTCTAGCCAAATAACAATCCCAGTCGCGATAGCAACGGATGCTCCAAAGGAAAATTTTCGCGTTTTATCGATATCTGGATTTTCCCGTAAATAGCCTCGGAAAAAGACTGGACGCAACCAACGAAATAACTCTCTCATGAAAGGAACAAATCGTCCGACCATAATTACGTCAATCAGTGCATAGATTCCGCCAACAATAATCGAGAATAGGGCGACATAAAAGGCAAATTTAGGTCCACCAAAGGAGCCGATAGCCATCAGCAACTTAACATCCCCTGCGCCCATGATCCCCAGCGCATACATGGGGAAGTAGAGCACAAATCCGACGATAATTCCCAGGGTGGATAGCCCGAGTGCAACTAAGACATTGCCTTCGCTAAAGCCCATCCAAGCGCTAGCAATCAAACCAACTCCCATAGCAGGAAAAGTCCACCAATTGGGAATACGCTGCGTGAAGAGATCATAGACGCCTCCAAAGATTGCGACAGCTATAGCTATGGCCTTTAGTTGTTCCAAGTATTCGTTCCCGCAAACGGTGCTAAAGAACCTTTGCCAACTCCTCCTGGAGCCGTTCCTGTTTTTAAATTTTGCTCTAGATTGGTCCCCACACGCATCATCATGCGATCTAACATGGCATTGATGCCAAATTCTTCATGAAAGAATACATAGCGCGCAAATACAAGGCTAACGACAAAGATTAGTATGTACTCGATCATTGCTTGTCCAGACTGTTTACGCCTTCGCTTTGGACAAATTTTTGCTACTGGTTTTCGTGTACCTTCCTCAAGCATCGCCTCTTCCATAAGGGTAAAAAAGTTTGTGTACTGTAGCTATATTATAGACGCAAAGCGCCGTGACTACCAGAGCAGATAGCGCCTACGTGGGCTCTATTCAAAGATGTCATCGGTTTGTTCGTCGACTTTACCAAGTAGACCTTCGAGGATCTTTTTGAACTTGGCTTTAAACTGCATGATCATCGTCACGACAACAGCGAGAATGAGGATGTACTCCGTCGTAGTCTGTCCAGACTCTTCTCGTATAAAATTTTTGAGGCTATTATGCAGTTGCGGTTTCATTTCCTGTCCCCAGGCCCCGATCTAGTCATCTGTTTACTCGTCGGAATTCTTTCCAAAACCTTTATAACTATAAAGACCTTCCACTGAATTCCATCCTAGTATATTATAACTTTACGCGGTTATTTTTTCCACCCCAGCCCTCTATTCACTAAGTTACCTATGAAGTTATTAACACTATTTATAATTATAAATAATTCGTCGCGCTCCTAGCCTTTACTAACATTGCGCCGCATAAAACTAAGTGCTTGAAATGACACATATATTTGTATTCTAATGGACTGTGGGTTTCACATACAAAGATAGAAAAGGATAAAGAGGCAACTCAACCCCATGAATATAAAAAGAAATCCACTTTTAGTCATTCTAGGTATCTCTGGTTTTTTCTTCATCATCTTCATGATGTTCGTTTTTATTGTGTTGCAGACAATTGTAAAAGACGGCGGATCTCCATTGGCTTCGCTCCATAAGGGTAGACGCATCGGCGTCGTACCAGTGGCGGGCGTGATTCTGGAAGAAAATTCAAAAAAATTCCGTAAACAGATGAAAAAATTTATCGAAGATACGCGAATTGAGGGAATTATCGTTCGAATTAACTCTCCCGGTGGTGCCGTAGCACCCAGCCAAGAGATGCATGACTTAATCCTCGAATACAAAGAGAAGAAGCCCATAGTGGCGAGCCTTGCGACTGTTGCAGCCTCCGGCGGCTATTATATGGCTGTAGCCGCTGACCGCTTAGTCGCCAACCCTGGCACACTCACTGGCTCCATTGGTGTCATCATGCAATTTGCAGATCTTTCTAATCTCTATAATTGGGCAAAAGTGAAGCCTTATAACATCAAGAGTGGAAAATTTAAGGATGTGGGGTCCGACTTCCGCGGGATGAACCCGGAGGAACAGGCCCTCTTGCAGGAAATGATTGATGGAGTACATATGCAGTTTGTTCGTGCGGTGGCAAAAGGGCGAAAGCTGGGCCTAGAGCGTGCAAAACAATTGGCGACTGGTCAAATTTACACTGGCGAACAAGCACTGAAACATAAACTCGCAGATCGTCTAGGCGGACTTTCTGTTGCTGTAAAAGAAATAAAAGCGCTAGCAAAGATTGATGAAGAGGATGAAGTGGAGCTTGTGTATCCACGTAAGAAGCGTAAATCTATTTTTGATGCAGTCGAGCCGTTTGGCCGCGCTCTGGGCAGCAGCATCCTTTCTGGTCTGGGGCTAAACGACCTAGCCGAACAAACCAAGCGAAGCCAACGCGGAAGCAACCGGCACTTGCTATTCCACGTTCCAGGGTTTTAGAGCTTAGTAGTTACAGGTGGAGCGACTAAAGCAGATGGAGTGGTTAAAACAGACAACCATTCTGGTTCTAATTCTATTGCCCTTGCCCTTGCCCTTGCCCTTGCCCTTGAGTCTCACAAGCCCCCTAGCCCTAGCCCATACAAATAAAACTGTAGCTCCAGCTACAGCAGCTACTAAAAGAGACCAGCTGAGCTCTGCTCTGAATGCGAATAACTATATACGGACTAAGCGAATGTTGACAGCTGCTATTCGAAAACCAATTCCTGCGAAAGCCAAAGCAGCTAAATCTTGGTATCGCGCGTTATTTGCTCTGGTCACATTAGAGCGCTTAGTCGGTTCGAAAAAACAGGCGCTGAGGTATTTTTCCCAATGCCATAGAGATAAGAATACAAAAATTGGCTGCGCAGATATTGCAAGCCTTAAAGAATGGAGAGCAATGCGAAACTGGGCCTGTCGTAAAGAACCACTCCCAGAACCCTGCGTGAAACCACTCAAAAATAACAAAAGCCCTAAATCCCCGCGCTAGAGCTATTGGAATTGGTACTGGCGGCGAATTTAGGACTTTTTAAGAAAACAGAAAGAAAAAGGCCAAGAAACTTATGCTTTCTTGGCTCTTCTCTTACGAGTAGTTTTCTTCTTTGCTGTCTTTTTAGCAACCTTCTTACGAGTCGTCTTACGCTTTGTCGTCTTTGCTGTCTTTTTAGCAGCCTTCTTACGAGTCGTCTTACGCTTTGTCGTCTTTGCTGTCTTTTTAGCAGCCTTCTTACGAGTTGCCTTACGCTTTGTCGTCTTTGCTGTCTTCTTAGCAGCTTTTTTTCTTTTTGCAGCCATTGTATATCTCCTCATGTTAATTCAATTCGTTCTAAAAATTCACTCCACAAACCCACACTCACAAAAACCGAATCAAATTACCAATGTGTTTATAAATTTAAGTATAAGCAAAGTACTTCGGTCTGCAAATAAAAAATGGTGTTTTTTATTGCATAATATTTTTTAACGTTCTGATTTGAAACCGTCTGTCCATGTTTCGAACCTAAACAAAAAAAAATGGCGCGATTTTACAAACAAGTATCCACTCGAATGGAATAATCTCTGCATTTTTCTTTGCATGTCACAAACAAATGCAAAAAATTATGTTCAAACCTTCGGATTTCAGCCTTTTGGTTTGTATGGATCACGAGTTGAAATTGAATGTCAGGCCATCTTGGCGCTTCCGCAGTTAACTATTATTGGAATTCCGACAAACCATGCGATTGCAATGCGTGAGCGCATCTTAAATGCATTATCCGCAAGTGGTTTTGCTCTTCCAGATAAAAAAATTACAGTTTCCATTCGATTCGAAGCACAACTGGTGGAGCCCGAATGCCTTGACCTGCCTGTTGCGGTCGCAATTTTAGCTTCAATGGGAAAAATTTTGGCAAAAAGGATAGAACTTGGGTGTTTCATCGGAGTGTTAGGGTTAAATGGCGCGATTCATTCGATTCAAAGCCAACAGGCCGTTGCGGCCTTCCTAAGAATAGAAAAATTCGACTTTGTTGCGATGTCTCCGGAAATTTATTTTCGTTGGAAAAAGAATATGGATGGTGGTGGCTTTAGCAAGTTGCCACAATTGGTGTCTTATTTATCCGGTGAGGAGTGTGGGGAGCCTCCGCTAATGCCAAGCTTACGTAATTTTCAACCCACTCAACCTGAAGGTGTTAAGTTTTTGGCGCTTCACGGACAGGAAACAGCCAAGCGCGCAGCTACCATTGCTGCCGCAGGGGCGCACCATCTCTTAATGGCTGGGCCACGCGGTGCAGGTAAAACTTCCTTTGCAGAAGCCATTCAAGAGCTCTTACCGTTACCTACGGACCAAGAGTGGGAACAAATTCTTGCTATCCACAGTGTCGTTGGAGCAAAAAGCCCGAACTCCAGACCCTTTCGTTCACCTCATTTCACAGTAACACAGATGGCACTGCTTGGCGGAGGCGTGCAGTTAAGCCTAGGAGAGTGTAGTTTGGCTCATCAGGGAATTTTATTTTTGGATGAGTTGCTGGAGTTTCCAAAGGCCTTGCTGGAGCAGCTCAGATTGCCTTTGGAGAGCCGCGATATAGTCTTAGCCCGTGGAACAGCCAAAGCAATAGTACCCGCAGGGTTTCAGCTAATCGCTGCGACCAATCTAAGTCCCTGTGGATTGTTGGGGCATCCAAAATTACAACCCAAGTCAAGCCATGGAGAGATTCAGCGCTATCAGAAACGACTATCTCAAGCATTACGAGATCGTATTGATTTACAGGTAGAATTAATTCCGGAAATAAAAGCGATTCTAAATAAAGCGGATTCCTCCCCACAAAAATTTTGTGAGATTAGAAAAAAGGTAGAGCTTGCACGGAAAGCTATGCTGTCTAGACAGGGCAAACCAAACGCATGGTTAGGAGAAAATGTATTTAACCATACATTTGATTGGAACAGTGGCACAAGAAAGCTTTTAAATCGCCTGGTAGATTCAAGAACCTTGTCCGCAAGAGCAACTATTGGTTTAGCCCGTGTCGCACGCACCATTGCAGATCTGGAGCAGAGAACCAAAATTCTAGAGCAGGATATTTTGGAAGCCAGCTTTTTTCGTCAAGATTTTGTCGGAATGGATATGAAAGATCAATCTGAAAATTGACGACGTTCGGGATATGACGTAGTTTCTGCAATAATGAATAAGACAACAACGAATAAAATAACGAAGGATCAGTTCTCCGCAAGAATGGTGATGGAGCCCAGGAAACCTCAATCTCAGCCGGCCAATAAACTGCCAGCTGATTTTATCAAAGATGTTACAAGCCTATTTAATACGCAGTTTGAAAAACAACGAGGAGAAGCCTCATTTTCTGTTCATGGCGCATTCTACCCTGACGAAGTTTTACTTTGTGTGACGCTTATGAAAGCAGGGGTCCTACGAGCTGCAAGCTTTTATGCTTCCATGGACTTACCCTCCCTCCCAAACATTACGGAAAAGCCTCAGCTACTCACGGAAAATCTTCAATTCATCGTAGACTTAGTGGCCTCCTGGTACCACCAATGCTTCGACGAATCAGGCCAGAATGGAATTGAGGCTGTCCATGATGCAGTCGATGAGCTAGGAGACGTCTGGGAAGCCGTAGATTGGGAAAAGAAAAAAATCTATGTCCTAGTAAATAAGGACAACCACACGTTGGAAACAGCGGCAGACCGGATATTGCGCGAAGGCGAACACTGACATAGAGACGTGACCAAGCACCCCTACTGTCCTCTAGCGTAACAACGAGCTTGGCAAACATTAATAATACATTGTGGCTACTGCTGAAGTGGAGCAGTTTTTCGATGATACCTGCTTGCCTTCTAGTCCGACAATCCAGGGCTCACCCCTTGCGCCTTCGGCAATGGATCGGGCTTATAGAACAAGCGATCGTAATGCTTACTATATGAGGTCCAACGGCCTGGGTTCGCGTCCTTAGCTATGATACCGAAGATGGAATTTACCTTGGAATCCAGGTCATCGATATAATGCACGATCAAGGCTTCTATCGTGGACGGTAACTTGGGTGAACCAAATTCAAGTTTTCCGTGATGGGCCAGAATCTGATGCTTCACTTGCAAACGAAGGTCCTCCGGAAAACCTTCAATTTTTTGAATGTGCCGATCTATCAGCTCACAACCTTGTACTAGGTGCCCAACAAAGCGACCGGAATCGCTATACTCCGTTCCGCGCCCCCAGGAAAGCTCTTCCACTTTGCCAATATCATGGAAAATACCACCGAGGATCAAAAGATCTTTATTCAGTGCCGGACCATAATAGGCTCGGTAGTGGTCACCAAGAAAGTGCAATATTCGACAAATGCTCAATACGTGCTCAAGCAATCCACCGATATAAGCATGATGTATAGACTTCGCCGCTGGCGCTTGTTTAACGTCTTCAGCAATTTTAGGGTCTTGTAAGACCGCAAGGCCCAGCCTCCGCTCAAACTCTCCTTCCATGGCTTCCACCATGGCCAGCAGCTCACCGTACATTTTTTCGACGTCGTAGGGAGTATGAGGGAGAAAGCGATCCACGGGATACATGCCGTCTGGAGTCTTCTCCACAACTTCAAGCACCAATTGCTTTTTGCCTTGATATAGGTTCACTTTTCCAGCCACACGCACAATATCTTTCGCCTGCACGGACTCAAAAACGCCTATTGCATCATTCCAAACGCGGCCTTCTACTTCACCACTTCGGTCCATCAACATAATGTTAAGATAGGGTTTACCTTTTTTGTCAAACTGTAGTCCCAAGTACTTTACGAGGAAGGCGCTCTCGATATCTTTCCGAGGCTCTAATTCTGCGACAAGCTGTGAATATTGCATCTGCTACTCATATCGTAAATATGTCTCAAGGAGAAGTAGACAAGTGGGCCAAGTAGACAAATAGACAAATAGAGCTTAATCAGCTAATAGAGCTTAATCAGCTGCAGAGGAGAATCATGGCATTAAAAATTGGTATCAACGGATTTGGACGAATTGGTCGGAAAGTAGCTCGCCTCGCGCTGGAGGAATCAGATCTCGAAATCGTAGCCATCAATGATTTAGGCGATGTACACACTGCGGCTCACCTGTTCAAATATGACTCGGTTCACGGCAACCTGCCTCAGGACGTGACTGTAGATGGATCCGTAATGTTGGTAGACGGGAAGCGGATTCAAATGCTGAGTGAGCGGGACCCGGCAAATTTGCCCTGGAAACAAATCGATGTAGACATTGTCCTAGAGTGTACCGGTGTTTTCACTGCGAGAGAAAAAGCAGCATTGCATTTAGCCGGCGGGGCTAAGAAAGTTCTAATTTCAGCCCCCTCTAAGGATGCGGACCTCACGGTTTGTATGGGAATCAACCAAGACTCCTATGACACTGGAAAACATGATGTGGTGTCTAACGCCTCCTGTACAACGAACGCATTAGCGCCAGTAGCTAAAGTTCTCGATGAGGTTTTCGGCGGAATCCAGCGCGGCCTGATGACTACGATCCATTCTTACACGAATGACCAACGAATTTTGGATTTACCCCACAAGGATCTACGACGTGCCCGAGCAGCAGCTGTAAATATGATTCCTACTTCAACAGGTGCGGCCAAGGCAATCGGCTTGGTGATGCCTCACTTAAAGGGCAAACTGGATGGGTTTGCAATGCGTGTTCCGACTCCGAACGTTTCTGTTGTGGATTTGACGGTTGAATTGAAAAAAGCAGTGAGCACTGACTCTGTAAATGCGGCCATGAAGCGCGCAGCTAATGGAGAGCTTAAAGGAATTCTGCATTATAGTGATCTTCCGCTGGTAAGCGGCGACTATAACGGGGATACGCACTCTTCTGCTTTCGATGCCATGAGCACGCAAGTTATCGACAGTACTATGGTCAAAGTATTAACCTGGTACGACAACGAAAGTGGTTATTCTATGCGTTTGCTCGACCTAGCTAAAATGCTTGGAGCAAAACTTTGATCCACTATATCGATGATTTCGACATAGAGGGTAAAGCGATTTTCCTACGACTTGATCTCAACGTTCCGATGAACAAAGTAACTGGTGACATTCGGGACACAACTCGGATTGACGAAGCTCTACCAACGATCAAATTCTGTGTCGAAAAAGGTGCACGCCTCATCATATCGTCGCATTTAGGACGCCCAGGCGGAAAAGTGGACCCACAATTTTCATTGGAACCGGTTGGACGTTATTTAGCAGAAGCCTTAGATGAAGAGGTTATTTTGACGGATAAGTATTATGACGATGGGGTTCATCAATTAGCCCGCCACGGCCTCGGAAAAGAAATTATTCTATTAGAGAATTTACGGTTTCATCCAGGCGAGGAAACCAATGATGAGGAGTTTGTCCACGACCTAGCTCGACTAGCGGATGTCTATATCAACGATGCATTCGGAACCGCTCATCGAAAGCACGCTAGCGTCTACGGTGTTCCTATGCATATTCCTCAGGCAGGGGCTGGGTACTTGGTCCAAAAGGAGCTTCAATTCTTGGACCGCCTCTTAATTAAGCCTGAGTATCCTTTTGTTTTAGTTGCTGGCGGTGCGAAGGTAACGGATAAGCTTAAGGCCATTGAAAATCTCATGCGCCATGTGGATCGCTTGATCATCGGTGGCGCTATGTCCTATGCGTTTTTGGCAGCAAAGGGGCACGAGATTGGTCAGTCGAAATGCGAGAATGAGGGTATGGCTGCAGCGAAAGAAATTCTTTCTTTGTCGGAGCAATTAGCTGTGGAGATTCACCTCCCTGTTGATCATGTGGTTGTTTACCCGGAGAAAGATCCACATTTCGAAAATCCAGAGACAATTACACAAATCAATATCCCAAAGGATGCGGCAGCTCTGGATATTGGCCCAAAGTCAATCGAGAAATTTACACAAGCTCTTGCTGGTACCAAAACTCTTTTCTGGAACGGACCAATGGGTCTATTCGAGAGTGACAAGTACGCCGTAGGCACGCAAGCCATTGCTGACGCAATCGGTGGGCTGGAAGCACTCAAGGTAGCCGGCGGTGGAGATACAATCTCAGCCATTAAAGCCCTAGGTAGGCCAGAAGATTATGACTTGTTGAGCACTGGAGGCGGGGCCAGTCTCAAATACTTGGAAGGCCATGGACTACCGGGGATCAGTATTCTCAATAGGAAGAAAGCAGGAAAGTTGAAGTGAGAAAGAAACTCTACGCCGGAAATTGGAAAATGAACAAAGGAGTCAACGAGACGGAAGAGTTTCTCCGTGACTTCTGGTCGAAATTTGAAGATCGGGATTCGGCCGACTTTGACGCTGAGTATGTCGTATTTCCGCAATCTGCGACTCTTTCCTCTGTGCGGGAGTTTTGGCGTGTGGAAGGGGAAAAGCGCTGCGATATGCTTGGAATCACCGCTTTTTCTTGGGGTGTGCAAAACATGCATTGGGAGTCTAATGGAGCCTTTACTGGTGAATTAGCTCCTAGTCTCGTTCGTGAGCTTGGTTGTCGTTATGTTCTGGCAGGCCATTCTGAGCGCCGGCAATATTTCGCGGAATCCAACGAATCTGCGGCCAACCGAGCACTGGCTGCTCATGAGAATGGCATGCGGGCTATTCTTTGCGTGGGGGAAAGCTTAGAAGAGCGCGAGTCTGGGAAAATATTCGAGATCATGGACGCCCAATGCGCGGCCTTCACGGCAATTTCCTCAGTGATGCCCGAAGGGTTCGTTCTAGCCTATGAACCGGTCTGGGCGATTGGCACAGGAAAGACGGCAACTTCGGAGGAGGCTCAAGACGTTCAGCAGCACCTTAGGGATTTCTTCCGCAAGGCCTGGGGTGATTCCGCCTCAAACAAAATGCGTATTCTCTACGGTGGTAGTGTAAAGTCTAGTAATAGTAAGGAATTGCTAGAACAGCCCGACATAGACGGTGTCTTAGTGGGTGGTGCGAGCTTAGAGGCGAGTTCTTTCTTCCGGATTGCTGCCGAAGCAAAAGAATGTTAGGTTCCTGACACTGTAGAGTGGAGATTTAGAATGAGCATCACTTTCTTAAATGTTGTACACTGCGTTATTGCGGTCTTTCTTACCGTCGTGGTCTTGGTACAGCCTGGCAAAGGTGGCGGACTCGTAATGGGTGGCGGCACTTCACAGTCCCTGTTTGGCGCTTCCGGCGGCGGCAATTTCTTCACAAAAGTAACCGCCATTCTAGGCGTGCTTTTCGTTATCACGTCAATCACGATCACACGTATGAATTCAACGGATTCGGACAAATCAATTTTTGATGACTCTAAGTCTGCTGTACAGACTGAAGTAGTAGACTCTCCTCCGGCAGCTAAAAAAACTAAATAAATCAATTATCTCACTGAGGAAATTTCGGTGACCAAAGCTAAGCCGACGAAACAACTAGCCAACAGAGGCCTAAGTTGGGCATTCCATAAGACTTTCAACTTTCTTGCATCCATTGAATTAGCTGTTTTTGTCATTTTGGCCATCGCGGTTTTTTCTGCCGTGGGCACTATCTATGAGGCCAAATATGACCGGGAAGTAGCCTTTTCCATCGTCTATCGAGGGTTTTGGTTCACTAGTATCCTGGTGCTCTTTATGTTGAACTTGCTTTTTGCAGCCCTTAGTCGCTTGCCGTGGAAGCGCTACCATATCGGATTCTTGGTCACTCACCTTGGTTTAATCATCCTTTTAATTGGCTCACTAATGACGGCCCTTTGGGGAGTAGACGGCAACATTTCCATGGGCGTCGACGAAACTCAACAAGTAGTTCAGCTTGAGGAGGATTACCTCCATGTCTGGCAGGCAGTTCCAGGCAAGGAATACCAGCGACTCCTAAGTAAACGGCTCGATTACAACCCAGTTTCTGGCTTTACTGGCCCCGAAGAATGGAACATTGACTTACAAGACTATGATGGGAACGACGCCAATAGAAGAACTAAACTAGAGGTGCTAGACTGGTGGCCGTATGCTCACCGGCATGTTGGGGTGCGACAGCCACCAAAAGGTTCTAATTTAGGTGTGCCGGCAATTTATTTTCGCTTAATGGGTTCCCGGGCCAACATCGACCAGTGGCTATTCCTAAATGGGGTGCAAGGCTCACAAGTTGACTTAGGTCCAGCTCGAATTGAATTCTATCAGGATCTCCCGCAGATGACAGAAGGTCGAGATAAACGCACTCTGTTTATCTATTTGGAAAAGAACTCTAAAGGTAAACTGCGACCACATCTGGCACAAGTGCCACGAAAGTCCATAAAAATCCAAAAGATAGGCGAAGCCAAGCCCGAGAATCGAATGCTCCTCGGTTGGATGGATTTTGAGTTTCTTTTGGAAGAGTTCCACGCCTCCGCGATTCCATCTACCCGTTATACAAAAGCACCAAAGGGGGCAAAGGGTGCAGTAGAGGCGATTGAAATTCGTTTGAATAGTGAGACACGTTGGCTGGAAATGGGCGCTGCCGCACAAATATTATGGGACCAGTATTTGTTCTATGTTCAATACACAAAGAAGCAGGTTCCCCTGGGATTTCCCATCCGCTTGCGTCGCTTCGACATAAGCTTTTATGAAGGTAGCACAAGGCCCAAGTCTTACGAAAGTAGGGTCTCTGTCGACAATACAGCTGAGCAAATCTTGATTAAAATGAATGAGCCACTCCATCATAAAAACTTCACCTTCTATCAATCTTCTTACTCGATGGACCAGAACGGTAACCCGGTGATTTCGGTATTGTCTGTCAACCGTGATCCGGGGAGATGGACGAAGTATCTAGGCTGCTTGATGCTAACCCTAGGAATTATTTTAATGTTTTATTTTCGGCCAATATATAGCGGAAAAAGTAAATGGCTTCAGAAAAGGCCGACGGAGGTGACCGCATGAGCTCGTACTGTAATTTGTTTCGAATTCAATGGATATGGATCTTGGTTTCGATCTTTACAATTTTTTCAGCAACTACTTTTGCCGATCAAATGAAGCAATCGGAAATTGCACCTGGGAAAATGGGCACTGGTGAGCCGATTAAAAACCCACTAGAACGTCCGGCGAGAGAAAAAGTGGCGGTTGCGGGCATAGCAGTCTTGCCGGTGCAGTCGGGTGGACGAATAAAGCCTGTCGACACGCTAGCCAGAGAAATAATTCATTTACTTCATGGCAAGGAAAAGGTGAAAGGTCGTCACCCGGTAGAAATCTTCTTCTCCATGCTATTTCATCCGAAATTTTGGGAAAGTCATCCTATAGTACCCGTCCGCTATACACCGCTAAAAAAAGACCTGGGGTTGGAGCTTGATCGTAAGTATTTTTCATTAAAAGAGCTGCGCTTGAATCAGAAGATCCTGCCGCTAACTCAAGAGCTGCAAAACAAGGAAGCGGGGAATGAAAAACTCGATCCCTACTATCAAGCGGTTTCCCAAATCCGGAATCAAGTCTCTGTATTTTCATTTCTTGTATCTGGTAAAATACTAGCCCTAGTTCCCCCAGAGTCCGGAGCTGACTCGGATAAGTGGGTGGGGCTAGATCAGACTTCAGAAGAACAAAAACTTCGTTTTTGGTTGATTGCAGCGGCCTTTCAAAACACAGACCCCGAGCAGCAGCTACGTACAAAAGAAAAAGTATCTGAATTTATGCAAATGGCCTCATTGGTTAATACGGAAGTGTATCCTTCCACAACGGTAATGGCCCGAGAAGTACACTACAATGAGGCTAGACCATTCCGATGGGCCTGGGTGGTAGCACTACTATCACTGATTCTACTGTCGGCTTCCTTAGTCCGTGACAGCTCGACAGTAGCTTCTATGAAAGAAGGGCTACCAAATTCAACGACCTACTTCTTGGGCTTAGGACTTTTCCTTATCAGCTTTGGCCTACAAATCTACGGCTACTATCTCCGTTGTATGATTGCAGAGAGACCACCGGTAACCAACATGTATGAATCTGTAATTTGGGTAGCTTTCGGCTCTATGTTTTTCGGGTTTATTATCGAATTACTAAATAAAAGGCGTGTCGTATCAATTTGTTCCTTAATTTTTGCAATCCTTTGCCTCATGATTTCTGATCTAAGCTCCGCCGTTCTTGATAACTCCATTCATCCACTAGAGCCGGTTCTTCGTTCAAATTTTTGGTTATTGATTCATGTTTTGACAATCACGCTTAGTTATGCGGCATTTGCTTTGTCGTTAATGCTTGGAAATTTAGCAATCGCTCCACTAGTTTTTCTTGGAAGAACTTCAAAGTTATTTCCACTTAAACCAATGGCACAATATGCGTATCGATCGGTTCAAATCGGTGTCGTTCTGCTAGGCACTGGAACGATTCTCGGTGGTATTTGGGCCGACTATTCTTGGGGAAGATTTTGGGGCTGGGATCCAAAGGAAACTTGGGCATTAATTGCGTTTCTTGGTTACATAGCGATAATTCATGCTCGGTATAGAGGAATGGTAAAAGATTTTGGGTTTCTCGCTTCCTGTATAATTGCCTTTCTTTTGGTTTTGATGGCTTGGTACGGAGTGAATTTTATCCTTGGTGCCGGTTTACATAGCTATGGTTTCTCTAGTGGTGGAAACACAGAGGTTTTTGTTTATTCCGTCCTGCAATGCGTTTTTGTTGCGCTAGCTGCTTTTAAAGTTAGATCGGCTCTAATACGTTGACATAATGTCGCGCTCCGCAGAATTAATTTCGCGTATCCCCTTGGTGAAGCGGTTTCCTAAACGCGGCAAAATTTGTCGAAAATATTCTCGCCGATTTATCGATTGAGAGTTCTTTTTCTGCTTCGCACCATTCATTTGCTCTGTGCTAATCGGCTGAAGTGACGGCGTAACAGGACCTACTGCCGTATTTTTTCGAAGAATTGTGCCCGGAATTATCATTATCCTTACATATATCAAAAAAACTATGGCGTATAGGTTGGATTTTGTTTAAGAAAAGGGCAAAGCAAAATAACAGAATGCGGCGACTGGCGACAGCGTCGGTAATTGGTGAAGTGGGTCATTGTAAGCGTGGAAGATAAAGGACATAAGGTTGACCGTAAGTTTATCGTAGTAATGGTTCTTGCGAGCGTTCTGACGGTAGCTGCTTTTGTAGTCTACCTCTACCCAGGACGCGGCGTTGGATATGCTCCATCTCAGCCAATTCCCTTCAGTCACAAATTGCATGCTGGTGAACGAAAGATCGATTGTAAGTACTGTCATACATCTGTTGGTCGCTCTGCCCACTCAAACGTTCCAAGTTTGAATGTGTGTATGAACTGTCACCAACACGTGAAGAAGGATTCACCACATATCAAAAAATTGACGGATGCCTATAACAAAGGGGAGCCAATTCAGTGGGTGAACGTATATGTTCTTCCGGACTTTGTTTACTTTAACCACGAGCGACACGTCGCACGCGGGGTTTCCTGTGCGAAATGCCACGGCAATGTCCAAGAGATGGAAAAAGTATATCAAGCCAACACACTTTCCATGGGCTGGTGTGTGAATTGTCACCGTGAACAAAAACCACCAGCACCAATCGAGTGTTCGACCTGTCACCGTTAGGAGTTAAGGCTTTATGCAAGAGCAAAAACAAAATACGGCGCCAAAAAAATATTGGTTGAGCCTGAACGAGTATAAAACCCCGGCTTTGTCCAATGCTCATACAAAAGGTGAATTTCTTGAGCTACCAGAAAAGATGGCAGACGAGCTCGGTGTGAACCGTCGAAATTTCTTAAAACTGATGGGGGCAACCACAGTTCTGGGATCATTGGCTGGCTGTACTCGCCGACCGGTGCAAAAAATTGTTCCTTACGTGAATAAGCCGGAAGAAATCACTCCAGGTGTTCCGAATTATTATTCCTCTGCCGACCCAATTACAGGTCAGGGTTTAATCGTTACTACACGTGAAGGCCGTCCGATTAAAGTAGATGGCAACCCGGAATTTCCAGAGGGTGGGAAAGGTATTGGCCTAACAGGACAAGCAACTATTTTGGATTTATATGATCCAGACCGTTTGCGTATGCCGAAATTTAAGGGTGAAAATGTGCCTTGGGAAATTTTTGATCGTGAAATCAAGGGTGCCCTCGATGAGGGTCAGGAGATTGCGTTCTTGACACGAACTACCCATAGCCCAAGTATCAAGCGGGTGATGGAGCGTTTCCGCGCTAGCCACTATCAATTTGATCCACTCGGAATGGAACATATGCATCGTGGTCAGCAAGAGTCCTACGGACGGGCTGTATTGCCTCGCTATCGCTTTGACCGCGCGAAAGTAATTATTTCAATCGATGCGGATTTCCTCGATACAATGATTACGCCAGAAGAGTTCTCACGGCAGTTCATCAGCACTCGTTCATTGGACGGCGATGGTTACTCAAAGCTCTTCATGTTTGAATCCGCAATGACATTGACAGGAATGAATGCGGACAAGCGCGTGAGCATCCATCCGGAAGATCACCTACACCTTGCTCTTGCGATTGCGAAAGAAGTCTCCCGTCTCATTGATCGTAATATTGACGGCTTAGGTGAATCGTTCTCTATAGCAAACGTTGCAAAGCGTTCTGAAGTGGAAGAAGACTTAATCAAGGAAGCTGCCCAACAGCTTGTTCGCAATCCTGGCCAAAGCCTCCTCATGGCCGGTGGTGTCGGCGCAAAGACTGAATATGCTGTTGCGGTCCAAAACGTAGTTAATTTTGTTAACTCCGCGCTCGGTAATGAGGGCACAGTAATTGACGGCAAAGAGATGACTTCCAACCTGTACCAAGGTTCTGTCGAGCAAGTGGAAAGACTAGTTACGGCGATGAACGCTGGGTCAATCGATACCCTAGTGGTTCATGGAGTGGATCCCCTCTATGACCTACCAAGCTCTTTAGGTTTTGAAGAAGCACTCCGCAAAGTCAAGAACCTTGTATTTGTTGGTACCTATTTCAACAAAACAGCGCGCAAGGCCCAGTATGTAGCGGCGGAAAGTCACGCCCTTGAATCTTGGGGTGATGTAAACCCTTCGAATTATCTTTATGCGATTGTTCAACCGACAATTTCTCCAGTTTGGAATACACGTTCCTTCCTTGATTCATTGATTGTTTGGACTGGAATAGCTGGAAATTCTCCACCAGAAGAAAATTCTTACGAAATGGTTCGAAACACTTGGCGACGAGTGAAGGACGAAGCCTCCGCACCTGGAGATTTCGAGGATTTTTGGGTGAAGGGGCTGCATGAGGGATTTTTCGATGGTGCGAAGAATCAGAATAAGGACCGGAATTCAGGTCTGATCAAGGCTCGCAACTTTTCCAGCGGGGCGCTAAAGCGAGCCGTTTCGACCGCAGGCTCCCTACGGCCGTATCGTGCTGAGGGAACGTATACATTGCTAGTTAAGCCAAGTATTGCCTTGCGCGACGGCACTCAATCGAACAACGCACACTTACAGGAAATTCCAGATCCGGTTACAAAGATGACTTGGGAAAATACAGTTTCCCTATCTCCAAAGACCGCGGAAGCATTGAACGTTAAGGATGGTGACTTCGTTAACCTTAAAAACTCTAATGCTGCCATTGAGCTTCCAGTGTATGTACAGCCAGGACTTCGTTCAGACATTATCGTAACAAACATGGGGTACGGCCGAGTCGGTGGACGCATTACGGATGAAATCGGTGGAAGTGCCCAATCGTTTTTGAATACGATTGATCGAATTGTCACTCACGTAGCCTCTGGCGTAAAGATCACTCCTGTTGTTGGGAAAAGTCGAGCTTTAGCAAATACGCAAGAGCACCATGCAACCGAGGGCCGAGACGTTTCTTTTGAAACTTCCTATGAAGAATATTTGAACGCACCGGAATCCGGCATTGTTCACCATTTGAAAGAAATCACGAATCTTTGGAATGGCCACGAGTATAAGGGCTACCGCTGGGGCATGGTAATTGATCTCAATAAGTGTACGGGCTGCACGTCCTGTGTGATGGCTTGTAATGTGGAAAATAATATCCCCGTTGTTGGCCGAGACGAAGTGGTTCGTGGTCGGGAGATGCACTGGATTCGAATTGATCGCTATTACAGAGGGGATGCCGAGAACCCTGAAGTAATAAACCACCCAATGGTTTGTCAGCATTGTGAAGATGCTCCATGTGAAACAGTCTGCCCGGTATTGGCGACGGTTCACAATGACGAAGGCCTCAACCAAATGGTTTATAACCGATGCGTGGGAACTCGATATTGTGCAAACAACTGTCCTTATAAAGTTCGGCGCTTTAATTTCTATGAATACAATCAACCGATGAACGGAAAAATGGAATATCCGATTCCGTTATCGAAGAACCCAGAAGTTACGATCCGCTCTCGTGGTGTAATGGAAAAGTGTTCTTTCTGTACGCAACGAATCGAGTATGCCAAAAACATCGGTAAGCGTGAAGGCCGTCGCATTGGTGACAATGACCTACAAACGGCTTGTCAGGCTGCTTGTCCGACAGATGCCATTATGTTCGGTGACATGAACAATGGTTCGAGCATGGTTGCCCAACAAGGTAAGAACCCAAGAAGCTTTGTGGTCCTCGAGGAACTAGGTATTAAGCCTTCAGTGTCCTACTTAACTAAGATTTGGAATCGTACACCTAGCGAAGAGCATGGCGATAGCAGCCATCACTAACAATAGGGAGCGGCCGTCACTAATAAGGATTGATATATGAGTGAAGTGGTACAATTAGAAAGAGAAGATCTAGTTACGGGCAGGAAATCCTACGCCGACATTTCTAATGATATTTGCCGGCCTTTGGAATCCTTTCCAACACAGAAGTGGTTACTCTGTTTCACGATTGCCGTGACCTGTATGTCATTCGGCTTTGCTGTCATCGGCTACCTTTTTTGGGAAGGTATAGGGATCTGGGGACTGCAGAACCCGAACGGTTGGGGTCTGGCAATTATTAACTTCGTATTTTGGATCGGTATCGGCCACGCGGGAACGTTGATTTCCGCTGTTCTTTACCTGTTCCGACAAGATTGGCGGACTGGTATTAACCGGGCCGCGGAAGCAATGACCATCTTCGCGGTAATTTGTGCATTGGTCTTTCCGATTATTCACACTGGTAGGCCCTGGTTGGCCGTTTACTGGCTGCTGCCGTACCCGAATAATATGGGGCCACTTTGGGTGAACTTCCGCTCGCCACTCCTTTGGGACGTATTCGCAGTGTCCACTTACTTCACTGTTTCGGCAGTTTTCTGGTACCTTGGTTTGATTCCGGATTTGGCTACCGTTCGAGACCGAGCCATTAACCCACTTCGTAAGCGAATCTACGGATTAATGGCTATGGGCTGGCGTGGGGCTGCGCGGCACTGGAATGACTATGAGAAGGCTTATGGTATTTTGGCCGGTCTTTCTGCACCACTCGTGCTTTCTGTGCACACAATCGTATCTTTCGATTTCGCAGTCTCATTAATTCCTGGTTGGCACACAACAATTTTCCCACCGTACTTCGTTATTGGTGCGATCTTCTCTGGATTTGCAATGGTGGTAACTCTGATGGTGATCTCGCGCGAGGTCTTCAATATGAAGGACTACATTACAGTCAATCATATGGAAGCTATGTGTAAGATCATTATGTGTACAGGTATGCTCGTAGGGTTGGCCTATGCAACTGAATTTTTCATCGCTTGGTATTCTGGCAACCCATTTGAGCAATATGCTTTCATTAACCGCGCCTTTGGACCATACGCTTGGTCCTACTGGACGATGATTATTTGTAACTCAGTGATTCCACAGGTCTTCTGGATTCGTAAGTACAGAAGGAATATTGCACTGATGTTCATCGTATCGGTTTTTGTGAATATCGGCATGTGGTTTGAGCGGTTTGTGATTGTCGTGACTTCACTCCATCGTGATTTCCTTCCCGCTTCTTGGGCGTACTATACGCCGACTTGGGCGGACTGGGCGATTACGCTAGGTAGCTTTGGTCTCTTCTTCACCCTGTTCCTACTCTTCTGTCGCCTACTTCCAATCGTAGCAATTTCAGAAGTTAAGAACGTAATGAAAACGAGTGTAATGAAAACGGGGGCGCATCAATGAATGACGGAGCGCATGGTGTAGTAGCGTATTTTGATTCGCCCAAGGCTATCCTAGAGGCTGCCTATAAGACGAAGGAAAGAGGCTTGATGGGTGTAGAGACATACACCCCGTTTCCGGTCCATGGAATGAACGATGCTTTGAGCATTAAATTTTCGGTCGTTCCTTGGGCAACTTTCGTCTGCGGTTTGGGAGGTTTTTCTCTAGCTCACGCCTTACAGATTTGGACTTCGGCAACTAATTGGCCCATCAATGTTGGTGGCAAGCCATTTATCTCTTATCCAGCCTTCATTCCAATCATCTTCGAACTGACGGTTCTTTTAGGTGCTCTCGGTACAGTAGCTTTCACTTTCTATTTGATGGGAATGCCGAATTTCAAGAAGCCGATTAACCCGCGGCTAACGGATGACCGATTTGCACTTTATGTTCCGTTTTCAACGGCGAACGGATCGGAAAATTCAGTGCATTCATTCTTAAACGGACTTGGCGCTGAGCAGGTCTCTCTGGTGACGGAGGAGTTATAATAATGCTGAAAAATATTATTCTAGTTATTACTCTAGTTCCAACGTTGCTTTTGGTTTTTACAGCTTGTGGCGGCAAGACAGAAAGAACTGTTCTGCAATATATGCCACACATGCATACAACTCCAGTTATGAAGCCACAGCGTGGTTACGAAGACGGCACCGCCGGTGCGTCGGTACTTATGCCACCGAAAGGAACCATTCCACGAGGCTTTTTTCCCTACACCATGAAGTCAGCAGAAGAAGCCGGTCTCAAACTAAAGAACCCACTTCCGTTCTCGCGCGAGGTTATCCATCGTGGACGAGATGTTTATAATATTTATTGCTATGCTTGCCACGGTGAACGTGGAATTGGCGATGGCCCGGTGGTTCCACCGTATCCGATTCCGAAATCCTTAGTATCGGACCAAGCTAGAGGATTTGTCGATGGCCACCTTTACCACGTGATAACTAAGGGCCAAGGCGTGATGCCGGCTTATGCTTCGCAAGTTACACGCGAAGATCGTTGGGCTATCATTCAGTTTTTGCGCGTATTGCAACGGGCAGAGAATCCAAAACAATCAGACTTGGACTTACTAGAACAGCGAAAGGTTAACTAGTATGGATGCAGAAGCGATATCCGTCGGTAAATTTGACGAAAAATTGCAAACCAGCGGCTTTACGAATCAAGTCGTATTTGCATTAATTGCACTAGGCATTCTGACATTTGGCATTGGAATGTTCACCGATGCGGAACGCACTTGGAGAGCCTATTTACTCCATAATGTTATGTTCCTCGGCCTTGGTTTTGGAGCAATGCTTTTCCTTTGCTTCCATTACTTAGCTGGATCTGGCTGGTTCGTTTTAATTCGCCGGGTTCCGGAAGCAATGGCGGACTATTTGAAAATGGGCGCCATCACCACTTTGTTCTTGCTGTTTGGTTTATCTCATATCTATCCGTGGATGGACCATGACTTAATGCATTCAGGTCATTTTCTTCATCACAAAGTTGGCTATTTCTCGACGGGTTTCTTCATTGCTCGGATGGTTATCTTTTTTGCTGTCGTCCTTTATTTTTCTTCTAAGGTATTGAGTAACTCACTTCGCCAAGACAGTGAAGGAGACATTGAGCTACGCCATAAACAAAAACCGCTGGCTGCGGGTTTCCTTGTATTATTCGCGCCATTATTTACGATTTTTGCTGTAGATGTGATTAAGTCTTTAGAGCCGAAGTGGTTCTCTACAATTTTTGGTGTGTATATGTTTGCTGGTTTTATCCAGACAACAATCGCTGTAATACTAATTTCTATCTACTTGCTGAAGCGTAGCGGCTATATGGAATATGTTCGTACTGACCATATTCATGATTTAGGCAAGTATATGTTCGGTTTCACCGTGTTCTATGCCTATATTGGTGTTTCACAGTACTTACTGATTTGGTATGCCAACCTTCCGGAAGAAAATTTTTACTACGTAAATCGCGAGGTCGGCACTTGGCCTATCGTTGGTATAGTGCTGATTTTCTCTAAGTTTGTTATGCCGTTCTTAATGCTTTTACCTCGAGCAGCGAAGAGGAATCTTCCGTACTGTGCTGCCGTTGGCACATTGATCGTTTTCTCTCAGTGGATTGACCTAAACTGGATGATTATGCCATCTTATTCCGCTAAAGGCTTTATTCTCGGCTGGCAGGATGTTGGCTTCTTTCTCGGTTTTCTTGGATTTTTTATCCTAATCGTCCGTAAATTTTGGGCGAAGAATCCGATGACTCCGTTGATGGATCCTTACCTCCATGAGTCAAAAAAGCATCATGTGGAGTATGCGTAGCCAGTCACCGTCGTTAGCCTCTAGCTCAAATTTACATCCATGCTGGAAATGATATCTTCTCTTCCAGGTCGCTTTTCCCGGAGACGTCGTACACCTGCATACAGAGCGACCACCCCCGTAATGAAGAAACAAAGTCCGACGAAAAAATCGAAGGCCGTTAGATAGCGCCGGCGTGCCCAGTTAATGTCTATCTCGTCCGGATTCTCACTCAATACCCAACAATATGGCTTACCTTTCCCGTAAACTACAGAAAATTTGGATGGGTCATTCCCCATTTTGTAGGTTTCGAGCGTCAAACGTTTACCTTCGAGAACCTGTCCATTCTCCGCAGTAAACCGTAGTGTGACCTGAAAATTCCCGCGCTGTTTCTTCTTTAGTTTTATGATCTCAGGGTTCTGATCGAAAATCGGCGCCGCCTTCAATGCTCTTGTACAGGAATACTGAGTTGCAGTTTCTACCCAAAGCATCCCACTTAAGACGAAGCAAAATAACGTGGCCAGACAAATCAGCAGCCAGGCTCCTTGTTTTGGAGGCTCGGCATAGTCAAAAGCCATTTTTTTCGCCAAATGCGGATTCTGCTTCATCCAAGCTGCAAAAATTTCTGGGATAACCTGACCAAGTTCTTGCTCAGTGCCTCGCAAGATGAGCTTCCCTTGCGATTGAGTTCGAACCACAGGGTAGGAGCCAAAGAGTGGATAAGAGATAGAGCGAATATTCGCCCAATCGACAGCGATATTCTCGCCATTTTGCTCCAGCTCTAGTGTTGAATCTGTAATATTTATCTGCATGGATTGCTCTTCCGTAAGGATGCTGCTAAATCTACCCTATGTTTACCCGATGCTCGCGTACCGCCTTTGGGGCTATTTACCTTTTGTTGTTCGTTAGCTTTACGCCTGCGAATAATATTTCGCAAGCGCAAGAATACGTTCCAGACTCAGCAAAGAGGCGTGAAGACAAATCTCTACCAAAAGATTTGGAAGGTATCGGCATCAACCCGAACTTAAGTACCTCCATTTCCTTAGACACGCAATTCGTGGATGAAAATGGTGAGGATGTCACACTCCGTAAATACTTTGATGGCCAAAAGCCGGTAGTCCTCATTATGGCCTACTACGGTTGCCCGATGCTTTGTGGAGTGATGGTCGATGCGGCTCGTGAAGCATTTGAAAATTTAGACTGGGAAATTGGCCGTCAATACCGAGTGGTAACCATTAGTTTTGATGCAAAAGAGTCTTGGGGGGCCGCTCAACGCAAAAAGGACGCTGTAATGAGCGCCTGGAATGGTCAGAAAGCTTTGAGCTATCCGCAGGATTGGGCTTTCTTGACTGGCAAAGAGGAAAACTCTCGTAAGACTGCCAATGAAATAGGCTTTGGCTATAGGTGGAATGAGAAGACAAACGAATTTGCGCATGCGGCTGGAATTTTTATTCTTTCGCCGCAAGGAAAACTCTCTCGAGTCCTCTTCGGGATCAATTATAAAGCGCGTGATTTAAAGCTCGCATTACTCGAGGCTAGCGAAGGAAAAATCGGAAACCTTGCTGAAAAATTTCTATTGTTTTGCTATAGTTACGACCCGAAAGCCAATAAATATGCTTTATTAGCGACCCGCGTGATGAAAGCTGGCGGAGGTCTTACCGTGCTAATAATCCTATTGGCCTATGCATCCCTGTTCGTACGTAGTCGAAAGAGCGATCGGGCGTAAGAAAGGACTAGAGGGCTTATGTTGCTTGCAGGATTTGTGGCACCGATTGCTTCGGACACTGCTCAAAACTTCGACACGTTATTTAATTTTCTCACCGTTACATCCATAATTTTATTCGCTGTAACCACAGCTTTTGGCTTGTACTTTACAATTAAGTACCGTCGACGAACGGAAAATGATGAAGTCCCTTACATTGATGGGAACCATTGGATTGAGTGGGGCTCCATCTTTATCATTGCTGTAATCTCGGCTGTAATTTTTGTTTGGGGCCTGATTGATTACCGCTATCAAATTGCTCCGAAGATGGACGAATATGAAGTAAACGTGATTGGTCGCCAATGGTCTTGGACTATGCAGTACCAGCATGGTGCTAGCCTTGCCAATCAACTTGTATTGCCGATCGACATTCCGATTAAGTTAGTAATGAAATCAGAGGACGTATTGCACTCATTCTTCATTCCTGCCTTCCGTACGAAGCAAGACGTGGTGCCAGGGATCTTTACTACACTTCGATTCACTCCCAATAAAGTGGGCACTTATAACCTATTCTGTGCAGAATACTGTGGTACGGACCATTCCGGAATGATGGGCGAAGTAATTGTCCTTAGTAAAGAAAATTTCCAAAATTGGAAAAATGGCTTAATGAAAATTCCAGACTATGTGAAGAAAGCTGGTGCCAATATTGCGGCTAACAGCAGTGATACCCGCGGCGGTAATAATACGTCGAGAGGGGCGATTGACCCACCAAATAGCAACAACACTAGCGGCGGGACATCTATGATTCCCATGGCAGAGAAGGGGAAAGCACTCTTTATCTCTAAAACTTGTAGCACTTGCCACTCTATCGACGGATCGCGCTTAGTCGGCCCCACATTCAAGGGGCTATGGGGTTCTATGGAAGAGACTCAGGACGGGTCTAAAGTTAAAGTCGATGAGAACTATTTCCGTGAATCATTATTTGAACCAATGAAACGCATCACTAAGGGTTATCCACCAGCGATGCCCACATTTAAAGGCCAACTTTCGGATGATGAAATTCGTCATCTAATCGCCTATGTGAAGACGCTTAAGTAGGGAGAGCAATAATGAGCGCGCATGAAGTAAATTATTTAGAAGAATATAAAGGTAAGAGCTTTTTTGAGCGCCTGATGGGCTGGATCGTTACTTACGATCATAAGCGAATTGGCATGCTTTATCTTGTCACCACACTGATGTCTTTTGTAATTGGTGGTGTATTTGCTTTGTTGATTCGAACAGAGCTTTGGACGCCCATGAAGGATTTCTTTGACGCCAATACGTATAACCAAATTTTCACGCTCCATGGTGCGATTATGGTTTTCTGGTTTATTATTCCAGCAATTCCTGGTGCCCTGGGGAACTTCTGTTTACCACTGATGATTGGAGCAAAAGATGTTGCCTTCCCGAAGCTAAACTTGTTCTCTTACTACCTGTTGGTTATTGGAATGTTGATCAACCTTTATGGCGTCCTTAGTGGAGGTATTGACACTGGTTGGACTTTTTATACTCCCTATTCTGCTCAAACCAGCACTTCCGTGATCGCCATGGTCTCTGGCGTATTCATTATGGGATTTGCCTCAATCTTTACCGGACTAAATTTTATGGTGACGGTACATCAGCTTCGGGCACCGGGGATGACCTGGATGCGAATGCCGCTATTCGTTTGGGCGATCTACTCAACAAGCCTCCTGCAAGTAGTGGCCACACCTGTGTTGGGAATCACACTTGCTCTTCTTGTAATGGAACGCACGCTTGGAATTGGCTTCTTCGACCCAGCATTAGGTGGTGATCCTGTTCTATTCCAGCACTTCTTCTGGTTCTACTCACACCCAGCGGTGTATATTATGATTCTTCCAGCATTTGGAATCATCTCCGAGACAATCACAACTTATGCGCGCAAAACGATTTTTGGCTACAATGCCATTGCTTATTCTTCAATAGGGTTAGCGCTCGTTTCTTTCTTCGTATGGGGACACCACATGTTCACCTCTGGCGAATCATGGTGGGCGAACGCCTTGTTCTCTGCAATGACAATGTTCACAGCAATTCCAACAGCGATTAAGATCGTTAACTGGACAGCAACGCTATATAAGGGATCTATCGTCTTTACAACGGGCATGCTCTACACACTTGGCTTCCTATTAACCTTCGCCATTGGCGGCTTAACCGGGCTATTTCTTGGCTCAATCTCTTCAGACAAACACTTTCACGATACTTACTTCGTAGTAGCCCACTTTCATTATGTGATGGTTGGTGGAACGGCAACGGCACTATTTGCTGGCGTCTACCATTGGTTCCCGAAATATACGGGACGTATGTACAATGAACTGTTAGGGCAATTATCTTTCTGGTTCTTCTTCATTGGTTTTAATGTAACATTTTTCACCCAGTTCGTTTTGGGCGCAAACGGAATGCCTCGACGCTATTTCTCCTACATTCCAGAATTCCAAGACCTAAACCAAATTTCGACAATTGGGGCATGGCTAATCGCAGTAGGTGTATTTATCTCTTTCTCTAATTTGATTATTTCAGCCCTGAAGGGTGCAAAAGCTCCAGCCAATCCTTGGGGCTCGAAAACATTGGAGTGGACAGATACGGCCTCTCCCCCAATCACACACAATTTCGTTCAAGATCCAATTGTAAACGCCGGGCCATATGAATATGGGAGGTCTTAATAATGGACGTAGAGGCGGATATTAAGAAATATGGGTTCCCGCAGTGGTTCAAATCGAAAGAGCATGAATTCGACTCTTGTAAATTCGGTATGTGGCTGTTCTTGGTGCAGGAGCTTATGCTCTTTGGCGGTCTGTTCGTTGCATTTGCAATGTATAACTATCTGTATCCGGAGACATTTCGCGAGGCCCACCACCACTTAGATAAAAACCTTGGTGCATTGAACACCGTCTTTCTATTGATTTCTTCTCTGACGATGGTTCTTGGTGTTGCCTATACGATGCGAAACCAGATGGGCAAGGCGATGCTCAACCTCTTTTTGACATTCCTCTTGGCTGGCGCGTTCATGGTGGTGAAATATTTTGAATACAGCCACAAAATTCATGAGGGATTGCTTCCTGGCGCTTTATATTCATTTGCCGCAAACCCGAGCACTCCGGAGAACCCACAGTCTCTCTTCTTCTCACTATATTTTATGATGACTGGGTTGCACGGAATTCACGTAGTGGGTGGAATGGTTTGTCTGCTGTGGATTATGTACAGAATCAAAATTGGTAAGACGACAGCCGAGCGATTCGGCGCAGTTGAGTTCGTTGGACTTTATTGGCACTTGGTAGATTTAATTTGGATCTTCCTTTTCCCAATTTTTTATTTAGTCGTGTAGAAAGCCTGTAGAAAGTAGGAGCAAACGATGTCAGATAAACACGATAACCATCATATAGTTCCACTAAGCTATTACTATTTCACCCTAGGTGGATTGCTTGTATTGACGGCTATAACGGTCGGGGTCTCCTACTTCAATTTTGGGTCGATGGCAGCTAACCTTGCAGTAGCAATGGCAATTGCTTCAGCAAAAGCTAGCTTGGTTCTATTTTTCTTTATGGGCCTGCGTTGGGACTCAGCGCTTAACCGAGGCACGATGGTCGCAACAATTGCTTTCTTAGCGGTCTTCTTTTTCTTTGTTGGCGCAGACCTAGGCTACCGAGAAGAATGGGAGTCAGGCACAAAATATGCAGAGGTTAAGTCTGCGGCAGCAGCAGCTTCTATGGCCGAAATTAAAGAGTGGGAACGCCCCTCTCCAGATCTCGTGGCTAAAGGTAAAGAGCTTTATCTCGGAGCAGGCGGCTGCGCCACTTGTCATGGTAATGCAGGGAAGGGCGACGGCATCGCTGGTGGAGCGCTCAACCCAAAGCCTAGAAACTTTGAAGACAACTCTTCCGCGTGGACAAACGGTACTTCCGTTCAGTCGATCTATGTAACGCTAACGAGTGGGATTAAAGGAACAGGCATGGCCGGTTACCAAGCAATGCTTTCGCCAAAAGATCGTTTAGCATTGACCCACTTCATTCGAACAATAATTCCAGATCCACAGGGCAATGGAAAAGTTGATGCTCAATACGCAAGCATTCTTAAGGATAAGGATAGCATCGGTGAGGAGGGAGGAGCAAGCTCTCAATCCAAGGGAATTCCAATCGATCTTGCCATCGACCAAATGCTGAAAGAGAAAAAAAAATAAGCGAATAAACCACATTTATCGATCTATTAATTTTTTTTGGGGGCGCCTCGATCTATGCCACGCCTGATGACGTCGTTAATCGTATTTACTTTCTTTACGATCCTGCTCGGGTCGTGGGTTCGTACTGAATCGGCGGGACTGTCTTGTCCCGATTGGCCCTTTTGCCACGGCCAATGGATTCCTCCAATGGAGTATCGAATTATGCTCGAGTACTTCCATCGCCTGGCTGCCTCAGTTGTTGGGCTCATTTTAGTAATAGCTCTTGTATGGTCTTGGACAAAGAAAGCGTTTCGCAAGCCCTTAGCTCCTTGGATTACAGCTGCATTTTTATTGCTTGGTGTGCAGATTAACCTCGGTAGGTTGACGGTAACAGAGCTGTTAAAAGCAGAAATCGTCGCGATGCACTTGGGAACAGCTGTCATAATTTTCGCCTTGCTCTTAATTGCAACACGTCATGCTTATCATCTTGAGTCTGGTAATCGTGTCGGTTCTAGGATACAAGCTTCCAAAGGGTTTTTACGGGTCACCTGGCTTGCGATTGTTGTCTTGTTTGTGCAGATAATGTTGGGTGGAAGCGTGAGTGCGAATTACGCCGGGCTGGCCTGCCCTGATTTTCCAACTTGTAATAGCCTCTGGTTTCCAGGCTTCGACGGTCGTGTAGGAATTCAGTTTATTCATCGTCTAGGAGCCATCGTTGCCACACTGGCATTGCTTTTTTTCATGTTTCGTTGGAAAGATGTTCTTCCATCGAAACCTTCGACAAAGGGCGGGCAAAGCTTTCCAGTATACTGGTCAAGATTCCCTTGCTTTATCGGGGTATTGTTGGTTATTCAATGGTTACTTGGGGTTGGTATGATCCTGCTCGGAGGAACGCTCACATCCATGAGGATACCGCCGCCACTGAGTGTGACGCACTTAGGAGTGGGATTGACGTTAATATCGTTAGTGATATGTGCATATGTTGAGTTTCGGCCAGACAGTAAAAAACTACCTTAACCTAACGAAGCCGCGAATCGTTGTGCTGTTCACTGTGACTGGTTTGATTACGCTTGTAGCGGAAGGGTACTCTGCGCCGACCACTTTGGTTTGGTTCATTGTTTCAGCAGCAATGGCTTTGACTGCAGCTTCTGCAAATGCCTTTAATATGTTTATTGACCAAGATATTGATTCTATCATGGATCGAACGCGCTTGAAGCGTGTTATTCCACTGGGCAAAGTTAAGCCTGAAGTCGCGTTATGGGTCGGTGGAGCCTCTGGCGTGCTCGCAGTGATGATGATGCTTTTGCATGCGAATCTATTAGCCGCTGGTTTGAGTCTATTCACGATTTTTTTCTATACCTTAATCTACACAAAATGGCTGAAACGTACGACTCATCATAATACATTTTGGGGCGGAATTGCGGGAGCGACCGCACCACTTATGGCCTCGGCCGCTACTACAGGCACTATTTCTCCTTTAGCGTGGTCTTTGTTTGCTATTATTATGGTTTGGTCTTGCCCACACTTCTGGGCACTCGCAATTACTTTAAAAGAGGACTATGCGAAAGCAGGCATTCCAATGCTTCCTGTAAAAAAAGGGGAAGCCTATACCCGTATTTCCATCCTCCTCTACACAGTGTTGTTAGTCCCAGTGTCGACTCTGCCATATTTTCTGGGCGAAACTTCAGCCTTTTTCTTAGCGACGACCTTGGTTGCAGATCTAGTATACCTCGGTAAGACGATCGAAATGGTTATCCGTAAAGAGCATCTCTACTGTAAGCATTTGTTCTGGGTATCGCTGATTTATATTACCGCGCTATTTATGTTCCTGTTGATGGACTCCGTGCTCTTTTCGCACCTCTTCGTGCAAAGCTAAATTTGGCAACTGGGGGACCCCTACTCCGTGAGTGAAAATCAATACAACAAAAAAGACAATAAAGACATCCCAAAAGGCACAGATAAGAATACGGCCTTAACCGCTATCAGTGTAGTGGCCGTATTTTTGGTCCTAGTTGTGGTTATTTATTTTATTGGAAGGGCAAAGCATAAAGAGCCTGGAATGGGCTTGAGTCAGTCGGTGGAGCGAGAAATTTTAGTGCAGTATCTCGTTAAAGTAGACCCAAGAATAAAGATGGATATTGCCCCAAGTGCTATGGCTCATCGTGTGGCTTTTGACGGCCAAGGGCAAATCGATATTCACATTACTAACCTTTTGAAAGAGCGGCAGAAAGTAAAAATTGCCTTAGAAGTTCAGCCAGAAAAAGCAAAAGAGGCGGTTCGCTTTAAATTCCAGGGGCTGCAGCAGGAGTTTCTGCCAAAGGGTGGTTCGACAATTAGTGTATACTATTCACTATTACGAGAAAAAATACAGACCATTGACGGAACAATCGATATGATAATTCATGGGTTACCGGTCAGTGAATAAAGATCGATGAGCAAAGAAAGAGAAGAGTCTGTCCATAAACTTTTCTCTTAATGGGTCAGCATATTGGTTATTGAATGTTGCCTATTGAGCATTTGCCTCGGCGTATACCCAACGCAATTTTTCTAAAAGTAGCTGAGCTTTCGAGAGATCAAGAGAATTTGCCATCGTCAACTCCTCTTCGAACATTTGCAGCGCCGGATAATCTACGTCGCTGTCGATAAAGTGGTCGACAAGCCCAAAGTAATCCTTAACTGAGCTTGCTTCCGCCCATAGCGGTTCAAAACTGCTTTTACTGATATCAGGCATAGATTCAGCTTGCAAAGCTGCTTCAAAGAAAAATCTCCGATATTGCTTTAGCTGATTGCTCGTCTGTACCCAGTTATGCAAGAGCGTTTGAGTCTTTTCTTCTTTTAGTGCTTCAGTTTGATGCTTCTTCCATTCAGCGATCACCGGAGCATATTGTTCTCTCAGTTTCTTAGTAATTTCATTGTGTAGAGCTGGAATATGCGTAGGCTCTGGTTGGAAATTCTTTCTCTCTTTACGTATGATACGTATGAAGCGTTCAATTGTATGATCGACAACTGCAATTTTGCAGTCAATTCTATTTTTCGGATATCTTCGGGGGCGTCGTCTGCTATCACCACAGAATTCAAAATTGAACCTCTTTCGAGCGGCATAACTGTATGTTTTATAGTAGCCTAGAAATGTCTTAGAACCATCACCCTCAACCCAAAAAGCTTTAGTTCCAGACCTCAATGCAATTGTCCCTATATTGCGAATTTTATACGATTCTTCCCTATAGTCTGTATAGCCCCTACCGAAGTCGACATGGCTTTCTATGAAATCCGGCATCGACATTCGCTTTAGCTTATAGCCAACTTCAAGTGGAGTGTTCTTTGGGTCATGGTTTTCATAAACCCCAATCGCTAATTTATTCATTTTGATCCCAAGGAAATTGGCTAGTTCATAGTTTCGAATCCCTTCTCTAATCGACTCTTGGAGTTCCTGAGCTTGATTCTGCCAAAATAAGATAACCTGTTTACGAGCCTCCAAGGAGCCCATCGATTGCCAGTTTCGAATTATTTCTTCGCCCGTATTTATTAACTCTTGAAGAGTATTTACTTGGCGACGACTCACTAAACCAGCTTTTGATATATAGTCCAAATAAGCATTAGCGCCTAAATACCAATTTTTAGGATTCAATACACCATCACAGACGCCAAGGTATTTGCATTGAAAAATTGGTAAAGAATCCCATGAGCTTTTAGGAATATCATTTTCACTTATTGCTAGCCTCTGCTTTGAACGAGAAACGAAATTAGCCAAGCAAGAAGCTGGAGAGGAATCTGCTGCTGTAACTTCAACTGAAGAAACTTTGGAAGCGCTAGCAAAAAGAGCGCTATTAGGTCCAAGGCACGCTCGTTCCGTCTGTGAGTAGTCCGATTCTAGAATATGGCGCACAGTGCCTGGAATTCTTTTATCGTGTTTAGCAAGCTGTTCACGTAATGCATATAATTGAGATTTGATTTCAGAAAACTCTTGAACTTGCATCTTTTGAATTTTTTCTAATCCCTTTAGTGCTTGCGCCAAACTAAAGTCTAAGCGACCAAGACGCTCATACATTTCTGTGTGGATTTTGCTCAGATTGCTATGAACAATATCCAGCTGCTGTAGGATCAATGAGCGTTCTAGTTCAGTGGAGCTTTTTATACCAAATAAATCTGCTGCGGAATGAATAGTGATCGCAAGAAGGGATGGTAAGTTCCCTACATTTCGAACAATGTCTATTAACGTATTGTGGAGCTTTATCCCTGTTCCAGCAATTTTTCGTAAGCGCTCTGCTTTTTGTGGCTCTCGAGCTTCCAGCAGTGAAATGACAGCTGCAAGGCCGACTTCAAAGTCAGACTCATGGCGAACAAACCAACGATGGACTTTGTTGAGAGACTGTTTCTGAAGCGTGCGCTGAATTCTTTCAGAAGAGATTTCGAGTCTATGATTAGTATCAATAATGGATGCCTCGATCTGAGCCGATTGGACTGGCATACGAATTAAAAGACTTTGCAGTGCCTTATCTGATGCATCTTGGCTCAATATATTAACTCTGATCTTTTCTAGTTCAATTAATTGATGTCTGGAAAGGTCGGCTAACGTTTGGAACGTTGAATACTCATTACTTGGAAGAGGGATACCTTCGCTTAATTGAGAGCGCTTCTTTCCAAGAAAGAGCAGTCCCTTTATTGTCTGTTGGCGAAATGCCTTTTGCAGGTCAGGATCAGCGCTATAAAATCGATCAAATATTGCTTCCCCTATTTTTCTGCGCTTTTCCTGTAATTGAAGAATGAGCTCTTGGATTCCAAAATAGACTGTTTCCAGACTTGCTTCTTCAGTCATAGCGAGATTGATTATATTAGCGGAATTGGTAAGTATATTTGCGATTTCTCTAGAGCTACTATGCTTGGTTGCCTCTATTAGAGCTGAGGTAGCGTTGATTCGTATGATGAGTTTCTCATCACTAATTTCGTTGCGCAGTCGGTCTCCAGAATTGCTATCTTGATATCGCATAAGAACTGAGTGCGCGAGAATTTTGACTTCGGTCATGGCAGCGAAACATTGTTCGATCGATACAAGTAAATCTTTCTGAATCTTAGACATCTCGGTAGCCATTAAGAAACAAGGTAGAACGAAGTACGTATTTGTTGACCTAAAGCTATGGTCAAACTCTAGTCCATAAAGCTGTCGCAGTAACTGCCTGCCTCGTCGTCCCCAATTGGAGTTGAGTCGAAAAACTTCTGGTTTAAATTCTGAACCGCTTGAAGTCTGGGGTAACGTCCCAGAAATCGAGGGAGATTTAGAGAGATTTGTTGCTGTTCCCTCCTCCATTGCCATTGTTGATTGAGAGGCTGCGCTGCTGTCGCTCTCTTTGTTGCAGGCGCTTAAGCCTGTGATTAGTAGCAGTAGCGGTAGGCTAAGTTTGACTTTCCTGAATAGATTTTCCATAAGTTGCTCCTTTGCAAAAAATAATTTTGCAGAGGAGCAATTAAAGTGCCAAAAAATGGGGGATTACATACTTAACTTGACGGTCTGACCCCGGCTCGGCTAAATGGCCCGCCCCTCACCAGCCGGAGGTTACGATGACCGATCACCCTGAATCAACTGACGCATCCACCCCGGCACTTCTCCAATCCAAGGCTGCCCGTGTTTTTCTGTGGGTATTAGCCCTTGCGCTTCGCAACTCTCACGAACACGCCGAAGCTCTGGGTCTTCTTCGTCTTCTGGATGGGAGGGTTGATCTGTTCTCGAAGCCGGAAGTGGCGGCTCTTTGGGGTCTG
>JAAHTH010000158.1_pt1 | contig 62018 bp, 48 predicted proteins | sample 6116091 | NCBI WGS metagenome assembly JAAHTH01 (sample SAMN13939990, study PRJNA603662) | sponge metagenome | isolation source: marine sponge | host: Mycale hentscheli | place: New Zealand | collected 2006 | reverse complement strand
GCCGCTTTTTAAACCACGCTTAAGAGAGATGGATAGCTATGAATGCGATGCGACTAATGCCGGTTATCTCGGCTGTATTTTGTTTGCTGTCCGCGGTGGTGAACGCTCAAGAATTGACCGTAGATGGGGTGTTCCCGACGGATCGAGTGCTGAAGGTTGAGATCGATGTTGACCCGGAAGACTGGGAGTCGATTCGTTACGTCACGCGGGATATAAGAACTGAGCTGGGGGCGGAGCGTCAGTTTGGCCTCGTAGAATCACCTTACGAGTATGTTAAAGCTGATGTCACTATTGACGGAGTAAAATTTAAAGAGGTGGGACTTCGGAAGAAAGGGTTCATCGGTTCGCAAAGCACCAGTCGCCCTTCGTTCAAAATTAAGCTCGATTACAAAAACAAAACGGCTAGTATTGGCGAGTTGTCTACATTGACGCTTAATAACAACCAGCAGGACACAACACTGCTTAGTCAGTACATGGGATATTCATTTTTTCGGGGAGCTGGGTTGCCTGCTCCGCGTTGTGCGTTTGCGAAGATTACGTTGAACGGAAAAGATCTTGGCGTTTACAGTCACGTGGAATCAGCCAAGAAATCGCTCGTTGACAGTAGTTTTGGGAATTCGGAAGGCACGCTATACGAAGGGACCGTTGCCGATTTTCATCAAGACTGGGGAGCTAGTTTTGATCGTAAGTTCGGGAAAAAGGATTATGGAAGAAAACAGATTGAAAAGTTAATCGAAGCGGTGAAATTGCCTGAAGGCAAGTCGTTTGAAACCTTTGATGCTGAGTCTGCGATGAAAGAGCTTGTTGCCATGGACGAGTTTTATCAGTTTTGGGCGATCGAGAGTTTGTTGGGTTTTTGGGATGGATACTCTGGGAATCGCAATAACTTCTTTTTTTATGTCAATCGCTTGGATAATAAAATCTACTTTATTCCATGGGGCGGCGATTGTATGTTTCAAAAATTCAGTATGGTCGATCGCGATCCAAGATTGCCACTTTGCGTTAAGACGAAAGGTATTCTTGCACATCGACTCTATCAAAATCCAGATTCTCGTGAACGTTACCGCAAAACGTTGGTGAAATTGCTGGAGGAGCATTGGGATGAGGATGCCTTGTTGGCGGAAGTAGATCGGATCGAGGAGTTAGTTCGCCCGTTTCTGTCCGATTCCCAAAAGCGACGGTACAGCACACGGAGTGTTCAGTCCTTTATAAAAACAAGACGTGAGGAGATTGATTCCGAAATGGCGGATGGAATGCCGGAGTGGTCACGTGATCCTGGCGACGCGGTTGTCATTACAGAGTCGTGGGGCGATCGGCGGCGCAGTTCGAAAAAGTCAAACCCAGATGTTTGGATGGCGGCTAAGAATGGCGACATGAAATTATTGAAGGAATGGAAAAAGAGCGGTCGTGATTTAGACCAATCCAATGGCGACGGAACGACTCCGCTGATTATGGCAGCGCTTGGAGGACAATTCGAAGTTGCTAAGTACCTGGTTGAAAATAAAGCAAATGTCAATGCGATGTCGCGTGACCGGAATGCGGTGATTCATAGCGCTGCGTTTTTAGGGCGGCTTGAGATTGTGCGGTTGCTGGTAGAGCACGGTGCTAATGTTCAGGTGAAAAACCGAGACGGTGCGACGGCGGTTCAAATTGCTTCTCAGGAATTTTCTGAGGTTGCCGATTTCATGAAAATGGTCGACCGCATGCTTGATCTTGATTTAGATCTAAAAAAAGTATCTGAAGATCGCAAGAAGGTCGTTGAATATTTGCGTGGTTTGGAAAAATAAACAATCGCTATTGAGAGCCGTACTTCGGTGACAGCGATTGTGTTCAATGAGTTTGAAATGGTTTCATGAACTTCAAGCAAATAACAATGACGCGAGGGCTCGTGCCTGGCATCTTTTGCTTGGCAGTTTTGCTCGGTATTTGGCTCGCATTTTTTTCATCTTCGCCGAGCGAGCGTTTATTAGCGATTCGAACATTCGGGCTTGGATTTTGCGCATTCGGAATCGCGCTGCCTTTGGGAATCTTGACCGCGTGGGTTTGCACGGGGAAAGGATGGATCTCAACTATCGTTCTGCTGGGGACGGTCGCCAGTTTGTTCATTCCCATGTTTATCCATGTTAGTGCGTGGGATGCTGCTTTTGGAAAGTTAGGCTGGCTGACTTCTGTTCAGGGGCAAATTCTAGTTCCTCTTATTCCTGGATGGTGGGCTGCAAGTTGGATTCACGGAATTGCAGCATCATCTCAAGTCGCCATTATTTTTCTAGTGGGTTTGAGTTTGGGGGGACGCGTTTTTGAAGAACAAGCCCTGTTAGATGCTTCGTCTTTTCGTGTGTTTTGGAGCGTGACGATTGTTCGTTTCTGGCCGTTGGGCGTGCTGGCATTTTTATGGGTTGTCGTAGCCTGTTCCCGGGAGATTGCCGTAACGGACCTTTATCAAATTGGCACTCTAGCTGAACAGATATATTTAGGTTACTCACTGGCCGGTACCTCGGCGGGCGTCACGGGTCTTGAAGTTGGGGTGGGCGGTGTTAGTTACGGATTAACGCTTAGTATGCTGGCGGTGTTGATTGCACTTTCGATGGTCTTGTTTTTTGCAGTAACGCAAACGGAGTATGAGGCTGGAGGGTTCCGCGCTGGAAGAGTCGAGCGCAATGGATTTACGAAGAATCTGGCAGGCCTTGGGTTGGTGGTTGTTGCCTTCTTAATTCCGATCGGAAACGTTGTTCTCCGGGCGTGTTTTTATGTCCGTCCGGTGGAGGGAGTGCCAACGCAGGGGTACTCGGTTGTCCAGTGTTTTTCGGCGATCCGGCGAGCTTGTTTTGACTATCAAGATGAATTTATTTGGTCCACTATCATCGCTTTTGCCTCGGCGAGCATGATTCTGTTGTTAGCGACTTGGATCAGCTCGATGGGACGAAGGTTTGCTTGGGTTCAACTGCTATTTGCAGTGACGCTTGCTGTGTCCTTTGCCGTGCCTGGACCCTTGTTGGGGACAGTGATCGCCTCGGTGACTGGGGCGGCGGACGGCCGGTGGTTCGTGTGGTTGTTCAATTACACTGTGTTCGCCCCCGTGCTTGCTAATTTTATATTTTGTTGGCCGTTAGGTGCGCTGGTAGTATGGTTTGTGTTCCGAAAAATTCCGGAGGATGCATTGGAGAGTGCCCGTGTTGAGGGTGCTGGAAAAATAACCAGGTACCTTTCGTTAGGTATCAAGGCAAATTGGCTGCCGCTGCTGGGGTGCTGGTTGATTACTTTTGCCTGTTGCTTTGGTGAGTTGTCTGCTTCGCAAATGGTTCGCCCTGCGGGAATGGATACTGTCCCGCGAAAAATGTTGGGGGATTTGCATGCTGGCGTTAACGAATTGACGGCGGGGATTACGATTGTCACTGTGTTGGTGATTGTTGGGATTTCTGCCGCGGGTTGGTGGGTGGTTCGTTGGAATCAGAGACTTAGCGGGCGAAATTAATCATAGTGTTCTTGGTGAGGTTGAATCGATGTACTTTCGGCAGCTAATCATGATTGCATTGTTTGCGTTTGCGAATTGTTGCGGCAGCGTCGCAGCGGACTCACTTACGTTGTTAGTCAATGGAAAAGAGGTGCAACTCGAGGGCGAGATTTTAATTGAAGCGAAGGATAATAGCCTCTATTTCCGAGAGGTTGACGGCAAAATTTGGTTTGTAGAACCTCAGCAAATAAAAGCACGCGTCGATAGTGAAAAACCGAGTCCGGCGCTTTCTTTTAAAGCAGTAGGCCAACGTTTGTTGAAAGAACTTCCTGCTGGATTTCGAATCTACGAAACAAAACACTATGTCATTGCGTATCAGAATGAAGTTGCGTTTGCCCGCTGGATCAGCGGGCTCTACGAGAGTCGCTTATATCGTGCGTTTGAAACGTTTTGGGAAAAGAAGAAAAAATTTAAGCTAAGCGATCCTAAGTACCCTTTGATTGCGATTGTGTTTGGTTCCAAAGCTCAATACCAACAATACGTTGACCGGGAACTGGGCCCTGGTCAAACCATGGAAGCTTACTATAACCTGCAGACTAATAGAATTGCGCTCTATGATCTGACGGCAGATCAGCGTAACCCGAATCAGCCTTTAACCAGTAGGAACATTGAGCGGGTTTTGCAGAATCCGAATTCAACCTTTTTAGTAGCCACAATTATTCATGAGGCGACTCATCAGTTGATGTTCAACCGTGGATTGCAGACGCGATTTGCAGAAACTCCGTTATGGTTGAACGAAGGGATTGCGATGTTTTTTGAGGCTCCCGATTTTCGCAGCAAGATAGGTTGGCGGGTGCCGGGGAAAGTGTTTGAGCTGCGGTTGAATCGTTTTCGAAAATACCTTGCCAATCGACCGGCTGATTCGTTGAGAACGTTGTTAGCTACGGATGAGCGTTTGCGAAATCCGGATTCAGTTGATGATGCCTATGCGGAGGCCTGGGCGTTTAATCATTTTTTATTCAATAAGAAATCAGATCAATACGTGGCATACCTCGAGTTTATGTCAAAGAATAAAGCTCTTGTGAGCTACACGCCTGAGGAACGGATTGCTCATTTTGAGCGTATTTTTGGGGAAGGTCTCGCCGAATTAGATCCTCAGTTTATCGCTTATATACGTGACTTGAGGTAGAGAAATTAACAGTTTGAACAAGGTTCTTGTTTTTGCTGCCCAGAGTTCGATGAATCACTTGCGTCGGATATTCCGTGGTGGTTATGATCAAGTGACGTTGGAAGTTTTTATTAATTAAACCATGTGATTTTATTGCTTTACGGAGTTAAAAGATGCCGTCGAATTCGAAACCAGATCGCCGCAAGTTTATGTCGACTTCTGCCAAAGTTGCCGCTGCGGGCACCATTGGATCCTCAATGATTCCGAAGCCAGTTTTTGGGTATCACAATAGCGATAACGACAAATTGAAGATTGGTTTGATTGGTTGTGGAGGTCGAGGGACGGGAGCGGTTTTAAACGCAACCAATGCCGACTCCAACACGTCCGTGACCGCTTTGGCTGATGCTTTTCCCGATCGGATAGCGTCTTGCGCAAAATCACTGTCTAAGCAACTCCCTGACCGATTCAACGTCGACAAGGATCACATGTTTGATGGAGTGGATTGTTACAAGAATTTAGTTGCCAGCGATGTCGATGTTGTCATTCTTGCAACTCCGCCTTACTTTCGTCCGATGCAATTGAAAGCGGCAGTCGACGCCGGAAAACATGTCTTCTGCGAGAAACCTGTCGGAGTTGATGTTCCCGGTGTACGGTCGGTGATGGAGTCTTGCAAAAAAGCGGCGGCCAACGGGCAAAGCGTTGTCTCTGGTCTTTGCTGGAGATACGATCTTGGCGTTAACGATATGATTAGTCGGATTAAGAACGGTGAGATCGGTGAAGTTAAATCGATTCAAGAAAATTACTTAACCGGTACGCTATGGCATCGCGGTGAAGGTACAACTAATCCAGAGACCAAAGAATTCAGGAAGTGGTCACCGATGGAATACCAGTTGCGAAACTGGCTGTATTTTAACTGGCTCTCAGGCGATCATATCGCTGAGCAGCACATTCATTCGATCGACAAGGCTCTGTGGTTGATGGATGATATTCCGCCGGTTAGCTGCTATGCCACGGGTGGGCGACTGGTCCGAACGAATGAGAAGTGGGGGAATGTGTACGATCATTTCTCCACTGTTTTTGAGTGGGAAGATAGCGATGTTAAAGCTCATACTTATTGCCGTCAGATGGCGGGGTGTTTCAATGAAACCGAGGATCATATTGTCGGTACCAAGGGGACCGCAAAGATTCTCAAAGGCCAGATCATCAACGAGGACGGCAAGGTTTCTCATAAGAAACGCAATCCAAGTATGTATGATGTGGAGCATCAGCACCTCTTTCGAAGTATTCGTGAAGGTAAGCCAATCAACAATGGAACTTACATGAGTTACAGTACGTTGATGGCTTTGATTGGACGCGATGCTGCCTACACTGGTAAGAAGATCATGTGGGAAGATTTCATGAAGTCTGAAAAGAGACTGGGGCCGGATGATATTTATAACGCCGAAAATTATGTTCCCGATAAAGTAGCTCGGCCAGGTAGTGAATGGTAATGCTCGATAACAGAGTATGCGTTTAAGTAATCAGCAAGACGACGGTGAAAGCCGTCGTCTTTTTCTTTTGCTGAATGGCAAGCTCCAGGAGAATGGTGGATTTCGTCACGTTTCATGGTTTCTGCTTGAGCCACAGCCTATTACTTTTGTAGAGCCCGCGCATTAGACTGGAGGTGCCCCTGGTTCGGAGAGTATTCGCATCGCCGGGATCAACAAGGAATTTTTCCACAAAGAAAAGTATGACAATTGGTATTTATTACAGCGACTATCTGCAACTCGACAAAATTCTTAATGCGCAGGAACTGGAGAGTGAAAAGAAAGGCCAGATCGCCCATGATGAGATGTTGTTTATTGTCACTCATCAGGCGTATGAACTGTGGTTCAAGCAAATCCTGTTTGAACTGGCGGCGGTGATCAATGTTTTTGAAGATCCTGTTATAGAAGACAAGAAGATGGGGCAGGTGATACACCATCTATCTCGGATTAAATCAATTCAACGGGTACTGATTCAGCAGATTGATATTATCGAAACCATGACTCCATTGGATTTTATGGAGTTTCGTGACTTACTGGTTCCTGCCTCTGGATTTCAAAGTGTGCAATTCAAACAGATTGAAATTCAACTTGGGATCAAGCGTGAACATCGGATTAATGCTGACAAAGAATTCTTCCATTCCAGACTATCAGCCACCGATTATCAAACTCTCGAGGAGTTGGAAAGCCAAAGATCTCTTTTGGAGCTGACCGATGGCTGGTTGGGGCGAATGCCATTTTTGGAATTTAATGAATTTCGATTTTGGGAAGCCTACGACCATGCTGTGAATAAAATGCTCGACTCCGATGCGGATATCATTCGGGGAAATCCAACTTTGAGTGACCGGGAGAAAGAGTTCCAGCTCAATGGCCTGGAAATGTCACGTATGCAATTTGAATCGTTGCTGGATCGTGAAAAGTTCGAAAAGTTACGTGGGAAAGGCGAATTCCGATTGTCCCATAAAGGGTTCTTAGCAGCGCTGTTTATTAACCTTTATCGTGACGAACCAATGCTATACACGCCGTTTAAATATTTAACTCTGCTGCTCGATATCGATGAATTGTTCACGAATTGGCGGCAAAGGCATGCGATGATGGTGCAGCGAATGCTCGGGGCTAAGATCGGAACAGGAGGGTCTTCCGGGCACAATTATCTTAATGCAACTACACGACAAAACCGAGTGTTTCTGGATTTGTTCAAGCTGTCAACTTTTTTGATTCCGCGAGCAGATCTTCCAGTGTTGCCTGACGAGCTGCGACGGGGGCTAGGATTTTTCTTCCATGGAGAAAATCACTAGCCCGCTCAGCCGAAGATCAAGAAATGTCAACCGACGATTGGAGTTCGGTTATTTTGAAAGATCTTTAAATTTCAAATCTTTGTAAAGAACTTTACTGCCAGGATCGTGTGCCTGAATAGCAAACGTTCCACTTGATAGTTGTCTTTCTGGACGGTCGAGATTGTCGGGTTCGGTGTAATCCGAGATGGTTTCACCATTGATTTTAACAACAATGTGTTTGCCTTTTACAAGGATGTCATAATCGAACCACTCGTTGTCTTTGACGGGTGCTTTGAAATTATCTTTAACGTTGTACAGTCCACCGGTTTTTTTCTTATCGGATTGCGTGTTGTTGACCTGTGCCTCGTAGCCGCGGTTAGGCCAGCCGCTCTTGAGAAACTTTGTGTGGAAATAAATCCCGGAGTTCGCGCCCGGCATGGTTTGGACTTTTGCTTTGAAATGAAAGTCAGTGATCTTCTCAGCAGCTTTTGCATCTTTGCCGGTGTAGAACGCATGTCCGCGGGGTCCCTCAACGACCAGGCAGCCGTCTTCGACCTTGAATGAATCAGGGCTTTCGTTGATTTGCCAACCATCGAGATTTTTTCCATTGAACATGGTCTGCCATTGGTTTTGTGCTGAAACAAGATTGGCTGGAAGCAAGGCAAATAGTAACGCGAAAATCAGGTAACGCATGTTGGAGTCTCTTTGTGTTAGGTGTTTAGTAAATGGTTAGAGTGTCTTAGGCGTGGATTCGTGCAGGGTAACACGCGAATTGAATTTCTACTGCGGATAATTAATCGGTGTTGATTTAGCTAGTTTGGCCGGCAGCCACCGCCGCAGCAACGTGGTTGTGCGCAGGACGGAGGGGCGGTGCTTTTTTGGGTTGTCGTTGTGGATGAAATTACACTTAACTGCTTTTCGAGTATTCCACTTTCGCATTCCGGGCAGTTTGGCTGGGTACCACTCCTTACCAAGAGCTCGAGCTCCGAGTTGCAACTCAGACAAATAAATTCATATATTGGCATTGGATGAATGCTTTGTCTGGTAATACGTTTGAGTTTAGAGTGCCCGCAACGAACTTTCGATTAACCGACAGTCAGTTTGATGAGTGTTTATCAATCAGTCTACCATGCTAGCAAAAATTCAAGAGATTTATCCAACCGATTGCAGTAAATTTTTCAGTTCCGTTTTTTGGTTTGATGGTTGCGTAAGTAAGTCGTAAAAGATGGTCTAGATGACGGATGGTATTCAATACAGGAGAGCAGCGTGTTAGATCGTGAGATGAGTCGGAGGGTCGATGAAATTGCAGTAAATGAGCTTGGGGTTCCGAGTTTAATTTTGATGGAGAATGCGGGAAGATCGTGCGCTGAGTGTTTATTGAATTGGCCGTTGGCGGACAAGCACCGAGAGCCATCAGTTCTGGTTTTGTGCGGACCCGGAAATAACGGAGGAGATGGATTTGTTATTGCTCGACACCTCACATTGGCAAACTGCAGAGTAAGAGTGATGCTTTTTCAAGAGATTGCAAAGTACACCGGGGATGCCAGGGTAAATTTGGAGGTCTTGCTCCAACTGGGTACTGAAATTGAACCGTTCGATCCTGAATGGAGTGAGGCGGAGACGATCCAGAAATTTTCGGAGTTTGGGACGCAGTCGACAAACTGGGTCGTGGACGCATTACTGGGAACCGGAGCCAGAGGAGTTTTGCGGCCGCCAATCGCGAAGGCGATCTCTGCCGCTAATCACTTGGCCGTCAATAAACTGGCGGTCGATATTCCAACGGGGCTCGATTGCGATTCTGGCGAGGCATCAGAGCCAACCTTTCGAGCCGATGTGACTTGCACGATGGTGGATGAGAAAATGGGATTCGAAAATGCCATCGCTCATCAGTTCACCGGCACCGTAGTTGTCGTTGGAATCGGTGTTCCAGTGGATTTGGCGTCTTTAAAACAGATCGACACGGAAACAGTTGATTAGTCGGTGTCGGGGTGATCACTATCAAGATCTTTCCACTTCATGGCTCGCTGAAGTGGTTCAATTCGGAGAACTACTTCACCATTTTGGAAGATTCTGACCGTGCCATTGGTCTGGCTGACGATCACAGCAATCGCCTTGGTATTCTTGCTGATCGCCGCTCCCGAGAAGTGCCTTGAACCCAGTCCTTTTGTCATTGTAATTTCGACTGGCGAGGTGTCGATGATTCGTGAGCTTCCCTCGACGGTGCCGTCGGAAGAGATGACAAACATTCCATCTAGCTGAGCAATTTCTTTGATACCTTCCCGGACTTTCCCGTCGAAGATGTTTCGTTCTTTTCGTGTATAACCTTTGACGAGGTCGAATCCCGCAGGTCTACTTTCGTCGAGAACTTTCCGATGGTCGCCCACGATAAACATGGTACCAACCGCCTTGCCTTCCCGTCCCTCGCGGCCGATGGCGACGGCGAGGTCGACTACTGCTTTGAGGGTATCGAGTGGTACTTTTGTCTCCAGTTTCCGCAAATCACGGGCGGTTAAACGTCCAAGACGTTCCGTTAATTTTAATACCGAAATCGTGTCGATATCTTCGGTGTCAAAGCCGCTGTAGATTGCAACCACCGTCGACCCCGGTTTTACCTTTTCCGATGCGACACTCGCTAAGACAGCCTGTGTGAGCTGATTTTGGACCGAAACTTCGGGCATCTCGAGATGGATCGAATGGATCTCGGCTTCTGTTGCAGCGGCATGAATCGCCTCATCGTGGGTCGCAATAATCAAGACCTGATTTACCGACTTCCGTTTTAACCTCGCCCAATCAGTTTGTTTTTCCATTAAAACAAGCAATGCGTCCGCATCTGATGCTTTCACCAATTTTACACCGGCATCAACAAAAGAAAAAAACGATTTGTGCTTTTTAGGTAACGACATCAAACACGGGCTTTCGAGCAAACCGGACGCGATGGTGGGGCCATGCAGAACTTTTCAAAACATAATTGGGTGACTGTTATGTTTTATCGGCATTTAATAGGTCAAGCAAGCACACCAGTCGGTGAATTTCTTGTTCAATCCGCGCAGGTAGACTGGAGAATTGATACAGTCGACCGAAAAGAAGGGGATTGAAATGGGGTGTCGTCAGGGCAAACCGCGTTGAAGTGGCCTTACGGAGTCTGCCAGCTTTTATCAGCTTTGGGTTGAAACGAGTTGTCGCCTGATCTCGTCGGTGCATCACCTTTTAGATAGTCGTCGATCGGGGAGCGGGATTTAAGAGTGGGGCTAATGCTGTCGCTGGTGGTGGCTTTTACATACTTTTCCCAAGCTACTAGATCGATCCCCAGCGGTTCACCTGAAATCTTCTCCAACGACTGCATGACTCTTCGCTGTAGAGCGGGATCTTGGTCGTCTAAGGCAACTGCAACGGCAGTGATTGCCTGCTCGCCGGAAAATTCACCAATTGCTCGAGCAGCAGCAAGTCGCACGTCGGTGTTCGTGTCATCCATTAATATCTCTTGCAGCCGAGGGAGAGAGTTATCGGCAGGCAATTGTTCAAGCGACCCAATCGCTGCGATTCTGATTTCAGAATTGGAATCCTCGGTGGCTTCTTGGAGCGCTTTGAGCGAGGCTGGACAATCAAGTTGCCCCAGCAGTTTCACCGCATAAATTCTGTGCAAGAGAATGGAGTCACGGCGTACGATTTCGGCCAAGAATTTTGCCGCATTTTGCTGGTCTTGTTGGGTTCCATTGATTGCAAACTCAACCTGCTCACGCATTTCCCGCTTTTTCACAAACAGAGTATCCGCAATTTTCTCCTCCTCAATCCATTTGTTTTGGGCCCAGGGAACGTACTGCCCCGTTCGCCATAGTCTTCCCTCGGCGCATCCGGTTAAACTCACACACATTCCCAGCGACGCAGCAAGAAGCGCAAAGGTCACGACGTTTTTTTTTGTTTGCGAAGCCGTTTTGATTGGCATTTAAATATCCCCGAACTGGCGTGATTCCCGTGCTTTGGAGGAGATTAGCAAAGCGAGGCGTTACGTTACAGGTCAGGTCAAGGTGCTAGCTGGACGGTTTCCAGCTAGATCAGCGGAATGCGGAAGGACAACGCGAGTCGCGCATTCCCATCGGGGAAAATCAAGAATGGCACCGATTCAAGCAGGCACTTGAACTTTAAACACTCGTTTGGTCGGCCGATTCAATTCGTTGCAGTTGATTTGATTCAGGTTCAAATCGACGGCCTTTTTTATCTTCATCGTAGTATTTTCCACCGCCGGTTCCGTAGCCATAGCCGTATCCATAACCGTTATAGGAGTATCCTGCTCGATAGGCTCCATAGGTGTACTGGCTACCATAACCAGATTGGGCTCCAACGCCGTTGACCACCAATCCGATGCAGTGTGCTCCTAGATTCGTCAGCATTTCGGTAGCTCGTTCGGCACTTACTCGTACGTTCTTCTTGATTCGAAGGCAGAGTACTACGCCGTCAACGCGGGCCGCGATCGGGCTTGGATCGGTAACAGCCAGTAAAGGTGGCGTGTCGATGATCACAAAGTCAAATTCCTCTCGCATTTCTTCAAATAGAACATCGATGTGAGGTGAAGTACTCAGTTCGGCTGGATTGTTTGGACGCGAGCCACAGGGCATGAGCGTCAATCCATCGACTTCGACACTTTCGGTTAATGAATCTCGCCATTCAGACTGTCCACTGAGAACAGTTGCGAATCCAAGCGAGGATTCAATTCCAAAAGTTACGTGTTGCCGAGGTCGCCTCATGTCTGCGTCGACTAGCAGAACGCGCTTCCCGGATTGAGCGATTGAAACAGCGAGGTTGGCAGCCAGCGTGGACTTACCGTCACCGGGTGTCGGACTTGTGATTTGAATGATCGAGTGATTCTTGCCTTGCGTGTTGAAGTAGAGTGAGGTTCGCACGGCTCGAAAAGCTTCAGCCACCTGCGACTTTGGACGGTGGTAGGTACAAACGACAGGATCGATGGATGAATTTTCGACCAAATAGCGTTTGTTTTGGGCAATGACTGGGACGTGTCCGATCAGTGGCACGTTCAGTTTCTTCATGACTTCGTCTGGATTGTGGAATGTTTTATCTGCCAGTTCTACTAAACAGCCCAGGCCAAACCCTGTTAGGCTACCCAGCAGGCCGCCGATTCCAAGGATAACTAAAAGTATCGGCCAAACTTCTTCACCGTAAGTTGCGTTTTGAAGTTTTTGAAAACGGAAACCCTCTTGGCCAGCCTTGTTATCACCAGAGTCAATTTCAATTAGTTTCTTTTCGGCAATCTTTAGAAAGTCACGAACATCGTCCATTTGAGTGTTGATGTTTTCGATTTTTCGTTGAACTGAGGCAATCCTCCCTGCCTCGGTAGAGTGTTCAATTAACGCTCGTTGATTGATTTCAATGGAAGCCTGCAGATCGAAAATTTGCTGCTCTAGAGATCGAATATGGCGTTGGAGTATTTCGCTCGGTTCGATGTTCGTGCGATTTTCACCGTCTCCGGTTGCCACAAGTTTGTTCAGGGAGATTTGCCAGGTTTCGATTTCCTGACTTAGCCCTTTGAGCTCCTTGTTGCCTGCGCCGTAAATTTGCTCAAGACGACGGTAATTAGCCTGCAATTCGCGGATCTTGTTTTCGAGTAAGAAGATATCCCGGTTGCTTGCCTCTTCTCTTCGACCGTCGTCTTTAATTTTATTTTGTTCTTTGAAGATCCATACCATTTCTTCAATTTCTTGATCACCCGACAACAATGCTTCCTTGGCTCGCTCCAGATCTTTCCCAAGGAATGCAATTTTGTTTTGATCTGCCTGGAGGATTCGGGTTAGTTCATTAACCTTGACTTGGTGCAGAGTGATGTTTCCCTGGGAAACTACGATCGCCTGATCTTCGGTATGGGCTTGGTCGAGACGTTTTTGAAGGGCGCTGTAATTGTCTTTAAATTCTCGGTGGATTGACGTTAAAAGATCACTTACCTTCGTGCTTTCGTTGAGATATTGCTCACCCAGATCGGTTTCATAGGTGGCAATTAAATTGTTCAGGATGGTCTGTGCGTCATCGGGTTCTGAGCTGTAATAAACCAATTCGTAAAGAACTTGTTCGTCTTTGTTTTGTGTCACAACGAGATTGTTCATGACATTAGGAATTGTTTCATCGTTGGCTAAATCTGCAAACGACTCGAGTGCTGAAAGGTTGTTTTCAAGTAAACAGCGTTGAACGATATTGTACTGGCCAATCAGTTGGTCGTGCCGGATTGCCATGTCGGCAGCCATCGGAAACATTGTCCGGCTGTTTTGCGACATGGGCAGGTAGAGCGGGTCTTTGGGCTCAATCTTAATTTTTGCGACACTTTTATAAATTGTCTCGCATTGTGCATCGTAGATAGCGCCAAGTGCCATTCCGGTAACCAAGCCCAGAAAGACCAGCCACTTCCGGCGGTTGAGAATCCCCCAGAAATCAAACGGTGAGTCTTCCGAAACATCTGGTGACGTGAAAACGAAAGGCACTGGCTGGGGGTTAGATTGGGGGTTCGAGTCCACGAACAATTCTCCGGGAGTAGCATCATGGAGAACTCGCCGTTTTGTAGACGAGTTCACGATTCGAGTGAATCGAATATAAACTGGCAAGGGATGGGGAACAGGAGCAACAGGAAAGCCACTTACCTGCTGAATTTCAGTATAGACAGCATCCATGCTTAGCTCAACCAATTACATCCTGAGGATGTCCAGATTTGTTGAAACTGAATGTTCTCAGGAGTTACGTGCCTCCCACTTTAGTGCGGATTGGTGGGGTTATTTTAAACATTCGTGCTCGAGAGCCCGGATTTGTTTCCGCCTCAGTGTTGCGAAATCTTAATTGACACTCTGGAGTTGCAATGGACGGCGAGCTAATCGATGTTCGGCTCGAATAGAAAAATTGCCAATTAGAGGAATTAGGGGAGCCGTTATGCAGGAAATATTCCCCCGATTTAGCGTGGATTGGTGGTTGCCTCTCGAAAGCCCGCGGCAAGCTTGTTACATTTTGGCTATGTCTAAAACTCCGATGATGCAACAGTTTGACGATGCGAAAAAAGCTTGCGGTGATGCACTGCTTTTTTTTCGCATGGGGGACTTTTATGAGCTTTTCCACGACGATGCAAAAGTCGCCGCCAAGATCCTCGGGCTGACCCTGACCAGTCGCGATAAATCTAATTCGATCCCGATGGCTGGATTTCCGTATCACCAACTCGATTCCTATTTAGGCAAACTCATTAAGCAGGGTTTTCGTGTCGCGGTTTGTGATCAGGTAGAAGATCCCAAGACTGCCAAAGGACTTGTCAAACGGGAAGTTGCTCAGATTGTTTCCCCGGGTACGGTAACCGATCAAGCTTTGCTCGATCCAGCAGTCAGTAATTACCTTGTGGCAGTGTTACCGGCGTTCGCCAAGGGAAAACAAAGCAGTATTGAAAAAGGTGAGACCCAGTTTGGAGTTTCCTGGGCTGAGACGTCGACAGGACGATTTTACGTAACGGCGGTTGGGCAAAAGCAATTGATCGATTTGTTAGCTCGGTTGGGCGCGAGTGAAATTCTCGTCCCCGATCGATTTAGTGAATTTGACAAAGAGCTCTTTCCAGATGCCATGATCACCCGCCGCCCCGATTGGAGTTTTGGAATTCAGTCGTCCGAGGAGTTGTTAAAAAAACAGTTGGGGGTTGCCTCACTTGATGGATTTGGGGTCGCCGAGTTTGGCCCACTTGCTGTCGGGGCCGCCGGTGGAATTCTGGAATATTTACGCGAGACGCAAAAGGCCTCGCTTGAACACTTTGATCATATTCAAGCGTACCGTCAATCAAATTTTGTAGAGATTGATTCTGCAACGTGGCGAAGCCTGGAGATTAGCCAGACCATTCGAACCGGGCAACGTGAAGGTTCACTGTTTGGCGTGATTGATCGTTGTAAGACTCCTATGGGGAGTCGCTTACTCGGCGATTGGTTGACAAATCCGTTGACTGAATTGAAGGAGATTGTTTTTCGTCAGGATGCGGTAGGTGAGTTGTGTGACGTACAAGCGCTTCGAGACGATTTAAGAGAGTACCTGAAGGGAGTCTTTGATCTCCAGCGATTGTTAGCGAGAGTTGCTTCCGGACGTCCTTCCCCGCGAGATCTCAGTTACATTGCAAAAACGTTAGCTGCGGTTCCTCAACTCAAGTCAAAGTTAACCGGTTGTCAAACCCTGTGGTTGCAGCAGCTTGAGGCGGAACTCGACGAATGTATCGATTTGCGGGAAGAGCTAGAGGCCGCACTTGTCGATCCTTGTCCTGCCCAAATCAAAGATGGGGGGTTCATTCAGGAGGGGTTCGACAGCGAACTTGATGAGCTGAGAAAACTAGCTGCCGGAGGGAAGCAGTGGATCGCCAACTACCAACAACGGATTTGTGATGAAACGGGAATTCCGAGTCTGAAGGTTGGGTTCAATAAAGTTTTTGGCTACTACCTTGAGTGCACGCATTCTCATCGAGACAAAGTTCCCGCAGATTTTATACGCAAACAGACTCTCAAGAATGCCGAGCGATACATCACGCCGGAATTGAAGGAGTATGAGGAAAAGGTACTAGCAGCCGATTCAAAAGCTGATGAACTTGAAATCAAGCTGTTTGAGAATCTGCGTCAATTGGTGCGTGCCCATACGTCCCGGCTTAAGTCAAACGCTCAGATTATTGCGACCCTCGACGCGATTGGGGGCTTGGCTCAGTTGGCGGTCGAGCAAAGTTATTGTCGTCCAGAATTTGTTGAAGACAGTGTCACCAAGATTGTTGAAGGTCGGCATCCAGTGCTCGATATCATCGAACCGCTTGGGGCATTCATCCCCAACGACACCGTTATCGATGAAGAGCATGGCGTGCTCCATCTTATTACTGGTCCCAACATGGCGGGAAAGAGTACTTACATCCGGCAGGTGGCGCTGATTAGTTTGCTCGGGCAGATCGGGAGTTTTGTGCCTGCGAAAGAAGCGAAGTTGGGATTGGTGGATAAGATTTTTGCCAGAGTTGGTGCGAGTGATGAATTGTCGCGAGGACAATCTACATTTATGGTCGAGATGACCGAGACCGCTCGCATTTTAAACACAGCGTCCTCCCGAAGTTTGGTTATTTTGGATGAGATTGGCCGAGGTACCAGTACCTACGACGGCGTTTCCCTGGCGTGGGCGATTGTCGAGTATTTGCACGATCAAATTGGATGCCGTTCCTTGTTTGCGACGCATTATCACGAGTTGACTGAGTTGGAGAAAGACTTCAGCGGTGTCAGTAACTTCAATGTGGCCGTCCGCGAGTGGGAAGAGAAGATTGTATTCCTGCACAAAATTGTTCCCGGAAGCGCAGATAAAAGTTATGGAATTCACGTCGCTCGCCTGGCCGGAGTGCCTGGTTGGGTCAATCGCCGGGCAGAGCAAATTCTAGAAAAGTTAGAATCTAGCGGTGAGGTCGAGCAAAATCGTGAAACGATAACCTCGCAAGGGGGCGGTTCTACAGGGCCAATTCAAATGACGCTCTTTGGGACAACTCATCACCCATTAGTCGATAAGATTAAATCACTTGATGCCAATGCGCTGACGCCGATGAACGCGCTCCAGATTCTGCATGACTGGCAAACGGAACTCGGAGAGGATGCGGAGACTGCGATTTCTAAGTCAGGCGCTAAGTCAGGCGAGTGAATTTGTAATCAAGTGTTGGGTTAAGAACAGGCTGGATTCAGGGAATACAAGACTTGAGCTGTTCAATTCTTGCTGATGGACTGGCTACTCCAGACTGACTTAAAAAGCCTGACGGTGCTCAGTGCGTCGGGCTGTCGATTAACCAATTGCCATCAACTTGGCGAAATACAATGGCGGCATCACGGTTGCCGATCTTGATACGGCCGATCATCTGATTGTGTTCTAGCTCGGCAGAGAGGAAGATGAGTTCTTGCCTGGGTGGCCGGATGGCTAATTTGGAAATTTCATGGTGAAACCCAGTGAGGTCTTGGATTTTCTCGCCAATTTTTTCTGTGAACCCCGGCATACCTACTGCCCCCGCTCCATAGGTTGCCATGGCATGATTGATGGCATTCTGGGTCAAGCCGTGGTCGTCGAGAAGCTTTAAAAATCGATCGCCATCACTCGGGCTTTTGACGGCTAATTGCATTAAATTTAACGCGGCGGCACCCGCTTCACGATTCTTTTCTGAAGTGGTTAGGCAAGCCAGGCGAGCGGCGTGATTGTCCGAGTCTATTGCTGTGACCCAGGTTTCAAAACTCGCTCGCGGGCTCGTTAGATCGAGGCTTAGCTGATCGGAAGACTGTGAGGCCGTTGCGGCTTGCTGATTTTCCTCTGGGCTGCAGCCAGTGTTGAGGGACGCGATTCCCAGCGTCGCCGAAAAAGCCAAAATCATCCAGAGAAGCCAAAGGATGCTTTTCATGGATGGCTCCTTTCAGTGGATTGGAGTAATTGGGTTCTTCGTGGGCAAAGCAATTCAAAAGTAAAAAAACGAGTTGGTCGTAAGCCGGGTCCTGTAGTCAGTTTGCACCGACGACGATCATTTATCTAGGCACGACATTGCTGACGCGCTCAAGCAGCCTACCCGAAAGTTAAAATGCGGCGGACGACCGCTTCTTTCTGTTTGGCCTTGCTCCGGATGGGGTTTACCAAGCTACTCGAGTCACCCCGAGTACTGGTGGGCTCTTACCCCACCTTTTCACCCTTACCCGAACTTTGGCAAGCCAAAGTGCAGGCGGTCTATTTTCTGTTGCACTTTCCCTGATCTCACGATCGGTCGGCGTTACCGACCATCCTGTCCTGTGGAGCCCGGACTTTCCTCTCGCAAACCTGAAGGCCTGCCAGCGATCGCCTGACCAACTCGGATGTTTAGTGTAACGGTTCGTCGGAGAATTAGACGAGAATTCTTAAATTTCTCAGTGAAAGCAGCGCCTGAATCTAAGCTCGAGCGCACCCTCGCTCCGTTGAGCGGGCGAATCTTATCAGGAGAAGCCAGGAGAGCTGTACTAGAGTGGATTGACTGAATCAATGAACTTGTCAATCAAGTTTTGCGAACGCTGTGTGACAACGATGCGGTCGTTGGGATGCAGGGCGTAATTTTGGTTGTGCGTAACTGATTTGCCACTCGATTCGTATTCAACGGGCAGTTTAAGGCCTTTTCCTGAATCTTTCACAATTCGATAAATGAGGATGTCCATCGACCGGTATCGCTCGGTTGCGCCCGATCGTTCCAGCGCATCTTGTACGAATAGTGGACCGTCAATTTGGCCCTCGTAGATCTCACCCGGGCTGAAACCACCACTCATTTCAACTCGATACTTCTCAGCAGTGTTGGAGTCCGTATTCTCGACTGGAATCTGCGCCTCCGACGTTATTGCTGAGCCGTTCTGAGAAATTGCGCAGCCAACGGAAGATACTGTCGTTAGCCCAATGAGGAGCAAGAGGCTGAAGCGAAGGGCTGATTTTGGGGTATTTTTTGGACTCATGGCGTTACCGATTGTTCCGAATTAATTTGCGAGCATATTCAGGCGTTAAACTTTCCCTAGACCCCCCACCTGATACAATCCGCATCGGCAAGACAGCTAACAGTCTTGAGCGATTTCATCGAGAAAAATGAAAAACCTCTGTTTGGCTCAATGTTGGCGATGAAGATGGGGCTAATTCGATTGATTTGCTAGCGTGCAATGGGGGCGAAAGCGTTGCGTTATTCCTGTAAAAGAGTCGGATGTCTTAGCCGGTGATGAAACGACCTGAGCAGTAATTTCATTGAGTTGATTGGAAATAATGGGAAGTTGGCAAGGAAAAGTAGTGTTAGTGACCGGTGGCTCTGGTGGCCTTGGGCTTGCCATTGGTTGCGCGTTTTCACAGGCGGGTGCGACCGCGGTCTTGCTCTCTCGCGATGAAGAAAAGCTTCGAAAGGCATGTGCGCTGAAGTCTGAGTCAAATATTGAATTGCACTGGATTCAAGGGGACGTCACGAGCGATTCAAGCATGGAGGCAGTCGTCCGGGGCACGCTAGAGAAGCACGGTCGAATCGATTTGTTGGTAAATAATGTTGGCAAATCCACGCGAGTGGAGTTGCTAAATTGTACGGTTGAACAGTACGCAAAATTTATGGAGCTGAATCTGTATTCAGCGATCCGGTGTACCCTTGCGACCATGGACGCACTCACCGCAACGTCCGGCCAAGTTGTTAATATCGGTTCGCTGGCTTCCAAGACTGGCTGGCCCAAAGTGGCTCCTTATGCTGTAAGCAAGCATGGCTTGGCAGCGTTTAGCCATCAATTGCGTCTTGAGGGGCCGAGCAATGTCAACTGTTTACATGTTTGTCCCGGCCCAATTCGTCGGGATGATTCTGGAACTCGATACGAATCGCAAGCCGAGGGAATGAGTGATTCGGTTGCTCAACCGGGGGCCGGGGTAAAGCTAAAGGGGATTGATCCTGATTTTCTCGCTCGAAGAATAGTTCGTTATTGCGAGAAGAGAAAGTCAGAGTTAATAATGCCCTGGCATGCGAAGCTCTTGTTTTCAATAACTCAACTCTCTCCACGATTGGGTGACTTGCTGTTAAAAAAGTCCAATCGAAGTTGAGTTTTTGGGTCGCTAAGTTTGCCGCAAAAGTGCAGTTGTTTAAGTGATGATTTTTTGATTAGATTTGACAGATGAAAATTTTTCGGGAACAAAGATTGGCTGGTAAACCTTATCTAATCGCTTATTCGGCACTGTTACTTGCGGTGTTTGTAATCCTGCCCGGATGCAAAATTCCGGGGAATCCATGGGAAATTTCTGAGCAGTCCAAGCCCGCGCCGGAGCGGAATTTACCGCAGTCCATCTATGCCCCAATGCCAACCATTTTGCCAAGTGTTCAAGGGGCGGCCATTGAAACTGATCAAACACTCGAGGCCGAGCTTGACCTTCTAAGTGAGTTGCATGGTGAGGTCGAGTAACTTTCCTCGATCATCCGCAAGGGTATTCTCTTCCTCTGGCTGAGTTTTTCGAAGGCCAATTTTAGCGAGCTTGAAGACTTTGCCGGGCGGCAGCGAATTTTCGAAGAGCCGAAGAAACCGCGAGGATTGCGATGAGGGAAACTGCAATTTCGCCAGCGTTTGCTGTCGGAGATGGCCAGATTGGAAGTTTGGTAGAGGCTTGCCAGGTCAATAAGTGCAGAAGCGTTGCTGTGAAAACTGTCGCTGACGGGGGAACCGCGGATGGCGAGACTCCCTTTGCGGACAACAGTAAAACGGTTTGAAAGATTAAAAAGAAAAGTGTCACTGACAGAGCTGCCTGCCAGCCCAGGAAGATTCCTACCAGGGCCATGGCGGCGATGACATCATCGACGTAATTAAATTGTTCAATCGTGGATTGTTGAATGCGATCTTCTAGTATTCTTTGGGAATTTAAAGTAGACCACGAGCACAATAGCCCGCAGGCAGAACCGGCGATCAGGCCGTAGGCGAACGTGATGAACTGGGCCGTTGTTCCGCGTGCGATTTCGATGAGCTGCTGGGTATCAATGTTCCATGCGATTAGCGTCATGCCCGGCCAGATCAAAGGCAGTCCGACCCCCATGCCGAGTCCCCAGTAAAAAATTCGACGAGGGACTTGTAAGCGTTCGGAGCGAATGAGCGAGAAGGTAAACAGGAAGCAAATAAGCGCTAAGTGGTAAGACGCGATTTGGATTAAATTCCACTTGGGATCAAGTAAAAGGTGTTCAAATCCTCGGGTCTGCACTGTCGGTTGAAAAGGCAGATTGGATCCGCCAGTTAGGATTTCAAAAAATGCGATCAGGAGAAAAACGAAACCGAGAAAGACCTCAACGATCAGGTAACGCGGAGAAATCGGTGTCTGACAGGTTCGGCATTGTCCCGAATTTCGAATCCACCCGTAGACCGGCAGGTTGTCACTAAACAAGAGCTCAGTTTCACAGAACGGGCACATACTTGAGCCGTTAACGCCACGCCCACGGGGAAGCCGCCAGGCGACGACATTTAAAAAGCTTGCAAAACATCCACCAAGAAAAAAAATCCAGATCACGCCAAGTAATTTCATCAGCATGGCCTGGGATGACTCGATGTGTCTCCAGTATTCCAACACGCCAACGGGGAGTTGGGTAATCTTTAAAAGTGTAGAGGTCAGCAGCGGAATTAGAATCAGCAAAGTGAATATTAAAGCAAGCAGAACCCATCCAAGCGCTTTGCTAAGGAAAATGAATTTTGCTTGCTTGCTCATGTTGATCCACTACTGAAGCTGCCGGTCAGCCACCGTTGGAGAGCTGGAATAAGAGATTAGGTTGTGGAATCGTCGGAAGATTCGAGCGTATTGTGCGTTCCGTCGCACCTGGGGGCATTGGAAGTCTGTTTGCACTGACAGTAATAAGCCGTCTCTGTTTCTGCCGCCTCAAAGACCATCGGCACAAAGTCTGTCCCTTTGTGTTTTCCGTCGCAAAACGGCTGGTTTTCCGAAAGGCCACAGGTGCAGTAGGCGTATTTTTTACCGGCTTCCAGTTCAACTTGCTTGGGGAAACAGGCAGCAATTTTTGGTTTGTCCATGATTTGTTATCTTCTTGTTTAAGTATGCAATGATTGCTTAGTCTGGCATGCTGGGTAACTAGCAGTGCACCACGTAAAAACACAACATAATTGAGAAAGCGTGCCTCTAATAGAGCAACCCATCAATTTCTTGTTGATGATTTAGAGATACCGAGACATTAAAAAAGAGCTCTCGAAGATCGAGAGCTCTTAAACTTTAGTGCGACAGGCGCGACTTACTGGATTCGGGCGATACCCGGCAGTTCCATTGGCAAGCACTACTTGCTGGTCATTTCGAGTGTGTAACCGTTAAGTCCAGCACTTGGGACATCGACGGTAAATTGTCCCGAGTTACCTGATTGATATTTTCTTGGGATCTTGGGGAATTTCTTCATCTGAGCCTTGGCCGCGGCAACGGCTTTTGAGTCCGATTTTCCATCGCCGTCCCCTTCCATAGCATCTGAAAGGGCAGCCTCGTCCAAATCATCCCATTCAAATTCAACTTTATGTTTCCAAACCATGGCTCCATCTTTGCCGTAGCGATCCACTAGGGTAAATTTTCCTTCGCCGTCAGTAACTGCAGTAGAGTAAGGGCCAGGAGCCACGTTTCCGGTAGCCGGTTCTGGAAAGAAAGTAACCCGGAGTCCCGCAAGTGGCTCGCCATCGAGTGTGACCATGCCGACAACGGGGGCGTTTGAGCCACCATCTTTGCAGCCAGCAAGTGTACTGATGCAAAGTAAAGCGGTTAGGCACAAAAACGAAAGGCGGTTGAATTGGAGTTTCATCATTTATTCTCGTGTGTTTGTCCGTAAAATATCGGAGCCCGACTACTAAGCAATCGGGCTCCATTTGAAATCTAAACGTTAATTAGGATTAATACTCGTTAACTGTATTTCCGTCCTGATAAGCAGCAAGGAAGTTTAGTGCAGAGTTTGCTACGTTGTCAGATAGGAACTGAGCAGATCCGTCGCACATTGCAACTGTCGCACCGGTGGTGTGACCGCTGGATGCAAGCGAGCGGGCTCGGTAGTTACCATTAACGATAAAGTTAAGTCCACCAGCACGACCCATGTTGGACCAACGTCCAGCCATTGGTGTCGAGAGGTCAGGGTTGTTCTGCCAGCGGTGTGAACCAGCCCAAATCGCTCCGACCATTAGTGGATTCTTGGGAGCAGGCCCAGTTTCAGGATCGCTGCAACGCTCACCGATCATGATCGTGTTACTAGAGCCATCTGTGAGTGTACCGAAGTCAACTCGTGTGTTCATACCAAACGGGCCCCACTTGTTTTTGTGGTTTGGATCCATTCGACGTGAGGTCCACATGCTAAAGCCAATGTTGGCGACGTAGTTTGAAATACCGTTGGGTAGGTCCAAAGAGTTTGAGGTATAACAGGTGTTCTTGCCGTCGACCTTCGGGTTGTCACTTGGACACTGGAAGGAAGGGATAACCGAACCTGTTAGCTGGTCACCGTTTGGCAACAACATATCCTCACCCCAGTGGGTGTAGAGATTGCAGTTGTCGTAAAGGTTGTTTTGCTCCATGAACGGAAGGATGAAAGTTCCCCAACCCCAGTAGTTACCTCGGTAAGGAGTGCTTCCACGCCAAGTAAACGGTGTGTACTGTTTTGGGAATGCCGAAGAAGCGTTCCAACCATCCCAACCAGATGGGAATTGCTGATAGGCACTTTCGTAGTTCAAAACTGCAAGTGCGATTTGGCGGGCATTGTTCATGCAAGTTGTTCGTCTGGCAGCTTCGCGAACCTGTTGCACGGCAGGAAGGAGCATGCCAATCAAGATACCAATGATCGCAATGACCACTAGCAACTCAACCAACGTAAACGCCTTTCGACGCGATGGTGAATACATAGTTGTTTACCTCTTAAAACAAATAGGATGAAATATATTTCCGACGACCAAATAGAAAGAGGTCGTCACGCCTAGTATTGCAGTAAAAAACCGATGGAAAAAGGAAGAAACGAGTGGAGTGACTGTGTCCATATTGTAGCTATTGCGCGTTGTCCACCGTTAGGAATTCTGTCCCTGTGAAGCTTGGGTGAAGAAATGGATCGCAGAATTTGTTCACCAAGTCCAAATTCTTCGGGAGTTCTCTGGTTTATTATCGTAGTTAAAACGTCCTTCAAAGTATTTTATTTCGGTCATCCATGTTGTTAGTGTTGCTTTTGGTCACTTTAAAATTTATTGAAAAAAAATAAACAAAAAAACAAATTCGGTATATAGCTTAGGGTGACTACGAATTGTTGCCCAAATTCCAATGGTCACTTGGAACTTGCGTTCGTTGTTTAGCGGGCGGCGGCAGCCTGCGTTGCCCGGCGAGAGTCTGTTGATCGCACCGACCGTTGGCAAGTGGGCCGGCAATCCGTTGACGGGCGTTAAAGCCAGTATTCCAAGCTGCGATGGCACGGAGTCTCTTGAGGCGTTGGTTGCAGTGACGTGGACTACTGTCCGTTGCGAACATTAACAACGTCAGTAATGTCGATCAGTCCGATCGCTCGCCCGCCTGCGTCGACGACGGGTAGTTCACTCAGGTTCCGACAGGCAAGCGTCTCGATGGCTACAAATGTTTTGCTGCCAGCGGCAATCGTGATGGGAGACTGCGTCATCACGTTTCGGATGGGTTCGTCAAATAGTTCGTCTTGTTGTTTTTCGAGTAATTTTGCCAGGTCGCTGTCGGTGAAGATACCAGTTAGTCGAGACTGTTGGTCAATAATTAACACAACGCCTGACCTGCGTTCGCGACCTCCTTGTTGAATGTAGATATCGCGAACCGTCGCCGTTTCATTTGCAATTCGACATTCGTTGATTGGCCTCATTACCTGCTCTACCAGGGAGAGTCGTTTTCCGAGGGAGCCTCCCGGATGAAATTTTGCAAAGTCATCTGCCTGAAGTTGTTTGGTTTTGGAGACAACCAGAGTGAGTGCGTCTCCGAGGGCGAGCATCAGCGCCGTGGTTGTTGAGGGTGCGAGGCCGAGGTGGCAGGCTTCGTTGGTTTTTCCATAGTTGAGAACCGCAGCACTGTGGGCGGCCAGTGTTGAATCCTGTTTGCCCGTAATGGCAATGATGGGGGTTTGGAATTTTTCAAGAGATGGAAGCAGTTTCAGGATTTCTCCTGTTTCACCGCTGTTTGAAAAAACGAGAATAATGTCTTTGGGTCCGACCCTTCCGAGGTCGCCATGAATTGCTTCTGCGGGATGCAGGAAGTGGCTGCGTACGCCGACTGACGCCAATGATGCCGAAGTTTTTTGTCCGATCCAACCCGCTTTGCCAATGCCTGTAACAATCACACAACCCTCGCATTCCAGGAGAAGGTCGGTGGCCACGCAAAAGTCATCCGGCAGATTGGAAGCGAGGTTTTTTAATGCTTCCGCTTCGTTTTTTATGATTTCGGTAGCGAGTTGGAGTTGCTCGAATTTTGTTGTAAGGCCAGCGGGTTGAAGGTTGGAGTTTGGCAGGTTCGGTTCTACGTATTTACGGGCGGATGCACTCATTAGGCGGCCTCCTCAAGTTGAAGGTTTCTCATACGGCGGTAATCGGCGCAACGCGATAGAAGTTGTTCGTGGGTTCCGCAATCGACAATTTGGCCTTCACGCATGATCATAATCTTGTCGGCCAGTTCGAGTGTCGACATGCGGTGAGTAATGAGGACGGTGGTTCGGCCTTGAATAAATTCAGCGAGAGTTTCGTGGATCAGCTTTTCACTTTCCGGGTCAATCTGACTGGTGGCTTCGTCGAGTATTAGGATCTCGGGGTCTTTCAGGATTGCACGAGCCAGAGAAATACGTTGACGTTGTCCGCCGGAGAGTTTGCCGCCGTGCTCCCCCATCATTGAATCGTATCCGTGCTCCATTTGTGAAATGAATTCGTGCGCATGAGCTTTCTGGGCGGCTGCCACGATTTCCTGATGCGTCGCTTCGGGTTTGGCGTAGGCGATGTTTTGAGCAATCGAATCGTTGAATAGCATGGTTTGTTGTGTCACGTAGCCAATCTTTTGCCGGAGCGTTTTGACGGGATAGTTGCGGATGTCATTACCACCAATGCGAACTTGTCCGTCGGCTTGGTCCGCCCCGCCGTTGGTGTCAAAAAATCGCGGAATCAAATTAATCAGCGTACTTTTTCCACAGCCGTTGTGCCCCAGAATGGCCAGCGAGGTACCCGCGGGAATTTGTTCGCTAATTCCTCGAAGGATTGGCTGGCCGGATTCGTATTCAAAATGCACATCACAAAACTCAACGTCGAGTTTGCCTGTTGGAAATGCCACTGAAGATACAGGATCTTGTATTGCTGGAACCTGGTCAATTAAAGGAAAGACTCGGTCGGCGGCGACAACGCCTCCTTGAATCATGTTGTAGACGTCTGCCATTTTTCGCAGTGGGTCGGCAATGCCAATTAAAAATCCAAAGAACATCATGAGGCTGCCGAATCCCATGGGCGCGTCACACATGCGAATCCCAAAGAGGTAATTCGTTGAGTTGAGTACCAGGTATCCGCCGGCGAGGACACTAAGGGAGATCATGCTGACCCCGAGAAGTTCATTGTTGATTCTCGAAAGCGCACCAAAGACTGAAATCCGCATAGATTTTTTGTAGACATCGTTAGCGACCAGATCAAATCGCCTGCGTTCATTATCTTCATTGGTAAAGGCTTTGACGACTCGCATGTAAGTCAACGCTTGGTATAAACGATTAAGCAGTTTTGCTGAATCCTCCATGGCCCGTTTGTTGGCACGTTTGGTCACCTGAGCTAGTTTCAGCATCAGGTATCCTGCGATTGGACAGATTAAGAGAGAAAACAGCAGCAGTCGCCAATTCACCCATGCCGCACCAACGAGGCACCCCGTCATCTTGAGTGGTTCGCGAATCGTCTTGCCAAACAGGGTTGTGATGGCCTGGCATATTGCCCCGGTTTCCCCGCGGATCCGGCTGATTAAATCACCGGTTCCCTTGACTCCCAGTTCTGAGGCTTCCATGTCCAGTACGTTCTGGAATACTCGATTCTGCATGTCGAGCATGGTTCGCTGGCCGACCCTGGCAACCGAGACCATGCTGCCCATTAGAAACATTCCACGCAGGACGGTGCCGATAAACATTAGTGCCATTAGATAGGCGAGTGTTGTGAATGGTTTTTCCGGCGCGTATTTCTTGATGTAGGGTGCTAGTTTGGCTCGACCCGTGCTGCGGGTTTCCTGAATCTGAATGTCATAAAGATTCGCGCTGATTTGGCTTTCAATTTTTGACGCTTCAGTTGGCTCTGGATTCGCTTTGAGGCGTTCTTCCAGTTCCCGAATGCTGTTTTGGCTACTCGTGATTAATTGTTGTGATTCCGCGTCTTCATCAGCGACCCATTGATGCAGGGACTTTCCTTTAATGACGATTTCGACAAACGGATAAACTGCGCCTAGGTTGAGCGACCAGAGAACCGCCACCATCGCACTGCAAAAGAAAGAGGCGAGCAAAGACCAGCGATAGTTGAGCGTCATCCGTAACGCTCGATTGAGATTTTTCATGATGCCTGTTTGAAAAAATGCTTCCTTGCAAAGACTCGAACATCGTTGCTAGCGATGAAAAGACGAGCTTGTTTAAACTTAATCGTTTTGCCCTGATTCTCAAACGTCAATCAAATCCGCTAGCCGTTGCCGGAGTGGAGGATAGCTAGGGGATGGGCAGGCATTTTGTGTGCGTTCCCCAGCTCATCCGCCGCCACAGGGAGATTTGAGGTTAGAACGTCTGGAATCGGTGAGTTTTAGGCTACGTGATGCCAATCGAGTGGGGTTCCGCGCGGAATTTGTTGAGATGCGGTTGCCGATAGCACTTTGTCGAGGTGGACGGGTTCGAGACCCTTGCCTGGGCGGAGGGAGCGAACGTTCTCATGCGTAAACTTCTCACCGGGTTGAATGTCTTGGACTGCAAATAGGGAGCGGCGGAACGCCAGGTTGTTCTGGTCGCTCTCAGTGGGGCCGTAATTGATGTCCCCCATCGCTTTTTCGGTGGTTCTAACTGCGTTTACTAATTCAGCAAACTCGGCAGGCTCCAGTGAGAATGAGCTGTCGGGCCCTTCTTCGGTCCGCGAAAGTGTGAGGTGTTTCTCGATAATCGAGCCACCTAAGGCAACCGAAGTAATTGCGGAGTGGTGGTCGAGGGTGTGGTCCGAAAGTCCAACGGGAATGTTGAATCGAGAGGCGAGGTCCGGGAGTGTTTTCAGGTTCATTGATTCCGGGGGCGCTGGATACGCACTGGTGCACTTGAGCAGTGCGACTTCATTGCAGCCATTGTTTTGCAGGGTTTGTACGGCTTGTTCGATTTCTTCGAGGGAAGCCAATCCTGTTGAGACAATTACGGGGCGACCGGTCGCCGCAACTTTCCGCAGCAGTGGAACGTCGATAATCTCAAAGGAAGCAATTTTGTAAGCGGGCACATCAAGTGTTTCCAGGAATTCAACCGCGGTGGCGTCGAATGGGCTTGAAAAGAGGTCCATTCCCAGATCGTTAGCAATCGATTTTAGTTCGGCATGCCATTCCCATGGAGTGGATGCTTTTTGGTAAAGCTCGTAAAAGCTCCTGCCATCCCAGACGGTACCGCTCTGTATTTTAAAGTGCGATTGATGTGAGTCGAGCGTCAGTGTGTCGGCGGTGTAGGTTTGAAGTTTTACAGCATCAGCGCCGGCGCGGTGTGCCTCCCGAATGATGTCGACAGCGCGGTCAAAGGACTGGTGATGGTTGGCGGACAATTCGGCAATGATATAAGTTGGTTGGCGATCGCCAATCAGGCGGCCATTGATTTGAATGTGCTGTTTGGAATCCATCGAATAGTTGTTGACCGAATGAGTTAAGGGATTGTTCGCGGTATTTCTTGGAGTTGATTCAGGCCGATTTTTTTCGGTGTTCACCGAGGAGTGGAAGCGGGATTTCCGAGGGGCGTTTTAGCTCGAATTGAAGCGCCATTTTTCCATCGATAATTTTTGGTTGAATTCCTGAATAGCCGGCTGCTCGAAAAGCTTTTTCCGAGGCAACATTCCCGGGCCGAATTTGAGCAACGATGCTGTGGTGCTTGGATTGGCGAAATAGTTTTTCTGAGGCTTGGGTGATTATCGCAGTTCCGATTCCCCTGCCCCTCCGCGAGTGATCGACAATGAGACTTATTTTTGGCGGACCTTCGCTGTTGAGTTCGTCAAAGCAAGCGTAGCCAATTGCGGTTCCAGCGGAGTTTTCGACAATCCAGCAGTGATTATTGCCTGAACTAACCGTCGTCTGGAATTCTGTGACAAATTCATCGAAAGACTGATCGGGGCTCGCCAAAGCAACGGATTTAACTTCGGGGTCATTGTGCCAGCGCCAGATGATTTCAGAATCATGGGGATGCGCTGATCGTAATTCCAGGTTTCCAGTTTTCATGGTGCGGACCACTCGCTTGGCTCCCTGCCCGTCGATTTGCTGCTGTCCGAGTTTGGACATGATCTTTCTTTGTTCCGGATTACCAATTAATTGGTTAAGAACCTGTTTAAGCTCTTGGCGACAGGATGACTCAGGTTGTCCTTGAAATTCAAGTGTCGGTTGATTCAGAGGGTCGTGGACACGGGGTAACTGTTGGGATTGATCAATGATGACGGTTGGGATTCCGCAGAAGGCGAGTTGGTAGGCAGCAACTCTTGAGGTAATTGCGATGTCAATTCGGGGGAGCAGTTGATGAACTCGGTCGCGATTCCGGTGGATTCTCAAGTTCAAATTCGCTTGCTTCTTAAACTGGTGCAACTCGGCTGCGTGAGCGTATTGAGGGCCAATCACGCAATCTACAACGATGCGTTTTTTTTCCAAATCAGAAATGGATTGCAGTGTTTTAAGAGTCCAGTTTTCCTTGTCTCTCTCTCCGAGGGACACCAGGATTTTCCGTGCTTCCTTGAGGATTCTTTTAGGGGGCGGGGGGGAGGATTCCGGGTCATTCATAAAACCGTCCAGCAAAACAAATTCCGGGCCACCGAGTGAGAGGGAGCCTCCGTGTTGGTGAGTGGCCGGTGAATTGTCACGCGTGGCAGTCTGATTTAAGACTATGTCTGCGAGTCGCGTACGAGTTGATCCATGGTCTTCAATCAGCAGTAATTTGGCCTGTCCCTGTTTTAGGGATGTAAGATATTTTTCTTCGAATCGATCGCCGTCAAGGATGATCCAATCGGGATGCATCGTGGCGGCAATGCGTTTCGTTTCCATCGCATCGGCTTGGTTGCATTCTGAATGGTTGAGCGGAATGAAATGAATTTGTTCTGAGGCAATCTTTTTGAGGAGTCCCCGAGGAAGCAGACCGCAGGCAAACGCGACGGTGCCTCCTGAGTTTTTCCACGCTCGCGCAACTGAAAGAGAGCGTGTGACATGCCGGGTTCCAATGGCAGGTCCGGCATCAGCGCGAATCAAAAGTGTGGGTCGATTGATGGGCATGAAAACATGGTCACTAAGCAACTTTTTGCAAACAGTGGAGATTGATATCTATCCACGATGGATGTGTTTCGTAGGCCTTGATGATATCTTTCGAGTCGAATGGTGAATCACCAAAGTGGCGGTAAATTTCTGAAACAAGCCTAAGATCGTCTTCTGTGTCGACGGTCCATCGGAGGTGAGACCAGTCTTCAGATGCATTGATTGAGGCTATCTTGAATCTTGTTGGGTTTTGGTAGGCGTAAAGTGTGACGTGCTCGCGATACCGTGGTGTGGTTGCAAGGCGGTCAATCCGGTCGAGCGTTCGGCGGGTCAACGCTTCGCAGTCGAGTCCGCGGGGGTAAGTTCGAAGAGGGTGAAAGTTGGTAGCGTAGTCGATTCCGTCGGCCGAGTTCATCAGGTCGACGGTTTGATCAACAATCTTTGGATCGATGAGAGGGCAATCTGAGGTGATTCTGACAATTCGATCTGCAGCATATTTTTCTGCGGCGTCAACATAGCGAGAGAGAACATCGTTTTCGCTGCCAGCATGGAAAGCCCATTGGTGACGTTGGCAGAATTCAATTAGTTCACGATCGGCGGGTTGGGTTGTTGTTGCAATCACGAGTTGGTCGATGGTTTGGCAGTCAGCCAGACGCTGCATTACGCATTCAAGCATGGTTCTGCCCCCAAGCGGGCGGAGAACTTTACCTCGAAGGCGTGTGCTTCCAAGGCGAGCTTGAATGATGGCAACTGTTTTCATCGAGCTAGGCGGCTTTCGAAAGAGTATTCGGTTTGGCTTGGGTGATCGCTTGAAGTTGCTCGGCTACCAGGCGAACATCTTCTTCCTTCATTAGCGGGAAAATTGGAAGTGAAAGGATTTCCCGGTAGGCGTGCTCTGCCTTGGGGCATAGTCCAGTTTGGTCGCCAAAGCGATTCACGTAATAGGGATGCTGGTAGACCGGTTGGTAATGGACGTTCACTCCGATTTTCCTCTCGCGGAGTTGTTCGAAAGCCTGATCTCGTGAAAGGCCGGTGGATTCTTGATCCCAGCGAATTACAAAAAGGTGGTGAGCGTGTTCGATTCCAGTTCTTGTTTGGAGCGGATTGACGTGCGGGATTGGTTTGAGGAGAGAGCGGTAGAAGCGGGCAATGTCATTTCGACGCCGGGTAAACCGGTTTAATTTGGCCAGTTGAGACAGTCCAAGTGCGCACTGCAGGTCGGTCAATCGATAATTGAACCCCAGTGACTCCATTGCATACTGATGCTGTTGTTTGGATTCTCGTTGGCGGTGGTCGGTGGTGATGCCGTGATTTCGAAATTCTTTTAAAGTCGTAGTAGCAGGGTCGCTGTTAGTCGTTACCATTCCGCCTTCGGCAGAGGTAATCTGTTTAATTGGGTGAAAGCTAAAGCAGGTGAAGTCTGCGAGGTTTCCCACGCGGTTTGAGCCGATGGCGCCACCGAGAGAATGGCAAGCATCGGAGATCAACACGAGGTTGTGTTGATCTGCGAGAGCTCGCAGTGCCGCGTAGTTGCACGGTTGGCCCGCATAGTCCATCGCGACAATCGCCTTGGTGTTGGGCGTGATTTTTCGAGCGACATCTTCGGGATCGATTAGCAGGCTATCCGAGTTTACGTCTGCGAAAACAGGCTTCGCGTTTTGATATAAAACAGCATTGGAAGTGGCGACAAATGTAATGGCTGGAACGATGACTTCGTCGTTGGCATCTCTCCCAATTCCGGCGGCATGCATCGCGGCATGAAGCGCCGCAGTTCCACTGCTAAAGGACACCGCATGTTGAGAACCAACGGTTTGGCTGAATGTGGTTTCAAAAGTAGAAACCAATGGACCGGTTGTGAGCCAATTGGATTTCAAAGCGTCCACGACGGCTTCGATATCGTCTTTTCCAATCGTCTGTTTTCCATAGGGCAACATGGGCTGGTTCCTCAGGCTGCGTGTTGTGGGGTGAGTGTAGGTTCGCTCTTCGGTTGATCCATTTCCGTTGCAATCATCGTGCGCAGTTGATCGATGGTAAGCCACGCTCGATTGTTGTCACTTGAATAGCTGAACCCATCGGGGCATCGAATCCCTTCGTCGGTGTACCGAGGCGGGGTAGTCGACCAACTTCGAAAGGTGGGTTGTATAATGAAATGGTCGCTGAATTCTAAAGTGTTTCTTGCATCGTCTGCGGGAATCATGCATTCGTGCAATTTTTCACCCGGGCGAATGCCAATGACTTTAGTTTTGCAGCTCGAGTCGACTGCCGTTGCAATGTCTAGGACGGTTGTGCTGGGGATCTTGGGGACGAAGACTTCTCCCCCTTCCATGCGAGTGAATGCTTTGATGACGAGGTTAACTGCCTCTTGGAGCGTGATGATGAACCGAGTCATTTTGGGATCAGTAATTGGAAGCACGCCGGTTTGAGCCTGTTTTTGGAAAAACGGAACAACCGACCCGTTGCTGCCCCAGACGTTGCCGTAGCGAACAACTGAAAATCGAGTTCCCATCTCGCCTGCCAGCGAGTTCGCGGCAATGAAAAGTTTATCACTGCACAACTTGGTCGCACCGTAGAGGTTGACCGGAGTTGCAGCTTTATCGGTTGAAAGTGCGACGACTTTTTCGACACCACAATCAATCGCTGCATTGATGACGTTCTCGGCACCGCCGATGTTGGTTCGAATGCACTCTTGAGGATTGTATTCCGCGATGTCGACATGTTTCATCGCCGCGGCGTGAATTACAAAATCTACTCCTTTGAATGCCCGACGGAGTCGCGCTTCATCGCGGACGTCTCCAATGAAGTAGCGGATTTGCGGGTACTTGTCGGTAGGGAATAAATTGCGACGCATGTCGACATGTTTTTGCTCGTCACGACTAAAGATAATGAGCCGTTTGACTTCAGAGTTTTCGAGCAAGAAACGGGCGCACTTTTTTCCGAAGGAACCTGTGCCGCCAGTGATGAGTACTGTTTTGTTTTTTAGCCAGAACATCCGTGTTCCTTTGGGAGTTGGTCGTTACCTCTTATTAAAATATCCCACTCTTCTAAAATCTCCAATACGAATCACAGCACAGGAATTTATGACTGGCTGGCATAGGATCGCTGGCACGTTATCTGTGGAATGAAGTTTATTAGGCGTGCCTGGGGAACGCGAGATCTCATTCCCCGGATCGCGAACGCCAAGATAGAATTCGCCTCGTATTTTTCTTGAGTCGAGCCCACGGCGAGAGTTTTGGGGGCTTGGCATAGATAGTTTGGCCCTTGAATTGACCATCAAAGAGTCCCGAGGGTGTGTAATATTGGTGCGGGTATCCGCGAGTTTGAAACCAGAAGCCGTACTTGAGTGCTCCCGTTTTTTCTTGCGGTTCAAGCGTTTGGGTTAATAGGCTCAACGCGTGAGCGTGGGAATTTGCTCGGTAAACCCCGCCAAGTCCTTGGTAAAGGCAGGGGCCGAGGAGGACTGACGGAATTCCCCAATAAACGGCCTCGGAGCCGACGCTTGACCCAAAGGTTGCAACTTTTTCGCAAGATTTCATCAATTGGTAGCTATCGATGTCAGCATCTGGCGCGATGATGGTGAGGTTGGGCGATTGGAGTGAAAGCATTGAGGCTTTGCATTCGTTTTCGACGGATGCAAGGTTGGGATGAACGCGAAGGTAGAGTTGGATTTCCGGGTTCGTTTTGAGTAAATCATGAGCGATTTGGCGAATTGCACTGACTTGATTGGGATAAAATTCATTCTTCCAGGCTTCCCCAATCGCCACGAACTCATCATCAGAAGAGCAGAAAATTCCAATGTTTCTTTGGTCGGGGTTCCAAGTATCGGGAAGTCTTCCCTGTTCCTGGTTTTTGACAAACGAATGCCATACTTTTTCAACTCGATCTACTCGCTCCTGAAACCAAGTCGCTGCGATCGTTTCGCGGTCAGGGCGATTGTTAGCAGACTCCCAGTAGTCAAGAATTATTTGCTCAGTCGATTGAATGTCATGAAGTAATTCATTTTTGAACAAATCAAAATGTTGTTGATCACAGCCCCGTTCGTGCAGATAGCAGTCGACTCCGTTTTTCTGGCAAGCCCTAAGCACTCCGCGTAGTGCGGCGAAGCGACCATTGAATGCATACACTCGATCGAATGAACCGCTGGAAAGGAGTTCGAGGGTTTGGAAGTAGGTTTGTCCGGCGGATTGCAGGGATCGATTGAGTTGTTCGCGATGTTGAATAAGGTCGGGTTCCGGGTCTCGACAATTCGAAACAAGGGACGAGTAGGCGGCAAATCCAATGTCGAAGTTGTCAATTTTGTAGGCCAATAGGTTTTTTAAATGATCAAAGTCGATGGAAACTTCGGTGCTAAATTCTTCACTAAAAGAATGGCAAGGCACTGTTGGGGTGAGAAGTTCCAATCCCATTTGGCGTCTGCCGACGCATTCATTGCATAGTTTGGGGGAGCGGTCAGGGTTGTGGTCGCAGTTTTTGAGCTGGCCGGTGCAGTTAAAGAATTTAACGGTGTGTCCGGCATCGAGATGCTGTTGAGCGATGTCGAGTTCGGTTGGAAAATGCGGGGTGAGGGTTGCCGAGGGCGAGATGATCGCAATGTTTAGGGATTGGGATCCCGGAATCAGTCGTTTGGAGGGCATGGGTTAGGCCGCTTTGCGAGTGGGCATCAGTCGTCGGTACCATTTTGGCTTTGGATTCGACGGTTGAGGTGAAAACATTGGGTCAAATATATTCTCGAGAGTATGTTGATCTGCTTCGTGGTTGGGAAGAATAAGCGGAGGGTGCACAAGTTCACCGATTGCGGTCGTGGGGCGATTGGCAAGGTGGGATTCAGGGTCGACTGTATGTGTGGCATCTCCACCAAATCCAATGTTCGAAATTAAATTCTGCTCGGGAACAATGCTCAATCCGTGATTTGCCCAGCAGGCGTATTGCCAAGGGAAGTCCCATGTGTCAATTTCTCCCGCAAATTGTCGGTCCAAGATTGGCTCCCAATTTCGATATTCCCTTTCAGAGCTGAAAGCGGATCGAAGTGAGTGATCCGCTTTTGCGCGTGGCCATGTTGAAATTTCCATATCGAAATGCTCCCACGCCCGTCGCCAGCTTGCCCAGCCCCAAATATGAGCCCATCGTGAAAAATAGTAGCTGTTGTTGGTCCTTGGTTGCGGTTGGAAATTGTCACCGCTGATCATCATGATTCGGTCATCATCGCGATATCGTTCTAGCAGTTCATCGCAGTAGCTGAAAAAGCTGGGGTCCGGTAGACAGTCGTCTTCCAGGATGATCAGTTCGTCTGACTGTTGAAATGCCCAATCGAGACCGGAGGAAATACGTTGTTTACAGCCCATGTTTTGAGAGGCGTAGTTGACCTGAACATCGCAATCCCAATTCACTAAACCAATGATTTCGCGAGTTTGGTCCACTAGCTCCAATTCGCCAGGGCGATTGGCTCTGGCTCCGTCGCCGATTACCAATAGCCGGCGAGGTTTAGCTACGGCGATGGCTTCAAACACTTTTCGAGTCAATGCAGGTCGATTGAAAATGCAGAATGCAATTGGAGTTTCAAGTGCCATGGAAGCTCGAAGCTGGAGTGCTAGCGTGCGTGTTGTTTTGGTTGGGTTGATCGACAATCTATCGTACAGCCAGTCGGTTTCCAATACTGATCATTCTTGGTGGTGATTAGTCTCGTTTGTCAGCCTTGGGAACCTGAGGTAACAACTCACTTTGGACTGACAGCGTGAAATTCGATCTAGGCAAAAAATGGAAAAACCGTTCAATTACCAATTGTTAAAAAGGTTCGCTCGATGGTGGTGAGCGTTTGGGGTTAATCCGTCTTTTTGAACATGATGCATAGAAACCGAATCGAAGGATCGATTTTGAAATCGTTATTAAATCATATACGCCCCAGTCGCTCTGCTCGGCGAAGACTGTCTCAAGCGGAAGATCCGATTGCTCGGCTGCGAGCTCAGTTTCCGGACGTGCCTGATTCGCATTTGCGAATTTACCAATCGGTACACGAGCTAACGATGACTTCACCCGAGCGAGTATTTGCGCTTTGCAATGCGGTTGAGTACATCGTTGAGAATCAAATAGAAGGTGATTGTGTTGAGTGCGGTGTTTGGCGCGGCGGAAGTATGGCGGCAACAGCTCAAGTATTGGTGCAATCCAGCGAAATGGATCGCAGGCTGTGGATGTACGACACATTTGAAGGAATGTCTGAGCCGTCTCAGAAGGACGTTGATCTTCGTGGCCAGGCGGCTAAACAGTTGTTGGACGATCAGGATCGGCTTGATGAGAAAAGTATTTGGTGTTTTTCGCCACTGAATCAAGTTAAAGAGACGATGCGTAAGACTGGCTATGATGCTAATAAGATAGAGTTCGTCAAGGGAAAGGTCGAAGAGACGTTGCCAACGAAAACACCTGAAAAAATTGCATTGTTGCGGTTGGATACTGATTGGTATGAGTCAACGCGATGCGAGATGGAACATCTGTTTCCTCTGCTGGTGCCGGGTGGCGTGATTATCATTGATGATTATGGCCACTGGGAAGGTTGTCGTCGGGCAATTGATGAATATGTAAAAGAGAACGAAATTTCATTGTTTTTGAACCGGATTGACTATACCGGCCGCATCGGTATTAAATCTCCGCTGGTAAATAATTGATGTCAGTTAAATCTATTGAAAAATCTGCTGGTTCACCTAACCGATATCTCAATCTTGGTTGTGGCCGTCGGTATCACTCGGCATGGACCAATCTCGATTTAGAATCGGATGATCTCGAGGTCATTTCCCATGATATTACTCAGGGGATTCCGTTTGAGTCGGCGAGTTTTGATGCAGTTTACCACTCTCATGTTCTTGAGCATTTGAACCCCGCTGAGGGGAGGCAGCTGATTCAAGAGTGTTATCGCGTGTTGGCTCCCGGTGGAGTATTGCGTGTGGTGGTGCCGGATCTTGAGCGTATTGCGCGTCTGTACTTGGAGAATCATCAGCAGGCCTGGGATGGAGACGAAGTGGCGTCCGTCAATTACGACTGGATGAAGATGGAGTTGCTGGATCAGCTGGTTCGTGAAAAATCAGGTGGCCAGATGGGAATCTACATGTCCCGTCAGGAAATTAAGAATGCTGAGTTCGTTCAGTCACGAGTGGGTGATGAGTTGGCAGTATGCCAAGAGACTGTTGTCCCCAAAGTTGCAAAAGATAAGAGTCTTCTGAACCGGCTTGAAGAGTCGACCCTTGGTTTTCGCCGTCGAATGGCGCGTCGTTTTGTACGTTGGACGTTAGGTCGAAGCGCGGAAGCGGCGTTTGACGAAGGAATGTTCCGGAGTCAGGGAGAAATTCACCGTTGGATGTACGATCGGTATTCTCTTCGTGAGATTTGTCGTTTGATTGGATTCGAAAGTTTTCGAGTTTGTTCTGCGGAAGAGAGTTCGATCGAAGATTATTCGAGCTACCAGCTCGATTCGGTGGAAGGCCAAGTCAGAAAGCCAGACTCGATCTTTATTGAAGTTCGTAAGCCACAATCTGACGCGATCCGCGAAGTTGCCTAAGAAATCGCTGCCAATTTCATTTAAGTCGGTTTTTGCAAGGCTAGGACGCCTGCAGTCTGCCTCGTTTTTCCGTTTCAAAAATGGTTGGCCAGTTCCAGAAGGCGATGCGGTTACTACGAAAACATTGTAGAAACTGCTAAGATTCTCCCATCGCGGTTTTCAACTATCTTGGTTAGGCGGCGTGTTTGTTGCCTTCGCGGTCTTATTTCTTGTTGGGGAAATATTCTCCCGTTTTATCTGAGCTAAATTTAATGAACCAAACTGCCAGTTGGCGAGACGAATATCAGTTCCCAGCTAACTACCTGACGGTCGATGGACATCGAATTCATTACGTTGACCACCAGGGTGGTGACGGTGCTGAGCCAGTGCTGATGGTCCACGGCAATCCTACGTGGTCTTTTTATTATCGCCGGTTGTTAAAGAGTGTGGGAGACAGTGGAAGGGCGATTGCGGTGGATCACCTAGGGTGTGGACTGAGTGATAAGCCGGCCAATTATCCGTACCGACTTCAGAATCATATAGATAATCTCTGTTCTTTAATCGACGAGCTCGATTTGAAAAATGTGACTCTGATGGTTCACGATTGGGGCGGTGCCATTGGGTTAGGGGCACTGTTAGCGCGAAAGGATCGATTTAAAAAAATCATCTTGTTTAACACAGCCGCATTTCCCCCGCCCTATATCCCCTTTCGAATTCGTGTTTGCCGCTGGCCCGTCGTTGGGAAAATTGGGTTGCAGGGTTTCAATTTATTCGCCCGCGCTGCGACTTCCATGGCGACCGAACAAAAAGGTGGATTGCCCAAAGTCATTGCGGACGGCATGTTGGCGCCTTACGACAGTTGGTCAAATCGGATTGCGACCTACAAGTTCGTCAAAGACATCCCTCTCAGCAAACGGCATCCGACGTGGGGTGTTTTGGAAAATATTGAATCGAGGCTTCAGGAAGTCGCCGAGTGGCCAATCATGATGGTTTGGGGCATGAAGGATTGGTGTTTTCGCCCCGAATGCCTCGACCGTCTTCAGGAACATTGGCCTGCGGCAGAGGTGTATCCAATGGCCGATGCCGGGCATTACGTAATTGAGGATGAAGCAGACCAGGTGCAGCATTTGGTTGAAGACTTTTTAAAACGGCATCGAGTATGAGCGAAGCGTCTCTTTCTCCGGGTGGACTTGCCACGCTTAGCTGCATTCTTGAAGTCGTTGCTCCGAAGCCTGGTAATGTGCATCGGGGAGCCGATTTTGATGATGTAACTCTGGTTGATTTCACGACCAGCGCTGTCATTTTAGGAAATGTAATCGATGGTTCTGTTGAGAGTTCGGCTGGTGAGACCGTTTTACAGGCGGTGCGTGCCAATTCGAAAATCGTTGGCACGAATACCAATTTAGGGATCATCCTACTGCTGGTCCCTTTGGCAAAACTGGTGGCATTGGATCCGGGCACGCTTTTAAATCCGGAGCGTATTTCACGTTTTTTGAGTAAGTTGAATCGGGAAGACGGAGTCAAATTTTACGAAGCCATTCGGTCGGCAAGTCCCGGCGGTTTGGGAACAGCACAGCAGCTTGACGTTGCCGATGCGACGGTTGAGTCCATTGATTTGATGGCAGCGATGCAACTGGCAAGTGAGCGTGATTTGATCGCTCAGCAATATTCAGATGGATTTCAGTTGCTATTTGATTTTGCCGTTCCCATGATTGAGTATGGTCGGGAGTTACTGGGGGGACTTACGGAAGGAATCGTTTACGCACATGTCGCTTTAATGGCTAAGTCTCCCGATAGTCTCATTGCCAGGAAGTGTGGCCTTGAAGTTGCTAAACACTCGCAGATGCTTGCGTTGAAAGCCGTGGAAGCCCTAGGCAGTGATGGAGTTAAGGAACCTGCGGTACCTCAGGATGATTACTGGGATCGAGTTTCGGAACTTGATTTTTGGTTGCGATCGGACGGCCATCAACGCAATCCAGGGACTACGGCCGATCTGATTGCGGCAAGCTTATTTATTGGAATTCATAATCAAATCATCAAGCCACCGTTTAGGTAAATAAATGAAAAGTGATACATTTCGAGTTCAGCTTGAGAAGGACAATTTGGTCTTTAGTGCGGCCCACTTTATTACCTTTGATGGGAACACTTGCGAGTCCATTCACGGGCACAATTATCGCGTTAAATGCGAGGTCATTGGGCCACTGGATGAAAACGGTTATGTCGTTGATTTTATTGCGCTTCGAGATGCCCTTCAGGAGATTGTAAATCGACTGGACCACCATGTTGTTTTACCAACGTTACACCCAGCGATTCAGGTAGCTGAAATCGAAAAAGAGGTGGTGGTCAGGTTTGACGATCGACGTTGGGTTTTTCCTCGGCAAGATTGCGTTCTGTTGCCGATCGCGAACACCACGGCGGAATTAATGGCTCAATTCATTGGTCGAGAGTTGATTGAAAAAACGCGAGCCAAATTTGGTGACCAAATCACGGGATTGGTCATCGCAGTTGATGAAAATCGAGGCCAATGGGGTGTTTGCGAGATAGACTGGCCGTCCGCCCCAGCCGTTTAATTCGTTGTGGCTTTTCCCTGTCGAATTTTCGGCATGGGCTTTCTTGAATTTTCATGTTTAAAGCTGAAATGGCCCTAGCCTGCCTGTTGTTTGAGATCCCCCAGAATCTGTTGGGCGGCTAATTTTCCGGGCCCACCGATAACGCAACCGCCAGGGTGAGTCCCCGATCCGCATTGGTAATATCCACCAATTGGAGTTCGATATTGATTCCATCCGGGGGCCGGGCGATTCAAAAACATCTGATCTGCAAATAATTCACCCGCAAAAATATTACCTTCGGTAAGTCCGACGATTCTTTCAATGTCGAGCGGTGTAACAATTTCGCGGTGGAGAATCAAAGAGCTAAACCCCGGAAAAAATTCTTCTATCGTTGCCTGAACAACATCGCCAAGGTTCTCTCGCTCCGTATCCCAGTCACTTTCTGATAAGTGATAGGGGGCGTACATAACGAAACAGGACATGATATGTTTGCCGGGTGGAGTCATATCTGGATCGATGGTTGATTGCACACAGCAATCGAGGAACGGTTTTTTGCTGTACCTCCCGGCTTCGCAATCCGCGAATGCTTCCTCGAGATAGTCGATCGATGGACCGAGGTTTGTGAACCCCATGTAGATGTCTTTCCGGTTTTCTAGCCCGGGGAAATTTGGAAGATCGGATAATGCAAAATTCACTTTGGCGGCTGTGCCCTGGAATTTATATTTTCCAATTGCCTCAATGAGGGAGTCTGGCAGGTCATCGGAAGAGACTAGCTGGGTAAAAGTTCGACGAGGATCGAGTGCGCTCACGACCGTCGGGGCAAAATATTCATCGCCGCTGGCAAGCCGGACACCCGTGGCTACAGAGTTTTCGTAAATTACTGTTTCCACATCTGCGTCGGTTAAAATCGTCCCTCCGAACGACTCCACGGCTTTGGCTAAGACTTCCGTGAATCCGCCATTTCCTCCTTTGTGAAATCCCCATTCACCAAAAATGCCGTCGTACTCACCCATTTTATGGAACAACCAAACGAGTCCAGAGCCTTTCGAGCGTGGTCCCACCTTGCTGCCGATAATTCCGCTTGATGCGATCAACGCTTTGACCAGGTCGGATTCAAAATATTCTTCGAGAATTTCAGCGGCACTGCAGTTCACAAATTTGTCAATCATCATGCGGACATCGGGCTCAAGCCCGGCCATGTATTCTTTGAGCCCTGCCATCGCCGCGAGTTCCGCCGGATCATCGCTCATTGCATTCGGAGGAATGTTGTCCATTAGCGGTTTAAGGGCGAAACACACACGGTCAATCAGGTGGGAAAGGTCGCGGATGGACTCGGCATCTTCGCGTGAGTGTCTGGCGATCTCGTGGAAGTTAGCATCGGCGTCGGCACCCAGTAGGAGGTAGTCACCGTTCAGACCGGGTTGAAAGGTGTTGACTAACGGCAAAACCATCATTCCGTGATCCGCCAGACGGAGATCTTGTACGATATCCGGTCGCATCAGGCTGATGGCGTAAGAGAACGTCGTGAACTTAAAGCCCGGGATGAGTTCTTCTGTGATCGCGGCCCCCCCCACGAGGTGGCGGCGTTCGAGAACGAGTGTCTTCAAACCTGATTTGGCAAGATAGGCCGCGTTGACCAGGCCGTTGTGTCCCCCGCCAATAACAATGGCATCGTAGTTGTTGGAATTACTCATTTTCCACCTCCCATAGGTGCGGTTTTACGTTCGGGGTTAAAGAACGGTAGTGAAGAGACTTTAGCAAGGACGTTGACGGGTTTGCGAATGACAGGAACCTCAAGGTCAACTTCGGTCCCAGCATCTGTCAGGTCAAGCGGTAGTTTTGCGATCGCGATAGGCTTTCGTAGGAGAGAAGAAAATAAGAAGCTCGTAGCGTAGCCAGCATAATCCCACGGTGTCTCGCTTCGTCGATAAACACTCATCGTCGTTTCGCGGTAGAGATCACTCTTGGGTGGTAAAATTCCTGCATCCAAATGGACTGCTTCGTAACTGTGCCAGTCGATTTCGAGTCCGACGGTTTTCCAGCGACTGGTTTTATTTTTTATTTCTGCCTCGATCGCGGCGCGACCAATGAAATCTCGATCGTCTTTTTCCAGATTGCGAAACATCCAAGACCAGCCCAATTCGATTGCCGTTTCACGCTGTGCATCGACCCAGGCAAATCGTGAGGAATCAAAATCGACACCCATCAACAGCAGCCCAGCCTCCACTCTGGCCATCTTTAAGGCAGTGGTTCCGATCGGAGCGATATTGTACCCCTCTCCAGCAGCCATCAGGGCATCCCAGACGGTCAGGGCGTTTTCGTGGGGAATCCAAATTTCGTACCCAAGATCGCCAGTGTATCCCGTTCGCGAAATAATGACTTCGGTTCCGCAGATATCCGCGTGAGTGACGTCGAAATATTTCAAATCGGTCGCGTCCCGAGTTAACTGGGAAATTACATTGTGAGCGTGCGGGCCTTGCAGCGCTAGAATTCCATAGGCTTCGGAAACGTCTTCAACGATTACCTCTTCGAGTTTCATTTCCCTGGCAATCGATTTGAAATACCGCAGGGTTGGCTCGCCGGCAGTTAAGAAAAATTCAAAATCATCGGTGCGCAGGATGACACCGTCCTGAAGTACAAATCCTTTGTCGTCGGACCAGACGGTGTACTGGGCTGAGCCCGTTTTGCAGCGATTTATATCTCGCGACATCATCCGCTCTAACAGGCGAATCGAGTCGGAACCCGAGATACGGTACTTAAACAACGGTGAGGTGTCGAGAAGCGAAACAGAACTTCGAATCGCATAGTATTCGTTGGTAAGCGAGTATTTAAACTGAGGGGCAATCAGGAAACCGGACCAGTTTTTCCAAACTTTCGTTTCGTTCAGTGGTTCCAGACGGGAGTGAAACGCAGTCGTTTTGGGCATAGCGGTGCACTTTCAAAAATGTGTGCGGGGAATTTTCTCAAATAGATTTGCCGAATGACAAGCAGGGTTGCGCGAATACGAAATTAGAGGCCGCTATATCGATTGCGGTATTGCGTTTCGGCGAAAATCATTGACAGCATGGAGGCATCCCTTGGAGAAGTGAAACGAATTTAATTCAATTCAATTCAATTCGCAACCGTCTGCATGGGGCTTGGAACGCTCTTTGGCGTTACTGGAATTGTACCCCGGGTCGCGCAGGGCTTTACAGGTTGGTGATCTGGAACAGCTTGAGCCGGTTGATTCAATTTTTGAAGCGAATGCCGACGTTTGCTTTCGGGTTAAATTAAACGAACAGTTTAATCAGAAATCTGCGAATCGAACACGGCTTCCGAATCACGCGGCAACAATCCTTGGGAATTGTTCCATGGATTCGCTTACCCGCAAGGTTTGCTTGACAACCGATTCGCTCAAGTCAATCAGCTTGTCTCCGTATTCTTCAAACCGGTAACGGGAATGCACCCGCTGCAACGAGCGTTCACGGAGGCCATTGGCAAGTTCTGGCTGGGCGGCCAAGGTTCTCAGCAGGTTGGAGATTTGTTCATAATCAGCGTAATCAACGATGATTCCTGCTCCGTTGTCGACAGCTTCTGCTGCACCACCTGAGTTGGCAAAGGTAATGATCGGCAAACTAGCTGCCATCGCTTCATGGATCACGCAAGGGAATGGATCGACTCGCGAAGTCATTAAGAATGCATCCGCACCTACAAAATAAGGTTCAACATTGGGTCGTTCGCCGATGAAGTGGACGTGGTGCCGGGCATGGCTCTTATGGATGTCAAGTTGGACGTAGTGGTAAGGAGAGTGGCACCAGCGTGGGCCTTCTCCTACCCAGACAAAGTGAATCGGAGTATCCGATTGATTTTGAGCGCAAGTTTGTCTCGCAATTGCAGCATAATGATCAATCCCTTTTCGGAGATCGAGCGTGCCGCAGCCCAGGGCGATAAACGCATTGGGGGGCAGTGATAATTCTTTTCTGATTTGAGCGTGTGCTTTTTCTCGTGAAATACCTTTGCCAAAGTCTGGTGTGAGCAAACCCTGAGGTAAAACAATCGATTTTCCTTGAGGAATTGCAGTCTTCGAATCGGCTGCGTCTCGAACTGCGTGAGCTGGAAACACAATTTTTTCTGAAGACTTAAAAATGTTTTCGTAGTCTACTTCCGAATAGGAGGATGGCAATTCGTGAACTAGCGAGACACAGGGTACGCCATGTTCCGCAAATGCCGCGGCAACGTGTCGCGATTCCATGCTGTTGCAAACGGCGAGAATTGGCTTATTGTTTTTTTCGCGATTTACAACACGCGCTGTCCGTTTTCGAAGTTCTTCGACATTTTGGCTATCAACGTTAAAGCAATCGACGACGGAGTGCTCCGCGAAATCGGTTGCCAGGTGCCCGCCTGATTGAAGAACGGTTTCGCATTGAACGTCACAATTTTTTTGAAAGTGTTTTAAGATATTTAAAATTATCTTTGGAGCGCCCGTTCTCGTCGCTTCGTGAGAAACAAAAACAACCCTTCGCTGTTGCGGGGTGGAAGGTGATTTGCTTTTCTTATTTTTTCGAAATATTCGCATTATTTTTCCTGATTTGCCGGCTGGGTCCGGCTTGAAAGTCAGAGGCAAGACTTGCGAGTATCATCCGTGATTATTTCCATGCAAATCTGCTTCAAGCTTGAAGATAACACTTCCCCAAAAACTCTCAAAGATCAGCGAGGAGAGATTTCTATTGCTAGCGAAATTAAAGGGGGATTTTCGGCAGTCTTAGGCAACCCCCACAATTGAGCGGGGTGTTGGGAGAGAGTTCAAGCAACCAGTTTAAGCAGATTTTGCAAATAGACTTTGGAATTGCTGAGACGACTGTTTGGCCTCTTGAACTGAGCTATCGTGCACAATTTCTCCTAGCTCCATGACGATCACTCGATCCGCAAGGCGAAGCGAGGACGGACGATGGGTGATGACAATCGTGGTTCGGTCTTGAATGAACTTTGCCAGGGAATCGTGGATGATATTTTCAGATTGCCCGTCAATTTGACTGGTGGCTTCATCAAGAATCAAAATTTGAGGATCTGAGACAATGGCTCTTGCGATTGCGACGCGTTGTCGCTGGCCTGCGGAGAGATTTTTCCCATCGTCACCTACATTGGTTTGGTATTCGTTTTCGAGCTTGGATACGAATTTGTCGATTCTTGCGATTCGAATTGCATCCATGACTTGCTCGTCGGTAGCATCTGGATTTCCGTAGCGAATATTCTCCCACAGAGTTCCATTGAAGAGAACGGAATCCTGAGTCACCCAGGCAATTTGTTGACGCACTTTTTTAGGGTGCATTTGACGGATATCTTTTCCGTCAATCATGATTTTTCCATAATGGGGATCGTAGAAACGAGCCAGCAAGTTCATAAGAGTCGATTTGCCGCAACCGTTTCCTCCAACGATTGCGAGGGTTTGCCCTGCGGGAATGGTCAAGTTTAGTTTTTTAATGACTGGTTGCCGCGGCAGGTAGCAAAAGATTACATCCTTAAATTCGATTTCATGTTGATGTGCAGGAACTGGAATTGGATTTTCAGGTGGGCCAATTAGCGGTTCGGGGCCAAAGGTTCTAAATAAGTTGTCGCAGGCGGTCCCCCCTCTGACGATAACATTCACAATTTCGCTCATCTTTCGCGCCGGGTCTGCTGCCCCTGCGAGCATGGCGTAAAATACGAGCAGCATGGCTGGTTTGATCGGGGTGTCGCTGATTTTGATGAAATTGAAAAGATAGGTTTCTTGATTTAAAACCAGATAGGCTCCGACCAGCATCGATAGCGAAATTGAGATGATGCTGAGAACCTCAGTGATGGGTCTGAGAAGTGAATCGTAAAGTGCGATTCGGAGTTGCATTCGGTACAGGGTATTGGCATTTTTCTTGAATCGTCGCCGCTCACTTCGTTCTCGATTGAAAATGCGAACAGTTTTCACTGCTTTGAAGGTTTCGATTAGGGTCTGAAATACATCGGCCATGCCTTCCATCTCAATTTGCGTTGAGCGTTTCATGCGACGGGATAAGGAGTGGATTAAAAAGGCTCCCGCAGGCACGATAAACATGGAAATAATTAGTAGGGGAAATGAAATCCACGCAGCCACGCATAGGCAAGTGATCATTTTTAATGGTTCGCGAAGGCACTTGCCGTAGAACATTCGAAGGCCGGAGCTGATCATTGTCATGTTGTAAGACAAATGAGTCATCATCGCGGACGTTCCGATGTTGTCGATTCTTCGTTGGTCGAGCTCCAGTGCTTTTCGATAGTAAATGCGTCTTAAATCTAGGACAGTTTTTTCAGAAACTCGCGCGTCGAGAATGGCGCTGATTACTAACAGGATGCCTTTGAAGATGGAAACTCCAAGGAGCCAGATCAGGGCGACCACTAGTGTCTGAAACGCGCTGTCGGGTGCATAGCGGTCGACATAGGGCTTGGCATTTTTATACCATTCCAAGGATTTTACTTCGCCATTGAGTCGGTCTTTTTTGAGGTCAATTTTATTGGCGAGCTGAGCACTCGGGGTGCTTGCCTGCTGGGCCTCCAGAGTCGCTACCTCTCCCGCAAACCGATCGACATTTTGTTCACCATTTGCAATTTCATGCTGGACCCAGCTAATTGCAGTTTCACCTTCGAGGACAATCTTTACGATTGGAAATACTGTCGTGATACTCGCGCTCCAAATGACCGCAATGGTCAAGGAGCAGACAAACGCACCGGCAATAGTCCAGCGGTAGCGTAGGGAGTGTTTAACAGCGCGAAAAAACGGCTTCATCCGAGATTGCTCTGGAGGTGATTCCAACAAATATTGTCGAGCGGGAGTTTCCCCATCCGGGAACTTGCTCGCGGGGCGGAATATTGGTGAGATTGGTCGACTGAGTCAAGAACAATTAACGCTGGGAACAATTAACGCTGGCTGTCCGGCTGGATGCCTAAGCTTCGCCATTGCCCTATTTTGAAGTTTGGCGAGACTGGGCGGCATTCGATGCCGCTTGCACGGCGACTGGAGTCCGAATGCGGTTGGGCCGTCGACGTTTAGCCAATTCTGAGGTTAGACTCGATCCGACGAATAACTTCCTTCGTCGGGTAGACCGAATGGGCCAGAGAGATCCCGTGGTCAGTTTCGAGCCACTGGGCGACTTTGCGTTCGGCGGCGATCGCCGTACTGTGGCTCCGTCCACCAAAATACTCACCGATTTCGGAAAAGGCTGAGCCGGTGTACTGCCGGGAGAGGTACATTGCTAACATTCGAGCCGAGCTGATTCGTTTTTGTCGGCTGGGTGATTTCAGTTCCTTTGAATTCACGCCGCAAAAATCGCAGACAGCTTGTTCGATTGTGACCATTGAAGTGCAGTTGGGGCCTGTAAGCGAGAACAGGTCGCAAAGTACTTGTTGTGCTACTTCGGGAACCATTGGAGTTCGCGTCGCAACCGTATAGGCATGTAATCGATTGATCGCCCCGGAAAGTCGCCTCACATCCCGCGTCAGTTGCTCGCAAATTAAGTTAATGACGTTGGTTGGCAAATCCATTTTTCGTTCGGCACACATGCGGCGGGTGATTTTGACCCGCCCTTCAAAATCAGGGTACTGGAGCGGGCAGGTTAGGCCTCCCGTTAGTCTCGCACTGATATCGTTTCCGAGATGCCCCAGCTCAATCGGCGGCCGGTCCGATGATACGATTATTTGTTTGCCGGCGCGGATTAAATTGTCCATCGTGTGTTGGAATTCGCCCAGCGTCGCTCTCTTGCCGGCGAGGAACTGAATGTCATCGATGGCCAGCAGATCGAGATCGCGGTATTTTCTGCGGAACATCGGAAGCCCTGTTCCGCCACGCAGTGAACTGACAAACTCGCTGGTGAACTGTTCTGCAGAGAGATAAACACAACGCTTTAAACGCAGGCGACGACGGAAGTCGTTGGTGATTGATTCAAGTAGATGTGATTTGCCGCTACCGGTTGGCCCAAATACGAAAAAGGGAGCAAACTGTCCCGGCTCTCGAAAGAGCTGCTCGACGCCTGCTTCGATAAGGCGGTTGTCCGGTCCAAAAGAAAATGAATTCAATCCCCGTGGAGCTTTGCGGATCGAGGTTGGCAAATTGCCGCGCTGCGTCTCAACCGATACCACGCCAAGGGAGTGGGGGGAAACGGAGCTTTTTACCGACGTGGATTCTTCGTGTTCAACGGAGGTCTCGGCCGTGGCAACGAATTTACTCAATTTGTATTCAATTTGAAAATGCGGACCGCAAACATGGTCTACGATGTCGCGAACGTCATCCGCTAACGTTCCCTTGATTCGCTGCAAAGAGAAACTGTTTTCCGCACTAACAATAACTTGGGGGGGCGTATTCGCTGGGGGCGTTGAGTTGACTGAGAAACTTTGATCCTGGGAGAACCAGAGGTCGAAACGATCTTTGCCGATCCTTGCTGCCAAATGGGTAGCAATTGTGCTGGCGAGGTTCGGGCTTTCCGAACGATTGTTAATGATCGAATCCTGAGACGACAAAGTCACATCCTGACACATTATCGGCCCGCTCTTGGTTACGATGCTCATTAGGAAATATCCAGCGATTTTGGCTGGAAAAATCATCTTGAGTGAGCAGCGAACGAAGACCGTCCATTGTTTATAATTTCAATCCACATCTTGTGAACTGACAAATAATCTCAAACTGAGGAGTTGCGATTCTAAGACCGCTAGCACAACTGTCAAACCGTTAGTTCGAAATAAATTTGAAGTTCACCTTAATTGCGGAAACCTGCGCGGAGTTTTCAAAATACACGGTAAATTCTCGCGCCTAAATCCAACCGTGCCGAGACTCAATTAGGTGGATAAAATGTCAAGCGATTGTTGTTAAAAGAAAACTCCCCTTTCCTCGGCAGTCAATCTTGGTTCGGTCCACTTAAACGGGTCGGATTGGGCAAAATTTGACTGGTGAGGTAGATAGTGAGTATAGCAGAAAAGCGCAGGGCATGACCGCAGTAAAAACCTCTTAGTTGGCGATAGAGCGGCCTAGCGATTGGCTTGAGAACCGGCGATTAATGACTGGAATTCTTGGCTTAAGCCTATGATTCCTCGGGGATTATTTATTTCCATCACAACGGCAACTTGTTGGATCTGATTTTCACGGTAGATAACGGTTGGATATTGCATCAAAATCCCGCCCGTTTGGTTTTTTCCGTTTTCTGATAGGTAAAATCCAGCCCAGTGAGTCGGTTGTTGGCGAAAACCGTAGAATTTTGTCAAAAACTCAGTGAGCTTAACTCCGTCGCCCGCCCACCCCCGGAAGGTGATCCTTTGAGGTTGATGATTTTGATCAAAATAATAGGTCAGCGAGCCGTGCAGGTCCGAGGCCGTCGTACCAGTCACGAGGGCGACGCGCAAGCCGTGTAACCCAACTGCCTCCGCGTTAGTCGATATTCGATTCCATCGATCTCTAACCCAGCTTTCACTAATATCGAATCGAAACACCTCCTCAAAATTAAAAACCGGCATAAACTCCAATGGCGCCGCATCATAATTAGGGCCTTGGGCGTTTCCCGGGTAAACGAGCGTTCCTGTTGCTCCATAATCAACCACGGTTCGGCCAATCTGATTAGCCGCAACTCCCGAATTTGAGAGGGTTGCTCGAGGTAAATAGCTGGGCGATGAATTCGTCAAAGTGGAGTTGGGTGGAACTGCTGAATTGGTTGCGGGATTCCCAAGTCGTTCAAGGCTCTGAAACGCGGGATTCCCGATTGGGGCGGTCTGCGAGTTTTTTGCATCCATCGCCAGGAACGAACTACTGTTGATTCCGTCGGTTCTGCGAAGCGCGGGCGGAGCACTTGATTCAGCGTAAGCTGTCGTCTCGGCCACCAGTTCACCTGATGAATTGACTCGTCCTTTGAGACCAGATCGATCCGAATCTGTTTGGTTCAATATTACGGGAGCCGCAACGGCGCACGCGATTAAACTGGGAACAAGGATAGAGCGAATAAACATCTGAATCTCTTTCAATGGATTTTACCATTTTCAAAGATCGACGCTTGGTCGCTTTTTTCTTTGATTTACTGAGGGACGATACAATGATCAGTAAAATAGAACGCACCGGCGCGAGCATCGCAGCTACTTCAGTTGAAATAATGGGAACCGCAAATATTAGCTAATTCCTACAAACCCTATCCTGCCGGTTGCTTGGTTTGATTGCACTGTTTGCGATTAAAATCGGTGGGGAAAATCAGCGGGGAAGTCGAGTCACCCAAAGTGGTTTTTGATCCACTTGGAATCCACTCCCATTACCGCGGCGGCATATTCAGATTTAGTTTCATAGTCACTCGGTTTCACATCGCAACGGTATTGCAGTTCGATGATTTGCGATTCTGCTTGTTCGGGGCCAAGTTTTCGACGAACTTGTTTTAAATAAACGCCAAAATCAGGATCGTCGATCGCGTCAAAGAATGAGGGATAGTTCCGCAGCATATGTCCCTGATTATTTTGCAGGATTAGCTGCCGGCAAAATTCAGCCAGCGGTTTCATTTTTAAAGCCGCGGCGCACGTTGCCGCCATTACCAATGCTCGATCACGGTCGGACATTTGCAAACGGGCTTTGAATGCTTGAGCGACGCGAAGATAGATGATGAGTTCATTAAAGGGAGCCATAGTATTGGAATTTCTTGGATGAAATCGCGAGATGAGAGAGACGACGCCTAATCGGAAAACCGCAGTGCCACACCGGTATGTTACCAGAATCTATAATAATCTTGAAAACATTTGAAATCAGGATTGAATCGAGATGGAAACGAAAATTATTGTCAATTAATATCAAAACATGAATTTAGAAACCCGCGACGATTTTTTATGGCTTATGTCGGACGAGGCAGCACCTGTTTTAAAGCAGGTTCAGAATGCGTTTGCAGAACGTGTCAACGTTGTTCGAATTGCTAAATCGTTGCGAAAGCTCACGACGCCCACCCGCGGGGCACTTGTGATGGAGCAGGCTCAATTAAGAAAAAAAGCGGCACAAAAGTTCACACGTGCCAGTCGAATGTTTTTTACCCGACGGGGCTTGGAGCAGGCTTCTGGCCAGCGACTGGCTGAATATAAGGCTTCGAGATTTCAGTCATTAGACAATGTAGCTGATGTTTGCTGCGGAATTGGTGGAGATTTACTTTCGCTGGCTCGCCGTGAACAGGCGGATAATCCGGAAGCGTTGACGGCAAAGACGATCGGGGTCGAAATTGATGAGTTGACCAGTTTGTTTGCACGCAAGAACCTCGACGCATATTCTCTTCGTCCGGATCTGGCGGATGTTCGTCAAATTGATTTTTCCGATTTTGATCTTTCAAAATTAGACGGAATTCATGTTGATCCCGATCGGCGAGTTCAGGAACGCACGGTGCACGGCAGCCGGTTTTTGCCTAGTCTGCCGGATGTGTTTCAACGGCTTTCTTCGGACTGCACTGCAGCGATCAAGGTTGCTCCGGCGACCCCGCAGGCAGGCTACTTCCCACCCAATGTTCAGCGGGAGTGGATCGGTGACGATCGGGAGTGCAAACAGCAGATTCTGTGGGTTGGCCCTGGAACCGAGAAACCTGGTCACCGAACCGCGACACACATCGGTAAACAGGGAGAAGTGAGCCAGATCTCGGTACTGGAAAGTGAGTCACTCCCCGGGGTAACCGTCGGTAATCAAATTATGCGTTACCTCTACGAACCTCATGCGATTGTTCTAGCGGCACAACTCAATAACTTAATTGGCGATCGATATGGCCTCGTACGATTCTCGGCAGACGTGGTTTATCTGACGGGCGACGAAGAGGTTGAAGATCCATTACTTGCTCAGTTCGAAGTGTTGGCTGTTTTGCCGCTTAATCTGCGAAAGACACAAGTCTTTTTGAATCGATTGGAGGTCGGTGAAATAGAAGTCAAGAAGCGCGGTATTGATGATGTCACTGCATCGCAATTTAAACGCCTCAAATTGGAGGGTAAACAGCGCGCGACTGTGTTGCTAACGAGGCTTGGGCGAAGCCGTATCGCCGTAATCGCTAAACGTCGCGGTAATCCACTGGTCAACCCCGACCCCCCTTCGGACTTGCTGGTTGTCGACGAGCCAGCCGCCTAGATCGGCAGACCCCGACTTTCGCCTGGGCTCTTTGATTTAGCGCACGGGAATGCATTGCGACGTCTGATCAAATATCCAATCGGTGGCGTGGATCGCGTGGGAGCTTGCGGAGGGTTTTATGAAATTCAGCGAGGCGCGCCGGTTTTCTGAGATTGTTCCGATGGAGGATGGCAAACCCAAGGCTTGACTCCCGTTGACGGTCGCCATTTTAAGGATCTCTATCGGGGAAAGTTCAGGAAATGACGACGCAACTTCTTGAGCTTCCTTATATAGGTTGAGATCAGGATTGGAGGCACGCGAGTCCGTACCTAAACAAAGGTTGATATTCCGGTCCAGGATTTTTTGGAGTGGGTAAGGCGCGTGTTCAAAAAAACGATGGGTCCTTGGGCAGAAAGCGAGAGACATGTTTTGGGGATGTGCGGCAATGAAATCTAATTCCAGGTCGCTAAGGTAATTGCCATGCACGATTAAAGCATGTGCAGCGGTGGACAGTTGCTGAAGAATTCCAGCAATGCTAAATCCGCCGTTAAAATCGAGAGGGTTCCAGATGCCAAAATCTTTTAAGAGCTCGACAAAGTCACCGCTCCCTTGTTCCAACAATTCCCGTTCTTCAAGGGTCTCGGCGATGTGCATTGCGACCGGAGTTACCGCACTCAGTGAGATCGTTTGAATTTGGTTGAAAAGGAGTTCGCTGACTGAATAGGGAGCGTGTGGACTAGCTCCTCGATAGAACGCCGGATGGTTTGACTGATTTTGCGTTAGAAATGAAGTCAATTCCGATGCTTGATTGGGATAATTTAACGGATCCCGACCGAGCTGTTCAAAAAAGCAGCGAGTAATGATGGGGCAATCATCTTGCGCGTAGTCGTTGGAAATCAGCGGAGCTGTTGCGATTTCGCCGATCGCCTGAGTGCCCGATTGCCTCGTTTCCAGTAACCCACGCTTGATGGCAAGTGATTTACGGGAAATCGAGTTGGTTTCAGATTTTAAACGATTGGACTCAAGCCTTTGGTTGACAATCTTCCGAATCCAATCCGTAAATTTGATTCCGGGAAAACCGAGTGGCTTTTCAATATCGCTGAATTCCAGATGGGTGTGAGCGTTAACCCAACCAGGGACAATAATTCCATCGCCGAGATCCACAATGTCAAAATTGCTAATTGACAAATCTCGTTTTATTTTTTTGAAATCACCGACAGCCACGACTTCTTTGCCAACTACGGCGACTGCCCCGTTTTCACAGGGCTTGCCGTGCATGGGAAAGATCCAGCGGGCGCGGTAGATGTTGCGAGATGTTGGGGTTTGCTGAGGAATAGCGGTGTCTACCAGGCTCAAATAATTTTACCGTGAGGCGTTTTAGTTCGGTTTGAAATTCGATGATTCGAAATTCAATTTGGGTGAGGTACCCGTCCGTAGGCTTCACTGCGATTTGAGGGTTTTGTATCCAGCTGTAGGAACCAAATAATTAGCATCACGCCCACGAAAGACATCAGGATAGCGGGAAACGTAGCATATTGGTAGTTCTGGCCATCGGTGCTGTAGAGATACTGTCGAAGAACTGGAGATTGCTCGACGACGGTGCGATTGGCTTGGGAAAGTAGCACGGCAAGGCTGTTATGAGTCAGGTGGAATAAAATACACGGGAGAATACTCTTGGTTTGAATGGCAATTAGTCCAAGAACCAAGCCGACGACAAAGGTGATCATTGTTTGCTGAATTATTCCATGGGCGAGTCCAAACATAAGGCTAGTTAGCAGGATAGGTTTCCACTTTCCTTTAATTGACTGGAATCCGGACAGGATAAAACCCCGAAATGCAATTTCTTCGAAGACTGCTGGTGCCAGTGCGAATATGAGGATGATCGCCCACAATCCGGGAGCGGAACCTAGAATTCGTGAAACCGCTTCTTGCAACATCAGCATGTCGCCACTGGGCGGGTAGATGTGCATGATCAAGCCGGTCAGCCAGGTGAATGCCGGGTTCAAGAAAATAGCGGCCAAAATTGCGGCCGCGGCCATGGTAAGTTTGCAACCATTTAACCGCAGCGATTTTTTGGGGTTGCGTGTGAGAAATAGAGCCATCATTACCGAAGGAATGAAAATGGTTGCTACCAGGATGATGACTGTCTGTAAGGCGAATTGACCAAAATTTTGGGGAGCCGTTACGGCAAATCCAATGAAGAATTTTGCAACCAGAATCACTACGCCACAGAGGATTGCACTGCCCAGCGATGGGAGCGACCGACGCTCACGCATGATATGTTTGAGCCATGCTCCGATTCCAAATCGCTCTGAAGCCCGAAACAACACTGTTTCACTATTGAATTGGTGAATTACCCAGCGAACGGCGAGCCAACAGCAAGCCAAGTTGATTGCGCAGACTGGTACTGCAAATTTCAGGCAGTCGGTGTAGTTCGCTTCGATCAAGCTTCTTAACAGGAGCATCAATCCACTGACGGGAATCAAGCTGGTACCGAAGTCCAATTCGGCTGCGGGGAGCATTGGGATCATCATCAGCGGCATCGAGATCATTAGTAGTGGTACCAGGTAGTACTGGCCTTCTTTACTGCTTCTCGCGAATGCTGCTGCGGCCAACGCGACCGCGCTGAAAAGTGCTGAGATTGGAATTAAAGCCAACAACAACCAGCCGAGGCTGGCTAGCGGAGGGATGCCAATTGGCAAAGGACCGCCGGCACCCATGCCAGCACCAAGTTTTGTCAAAACAAAGATGCCGGTGAACCCCATGCTCAAAAGGTTCAAGAAAGAGGTCGCCATGCTAAATGTCATGACAGTCAGGAGTTTTCCAAAAGCAATTTCAGAGCGGGCTGCTGGGCTGCTTAAAAGAGTCTCAAAAGTACCTCTTTCTTTCTCACCTGCGCACAGATCAATCGCTGGATAAAAAGCACCTGTTAACGACCAAATCATAATGATGAAAGGTAGGATCTTTGACCAGGCTGCTGCCTGCTTCCCGGTTTTATTGGCAACATCACCGGTCGTGAACACTACGCCCTGAATCATGGAGGTTGGGATCTCATTGGCCACCAAAGTTTCTTTTGAAAACTCTTTTGACCATTCATTGAGAATTCGATTTACCCGTTCACTGGCGATCCTTGATTTGTCAATTGCGGAATCGGTAAGCACAAAGACCTGGGTCGCTGAAGCTGGTGTTGAGAGTTGCCCTTCGGTTGCGGTATCAGGGCCTGAGTGTTCGGGGATTTGGATTTGATTAGGAATGAAAATCGCCAAATCCATTTTGCGTTTTTGCATTTCTTGTCGAATTATTTCCTCGACACTTGAGCTGTCATCTGAGTCGCTTGTCGCTGATTTCACCAGAGATTCAAAATGCCCGTCTCCGGCGGAGGAGCCGATTAATTCGATTAACTGGCTCTCAGTTTCGCCAAAGGTGGAATTGAATTTTCCGCCAACGATGAGGGGCGGGCTGGCAGGAAGTTTTTCTTCGCCGACGATCCACACCCTCGATGGCGACTCCCGCATAAACTGGGCGACTTGCATCATCGCCATCCCCATCAAGGGGTAAAGCAACATCGGCATGATCGCCACGGTAAATAACGTTCGGCGATCACGGAGTTGATCGCGAAGTTCTCGCCGAAAGATGAGCTTGATTGTGGGCCAGTTCATTGTTGGGTTTCTTTACGGCTTATTTAATTTGCCAAAGGCAACGTGAGATTGTGAGGGGGAACCTCAGCGTTTTTGTTGGATTCAAGTTGAGCTTCCGATCGAGAGATCAATTGGTAAAACAACTCTTCCATATCATTTTCTTGGTGTTTCTCTGCAAGATATGTCGGGGTTCCCTCGGCGAGTATGACGCCTCGGTTCATGATCGCAACACGATCGCAAAGCCGTTTGACTTCGCTCATAATGTGCGAGGAGAAGACAATGCACTTACCCTGATCTCTCAGTTGTTCTACTGTCTTCAAGACCTCACGAGCGACTAGAATGTCGAGACCAGAGGTGGCTTCGTCAAAAATAAGAACAGGTGGATTGTGAATCATTGCCCGGACAATGGAGACCTTCTGCTTCATGCCGGTCGACATTTTACTGCAGAGTACGTCCCGGATTTCGTTCATCTGGAATCGCTCGAACAGCGCATTCATTTTTGAGTGTAAGCGATCCAGCGGCATCCCATAAAGCTGACCAAAATACTGGACTAGCTCCCAAGAGGTCATGCGATCGTAAATTGCCGTATTGCATGAGACAAATCCAATTTGGCGTCTGACTTGTTCCGGTTGGTCAATCACATTGAATCCGTTGACTACCGCCGAACCTCCGGACGGTTTCAAAACGGTGCTCAGGATACGTAATGCGGTTGTTTTGCCAGCGCCGTTGGGGCCGAGTAGGCCGTAGATTTGTCCGGGCATTGCGTCAAAGCTGATTCCAGCCAGCGCGGTGAATTGGCCCGATTGGATATCTTTGTAGGTTTTCTGGAGATTTCTAACGTGGATCATCGTCGTATAACGAAAGGAGTTGGCCGTGGTGTAGCCGAACCTGAATGTTTTAGTTGGAGAATTTTCGGTTTGCTGCGCTCAAATCTGCGGAGGGTTTCCTCACGCTATCGCTGCAAGTTAAAGGAGGACGGAACAGCGTAGCTTACAAATCCCTGCCGTGGCTTCAATTCAATCGGGTATTTAGGATTGTGAGGATTGGTGGGCTTTTTTTTGCAGTGTTTTTGGAATCGCGAGGCCAATTGAGGCTCTTATTGGTCGATGAATTAGGTGATCGGTTCAGATTACGGAACGAATATGCAGATTCAAACAGGTTCAGATTTACGAGAAATCAATTTCCAAACAGGTGGGGCGATGCCGCACTCCGGAGATTCTGAACCGACAGGTAGCAATGACTTTGTACCTCGGCAGCCGAATAGCCTGTTAGAAGCGGGGCTCCATCGAAATGATCTCTTCCCACTGGTTTTGAAATTCTTGTTTCTCCACGGCAACCAATCCGGTGGAAGAATTGCCAGTCAAGTACGGGTGCCTTACGGTCTGATTATCCCTGTGCTCGAATCGCTGAAGTCCGATATGCTGATCGGGCACAAGAGTTCTTCCGGCGTTGCCGACTACGAATACGAGTTGTCTCCCAAAGGAGTGGAACAAGCTCGGATTCATTTATCGCGAAGCACTTATTGTGGTTCTGCCCCAGTCACTCTGGTGGAATATCGAAAATCGATTTTGAGACAATCGGTGAAGAACTTGAAGCCGACTTTTGAAGCCGTCGCGGAGGCTTTGAATGACCTTGAGGTGACTGATCTCCAAATTAGCCAACTTGGACAGGCGATCAATTCGGGGAAGAGCATGTTCCTGTTTGGCGCGCCGGGAAATGGAAAAACCAGTATTGCTACTCGGGCGATTCGGGCGTTGAGTGAGCACATTTGGATTCCACGGTCATTGACGGTTGGTGGCGAGGTCATTCGGGTTTTTGATCCAAGTGTGCATGTCGCCGCTCCGCTGCCTACCACTTCGGGTGTGTTGGTGGAGCAAGGGATTGATCAAAGATGGGTCCGGATCGAGCGGCCAACTATCATCGTTGGTGGCGAGTTGGAAATGAAACATCTGGAAGCGACTTTAAGCACGGTGACAGGAATTATTGAGGCGCCTATTCACGTCAAAAGTAACTGTGGCTGTCTCGTCGTTGACGACTTTGGCAGACAACAGATTTCTACTCGAGAACTATTGAACCGATGGATTGTCCCAATGGAGTCGGGCAGTGATTTTGTAAATTTGCCTTCGGGAAGACAGATTTCCCTGCCGTTCGAGCAACTGTTGATTTTCTCGACCAATCTCGAGCCAACCTCACTTTGCGATGAAGCTTTTTTGCGGCGGATACCGTATAAGGTCGAAGTCTTTGATCCTACAGAAACTCAATTTCGTAATCTGTTTAAACGTGAGCTGTCACGAATGAACTTCCAGGTGGAGTTCGGTGTGCTCGATCACTTGATTGAATATCATTACAAAAGGCCGGGTCGGTCATTCCGGTTTTGTCACGTTCTCGATATTCTCAATCAATGCCGGGACTTCTGTGAGTTTCATCGGAAACCAAACTTGTTTTCGAAAGATATTTGTGAGTTAGCTGTGCTGAATTATTTTTCAGGAATGGGTAACCATCTTAACAGTTGAGGGAGTGCTGATCGGCTTCCATCTCATTTGAGTATGTAATGAAAGGGAGGTTGCTTAGGTGTACTACCTCCAATTCGGATTACGGCTTGATGTTGATCAGCGACATGAATTCAGCTCTCGTCGATTGATTGGTTTTAAACTCTCCACGTAGCGCGCTTGTGACAGTGCTGCTGCCCGGTTTTCTAATGCCACGAATTGACATGCAGGAGTGTTCCGCACTAATCACAACGGCAACTCCTGAAGTTTTGAGGTGATCGTTCACAAGTTCTGCGATCGTCTGTGTCATCCGTTCCTGAACTTGGGGGCGATGGGAGACTTCTTCCACAACTCTCGCAATTTTGCTCAAACCCGTCACCTTGCCGTCAGGAATGTAGGCGACGTGAGCAACGCCGTTAAACGGGAGCAGGTGGTGTTCACACATACTTGTGAATTGGATGTCTCGGATGAGCACCATTTCATCGTACTGCTCGGGGAATGTGACCGACAAATGACGGGCGGGATCGAGATGCAGTCCCGAGAACATCTCGGCGTACATACTGGCAACTCGGCGAGGAGTTTCCTCTAACCCCGGCCTTTCCGGATCCTCACCAACTGCTTTGAGGATGGTCCGAACAGCGGATTGGATGGCCAGTAAGTCGACTTCTGGGGTAACTCTATCACTTGAATTCACGTTATCTCTCGGAGGTAAAGGCGTGGGGCCAGCTAACGGTTCGCTTTAAGTTTAGGTGCAAAATTACTACTGCACTTTTGGTCGCTTCACTGATCGGTACCGACAAATAACTTTTTGGATAACGATGAGAAAGCTGGATTCAATCTCGCGCTGATTGTATTCCAATCACGGGTGTAGCAATTGTATTTGTGTGAAAAACTATTTTTCAATCGGTTTCCCTGTCACTCGAAGACTGCGATGAGCAATGTAAACGCGTCCATGGCGGTCCGTCGTTTTAACTTCGATTAGGTGCGCTCCAGGAGCAATGTTGGCAGGAAGTGTTCCCTTCCACAAATGATATGAATTTTTGGGTTGGGGAAGTTTGGGGTCAACGCCCGCATCCCGCTTGGATAGCTCAATGAAATATGGGTCTGGTTCAATAGTTTTTGAAAGTTCGATCCACTTTTCTTTTCTATCGATACGATATTCGACCTTTGATTCTTCCGAGCCGTTATAAACATTGACCCAAATGGGTACCCCTTCGGTTTTTTTCGTATAAATATTTGAGGGGAGGTGAATTCTAAGTTGTTCGCTTGCCGGTCTCCCCGCGGCTTTGAAATCGAGTTTGTACCCGTCTCGATCAAACGACATGATCGAGTACCCATTGGGTGCGCCATCGGGCATCGTTGAATGGGGCACTTGGTTGTCCCCTAACGCTCCGGACCACCAGCTGCCGCTAACGGTGACATTGACAATGTGGTGATGTTTTTTTGTGCCAGGGAACCCTTCTTTTTTTCCTAAGAAAAGATGCCGGTGGTCATGGGTGTGTCCAGAGACGGAAACACAATAGGGGCGGTCTTTGATCAACTCAAAAAAATCAGATTTATCTTTGACTGAGATGATCGGTACGTGCATCAACAAAACCAACATCTGTGATTTTGGAATCAGCGACAGGTCTTTTTTCAGAAATTCAAGTTGCTGTTTTCCGAATCTTGGCTCGTATCGATACCGCGGGTTTTTCTCGCTGGGGCCAGCCCAGTCAATATTGTCCAACACAACAAAATGAACCTGACCGTAATCGAACGAGTAATAGGATGGTCCGTAAGTCTCTTCAAATGTTTCGTTAATCTCGGTTCGGCTTTTTGCATCTAGATTAATATCGTGATTTCCGATCACGTTGTACCACGGGATGCCGATCAGTGCGATGGATTGATTGAGTGTCTTAAACGTACTGAGGTTGTCGAAGGCAATGTCGCCCAGGGTCACACCAAAAGCGCTTTCATCGCCAATCAATTCTTCGACAACATCGTGGCTAATGTAGTCAACTTCTTTGTTGTTTCTGGGTTGGGGGTCGCCAAAGAGCAGAATCTTAAATTCTTCGGGTTCATTTTCGCGATACAAAGGGAAGTCAATCGACTGCGGTAGCGGTCCCGAGGGAGGAGAGCCTTTGAATCTGAGTTTCGGTGAGCCAGCCGGTTTGTGCAGGTAGAAGAATTTTGGAAGTTGGTGTTGATTGATAGGCGTGCGATAACCGGTAGGCTTAATAACAAAAACGCATCCCCCGTCGCTAATTGGAAGTTCGTAACGCCCGCCGCGATCTGTTTTTACAATGTCCTTACCATTGGAAACTTTGATGCCGACGAAGGCAGAGTCTCCAGCGTTGTATTTTCCGTCGCCGTTGAGATCGCAAAAAACAACTCCTTTGGCGATTTGCTGATTTTGTTTGTCCGGGGATTCTTGAGCAATTGCATCAGAATTTTGACACGCAAGGGTCGTAGAATTAATTGCAAGCAATGACATGAAAATCAAATGAATGATCGTTGCTCTATTTTGAAAAAGTTGCTGATTCATATTGGCTTGATCCAAGGAGAGATGCGTTTTTTTTATGGTACTGGGTTTTATGGAATTTTTAACCGGTAGCAGTCAATTTCACGGGTGTTATTTTCATTTCTAGTGGATTTGTGGTGTTTATTTTATGCTTGTTCAATTGCTGACCAACCTGGGTTGTCTTATGATGACCAACTGAAAGTCACTATTGAAGATCGGAGACGGCACGGTCGGGGTTGATTTCGACAAGAGCCAATATCTACGAAGCATTTTTTGATTTGAAACGGACAACCGTGAAACCGCAATTTACAGATGCTGATTTGGAAGCTTATCTCGACGAATCTTTGGATTCTGATCGGGCAACTGAAATTGAAGATGCCGTTGCCAACGACAAAAGTTTGTTGAGTCGGTTAGCCATGATTAATGGGCGTCGCGATGCGGGGATCCATACGCTTGGTGAAATCTGGCGACGGAACCAGATTGGTGTTCCTACTCCCGAGGTGATGGGCAATTTTATCTTGGGAATCTTGCCGGAGGGTGATTCTCAGTACATTCAGTTTCGCATGGATGAATTGAAGTGCTGCTTCACTTTAGCAATGTTCAACGATCTTCAGATGCAGCAAAGCGAGCATTCAGAGTTGTCCCAGACGCGGCGAGAGCGAATCTATAAAACGAGTGCCGGCCTGCTCAAACGTGGGGATGCTGACGAAGAGTGAGTCCTTTACTTTCGATTGCCGCCTTCTGGCCCAATCGCTTTCTCGGACATTGCTTTCGCGTTCAGGACATCGCTGCCCGCCGGTGATGAGACAGAATATTTGAAACCTTTGCTTGTGCCAGCTGCGCCGTTTTGGCCGGCTTTGTTGAGGGCGATGAAATTGATGTCAAGATTTCCAAGGTTTTTT